>OLZV01000705.1_pt1 | contig 13421 bp, 14 predicted proteins | sample 1644531 | NCBI WGS metagenome assembly OLZV01 (sample SAMEA103958115, study PRJEB25191) | human gut metagenome | biome: human-associated habitat [ENVO:00009003]; feature: intestine environment [ENVO:2100002]; material: feces | place: Germany | collected 2013/2015
CTGATTTTCTGGATCGTTCAGATCCTGCGGTGCAGGCAGTGCTGGGTCAGATGGATGTGTCATGGGTGTCGGAAGACTATCGTGGAAACGTTCCGGCGGAAGTGTTTGAAAAAATAGGCTGCAACGTAGGGATTAAGGATGTTTTCGTGGACCATTATGCGTACAATAACCACCTGAGAAAGGCGGATGCCAGTTTCTTTGAAATGTTACAGAAGCGTGTCCTTTACAAGAGATGTCAAAGAGTAGACTACCCGGAAATATCTTGTGCAGTAACTCCGTTGAAATGTCAGTTAAAGTGGTGGATCTTATAAATGAAAAAGTGAAGAAGCACCCATTATACGGAAAAATGACCGGTTCTCATAGTAAGGCATTTAACACCACGACAACTGACAGTGTGAATCATATTCCTTCAATGCTGGCGTTGGAGCTTAGCAGTACAAAATGGTTGTACGATAAGACTGGAACACTTCAAAGTCCCTCTGACATAAAAAAATCAGACCTAGCTGTGCAGTATTCTGGCCACGGAGCAGAGATATTTGCACAACTTCCCTTTAAGGTAGAAAGCGAAGCTGTCGAGACTGTAATCCAAAGCGTAGAGGAACCGTACCAGGCTTTTATCAGTGCTATGCTGAAAAAGCCTGATGAACTGCGTCTGATGTGCGAGGCATACCAGAAACTTCAGAAAAAACGACAGAAAGGAACTGACAAAACACAATCTTTAACGGAGTTGCTGGAGAAGCAGAGCAGTGCGCAGACCGAGGTGGAGGCAGAGCCAGCTCCAGATGATGAAACATTGGGCGAGTACGGTGCCGTGCGGAATCTGAAACATCGCGAAAAAAAGTTGGAAGAAAACTTCCAAGAGGGACTTGAAGGCCAAAAAACAGTTGCGCCGCGACTGCGGTATACCTGTTCTGAAAGCAACCACGAAGAAAAGGCTTTTTTGCGAGCGCAATATTTTGGCAAGTGCCAGATTTGCGGTAAGCAGATTATCCGATATGATGGAAAACCATACTTCGAGGCGTGCAATATTCTGCCGACGGATTCGATTCCGACAACGTACAAGCAGAGTATCTCTGAGGGATGGAATTCGTTGTGCCTTTGCCCGAACTGTGCAGCAGAGTTTAGATATGGAAAGAAAAATCTTTCTGAACTTGTCCGAATGATTCAAACATACAACGTCGAGGAAGAAGATGAAAACCTGATTGTTTGCGACATCGAGATGCAGGGAGAGAAGCGAACAATCAAGTATACTGGAAAACATTTTCTGGCACTGCAAAAGGCAATCGGATTTTATGATGACTATATTAAGAAAAAAACTGATACAGTGAAAGATGAATCCGATGGTTGAGAGAACTAGAGAAGAATATTTCCACCCTCCAAGCGGAAAAGTATGCGGACTGAAAGGACGCATAGTTGCCGCAAGCAGTGCATTCGTGCGCACAAATGCAAATTTTGCGTTGCAAAATGCTTGTTGGGAAATCCCAAACCCTTTCTGATCTGCACCGTTCCGGTGCAGGCTACGCGTTCCTTCCGAACGCTTTTGAATGTGTCAATACAAACTCTCTCCAAAAATCCGAGTCGCTTTTTGGTGCAAGCGTCAATGGCATAACTCCGATGTTCGTGGTAGAATAGGTGCGTTGTGTGCCTGACGCATGAAAACGGAAAGGACGATGCAGAAATGGAGCAGCTTTATCTGTTGCCCGGTGAGGAACGCTACACAAAATTTCAGGATGAGAACGGTGTGCCAAAAGTTCGTTACACCTATTGCTCTCTGCACGGCAAGCTGTTCAACTGCACCTGCCGAACAAAAGATGAAGCTCAGCAATTGTGTGAAGATTGGCTCGTAACACAGGATCGCTGCTACATAAACTAAAAAAGCCGCCGAGGACTCCGCCCCATGAAAGGGTTAGAATCCTCGGCGACTTTCGTTTATCGGGTCTGCTGCTTTTCCTGTGTGTCTTTTTCTTCTGCGAAGAACAATTCAATATTTTTCTGTGCCTTTATCAACTCCTGCATTTCTTCTCGTGCCTTGCGATAGTCCGGGTAGGCTGCTTTCTTTTGGGTCAGAAGATCGGAATACTCTGCATTCAGTGCTTTGACCTTCGGCAGCTTTATTAAGCCAGTTTCATCGAAAGCGGCCTTGGCTGCTTTGTGCAGTGTGATTTCTTCCCGGTGAGTATCCAGAAACTTTTTGCTATATCCCGCTTTCCGGTAGGCATCGTAGACTGGGTGGGTCTTGGCGTAATTGACGATGTGCGTTTTCAGCACAGCAATTTCCGCCATCCGTGTTTCGGCGGCTTTGATGGAATCTCCCAGCTGGTGGTATTTTTCTGTTGCCGCCGCTGTGCGTTCATTCAGTTCATCTGCGCTGCCAATTTTGTGCTCCTGCAAGAAAATCAGCGTCTTGGACATTTCTTTCAGATTATATTTTTTCGCCCATCGTGCATAGCCTTCGCTTTTGCCCTCGGAGAGCTTTGCCTGAATGTCCACCAACAGGTGGAACGGCTGCTCTTTCGGTGGCTGCTTCTGATGTGGGCGGTGTTCGGCTTCTCCGGCAATGACCGCCTTGATTTCATCTTCGCTGTATCCTGCGCCCAAAGTGCGGAACCGGATGAATCGTTTCTGCCGTGTGCCTTTGACGGAGGTGTATTTCCCTCGCTTGACCTCGTATCCCTGCTGCTCCAGCTTTTGCAGAAAATCTTCGTAGTCTTTGGGTTTTTTCGCCAGAATGTTGTCGATCACGTCGCATAGACAGTCACGATTGCTTTCTTTGGGCGGATAAAGTGTGCGCTTCTGCCGCTCCCGATAGGGTTTTATCTCAATGACGGAAAGCTGATGCTCTAAGCAGATCAGATCGCTCAACCGTTGCACAGCCAGCCCGGACAATAAAAAATCCCGGAATTTCCGGGTGCTGTCCAACGCAGTGGAGTTGTAGATAATGTGATTATGAATGTGTTCCCGGTCCGTGTGGGTTGCAACGATAAACGCATACTTGCCTTTGGTGAAACGCATTGCCAGCTCATAACCCACCTTGTTGGCTTCTTCGGCGGTGATCTCGCCGGGTTTGAACGACTGCCGGATCTGATAGGCAATCACGTCACTTTTTTGTCTGCGCCCAGTGACAAGTTCATACTGCCGTTTGGACAGCATAAATTCTTCATCCACCGTCAAAGGACTGCATTCGTAGCTGCTAATCAGTTCACCATGCTCAGTCTTGTCGGGATTCTGTACATAGTCTGTACGGCTTTTCAGACAGGCCGCAACCGACTTGCCTTTGTTTTTGTGCAGCGCGATCAGCCGTGTCGCGGCCATCCTAAATCACCCCCATAAAAGAAAAAGCCGCCCGAAGGCGGCAAAAGGTTGAAAATGCTCCTTACAGTTCGGCCAACCACTCACTGAACCGCCCGATGCCCTCGGTGATGGCAGTTGCGCCGAAAAAGAGGACAAAGCAGAGGAATTCGGCTACCAGCAAGATAAGGAACTGATTCCAAGTCTGACGGTAAGCAGTGTAGATGCCGCAGCCGAAGATGTAGAGCATCAGCGGAGCAACTACATAGCTGGACAGGGTTAGCAGCCACCTTGCCATCAGAGCTAGAAACGCCACAAAGAGAGAAATCGGGAAAAGAACAATTTTCTTCAGCATAGACATCATATCAAGCACTTCCTTTCTGTTCGCCCTTATTATAAAGGTATCGACTACTACGTTGCAAGGATGTCAAGCATTATATGTACACCCGCAGTCCTCCAACTGCGGGAATTTTTATAGCTCTGCCAGCTTGGAAAGAATTTGCTTGCCAATGTCAATCAGTTCATCCAGACGCTGTCGCAGATCTTCCATGTCGGCGGCGTAGACCTTGCCGCACTCGTTGGCACGCTTGGCGTACTGGTTCAGATTGTTGCTGCACATCTGCAAGAGATATGCCATGCGTTGCAGTTCTTTCAAGTCGAGGTGCAGGCAATAGCCGTCCAGTGCCATCTTGCGGATATAGGCACTCAGGCTTCGGATGCCCATACTGAGCATCTTTTCATAGATACGGTTCTTTTCTGTTTTGCTCAAGCGCAGGATGATGGTTTCATCCCGCTTTTCTTTCATCGTGCATCACCATCCTTATCATAGTAGCTGCGGAACGGTTTGACAGGCTCCGGCTGATTGGTCTTTTCCCCCAGTGCAGCCAGCACAGACGGACGAGTTGCAGGTGTTTCGGTTTCCTCGGTTTCTTCGGGAGCATCCTGCGAGGAACTGCGGTCACGGTCGATGTTCAGCAAGGCGTTCAATTCAGCAAGGCGGGCAGACTTTTCGGCCAGTTCTTCCTCCTGTGCAAAGGGCTTTGCCACTTCGACCTCTGCGGCCTGCTTCTGCTGTTCAAGGTTTTGCAGAGCATTTTCGGCATCTGCAATACGGTCAGCGAAATTGTCGATGGCATTGTCCAGACGAGTGATATTGCCGCGCGCATCATCGCCCAGCGACACCGGGTAACTCAACTCTGCCCGGAGTACGGCCTGATGCTCGTTCTTGAAGCTGTCGAATCGAATGTTCAGTTCAAAGCCACGGTAGGTGCCCAGCAGCATCATATCAGCATTGGGCATCTCCTGCCGAGCCAGCAGCAGCCGTTCGCCTGCAGCCTTTTTGTCATCGTACACCATGCCCTTGATGGTCATGCCGCAGAAGTTTTCTTTGTCCTGCGGGTGTGCTGCTGCAATCTGTGAATCCTGCTGCAAAGCAGCAATGCGGGTTTTCTGTTTCTGGATCTCTTCCGGGAATGTTTTGAGCAGCTTATCTTCCAGACGATATTTCTGATTCTGGAAGTCACCGCGCAGAACTTTCAATTTTGCCACCTGCACGTCCAAATCCATCTTTTCCCGGATGCGAGGGTCGCCTGCACACAGAGCCTTGATTTCTGCGTAAGATAAAGCCTGTTCGTCAATATCATCGCAAGATCGCATAGGCGATTTGCTCGTCATGATCTGCGAGATAAACTTCTGTTTATTCTCAAGGGTCTGATAGAGGTAGGCGTCAAATGTCGATTCCGTGACGTAGTTATAGACGTAGACTTGTTTGTTTTGGTTGCCTTGGCGGATGATTCTGCCGTTGCGCTGGGTCATATCAGACGGACGCCAGCCTACATCCAGATGATGCACCGCTACGAGCAGCGTCTGGACGTTGGTGCCAGCTCCCATCTTTGCAGTGCTGCCCAGCAGCACACGCACCTGTCCGCTGCGTACCTTGGAGAAAAGTTCTGCTTTCTTGTTCTCCGTATCTGCGTTGTGGATGAACTCGATCTCCTGTTCGGGCACACCAGCATTGAGCAGCTTGGAGCGGATATCATCATAGACGTTGAACGAACCGTCCCCCTTGGGAGTAGACATATCGCAGAAAATCAACTGGGTCAGCTTCTGCTCCTTGGTGTCGTTCCAGATGCGCAGGACGTTGTTGACGCAGGCATTTAACTTGCTGTTGGGGTCATCGGGCAGAGCGGAATTCATCAACCGCTGGTCAAGACCAATTTTGCGGCCATCCGACGTGATTTTCAACATATTATCCACAGAGGGGTCAACAGAACCGCTGTGGACTTCGGCTGCACGTTCGCTCAACGCCTGCACCATATCCTGTTGGATTTCCGAAGGTTTGACCACCACCGTCTCAAATTTTGCATCAGGCACTGGGAGATGAAGCTGGTCGCTGGTCTTGATATCTGCTGCTTCTTTGAACATCGCCATCAGTTCAGGCAAGTTGAAGAACTTCGCAAAACGAGTGCGTGCACGGTATCCGGTGCCTTCGGGCTAGACTTCGTCAAGATGTTTTCGGTAATTTTTCTAAATTCATCAGGTTGTCCGCAAGGAAGCCCCTTGTGACCTCATGTCTGCACATATCCTTGAACATCTTTTCAATCGGCTTTTTGGCGGTTTCGGACTGCTTCACGCACACAATAAAGGTGGTTTTACCAATCTGCACCGAATAACTCGAATTCTGATTTTCCATTGAATTCCTCCTTAAATCGTCATTTTCCAAATTTGGCTGGCAGACTGGCAACTGTGGGTGTACCATGATTTTCTTGCCAGCCAAAATTTTCTGCCAGTCAAATGGCTTATTCCATCCAAAAGACCTTTTTGCGGCCTTCCACGATCTTGCTTTTCAGGGCATCGCCCAGTTCCCGTTTTGCATCCCGGACGGTTCTGCCGGGGATGCCCCTTTCCAGAGCCGCCTTGTCGATGTCCTCGCTGAGCACCTGCTTTCCTCCGGCAAGCAGGGCGCAGATTAGGTCTTTAGCTTGCTGGGTCTTGGTTTCCCGCTGCGGCTCGATGCCGGACAGCATCTCGTCTGCGGTAATGTCGTACTCGCCGACCCAGCGGAAACCGCCCTCGTCCCCCAGAGAGAACGCCAGTGACGCTCCCGGCGGGGCAAGAGAACTTTTCTCGTGGGTCAAGATGCGCATGGTGGGGTCGTGCTTCAGCTTGCCGATGAACATGACGCTGCGCACGGCGGCAGCAATGTCGATGGAGCCGAGGCCCCGCTGCAAGCTCTGCATTCCAGCGGCCTTGTTCAGATGCCCAATCAGCAAAATAGCGCAGCCTGTTCGCTGCGCTACCTGTCCCAACCGCATGAAGATGGGCCGGACTTCGTTCGCCCGGTTCATGTCCACATCGGCACCGAGATACGCCTGGATCGGGTCGATGATGACCAGTCGGGCGTTGTTCTCGATGATGGCTTTTTCAATTCGTTCATCGGAGAGTGTCAGCTGCACCTCGCTGTCGTCAATGACCAGCACCCGGTCAAGGTCTGCCCCGGCTTCGATCAGGCGGGGCTTGACCGTATCGCCCAGACCGTCCTCTGCGGTCTGGTAGATCACGTTGAAGGGCTCCATGCGCTCCATGTTGGGCAGCAGCTTTCCGTTGGTGCAGGCAGCGGCAAGGTGCATGGCAAAGTAGGTCTTGCCCTCGCCCGGATTGCCTTGCAGCACACTGAGCTTTCCAAAGGGCAGATACGGTTTCCAGAGCCATTCCACCGGGGTCAGCTCCACATCGCTCATGCGGATGATCTTCACCGTTTCCGGTTTTGACGGCTCTTTCAGCACGATGCTTTTGAAATAATTGCGGTTCGGGATCTCTGCCCGGTGCACCAGAACATCGTTCCAGTCCTTCATGCAGGGCTGGATGCGGGTCACGCTCACCGTGTCCGGCAACAGCGCCGCCAGCCGCTTGCAGGCATCCTCTCCGGCTTTATCGGCATCCAGACAGAGGAACACTCGCTCCACGTCCGGGCGTTCTGAGAGAAACTGCTGCAACGCCTTGCCCGACACCCCGCCCAGCGACAGATAATTGTGCTGCTGCCAGTTTTTCGGGAACAGTTCGATGAAGGACAGCAGGTCGATGGGGGCTTCAAAGACCAGCAACTGCTTGTCGGTGCCACGGTGGGCAAACCCAAACGCCTTTTCTGCACCTGCTGCATCCTGCCGAAACTTCTCCTGAATCCCACGGCTGCTTGCGTAGCGGGGATGCCCGTCTGCATCCCGCCCCACAAAGACCACGTTGTGGTGGGAGGAATCCTCGTAAATATCTCCGGCGGCGATGAAGAAGTTCACCAGCGAGGGACTGAGTTTCCGTTCCTGTGTCAGATAGTTCAGGATGTTGGCATTGGTGACGTTCCGCAACGGCAGACGAAACGCCGGAGAGGGGGCGGGGTCAGCCTCCGGCTGGGCTTCGCCCGGCTCTCCGGTCAGCATCTGCACCGCTTCGGGGAAGGACTTGCCGTAAAATTCCATCACGAAATCCACCGGCAAGCCGCCCTTGCTCTGGCTGTGCCGGAACCATTTGTTTCCGCAGACGGTCAGGCTGTCGTGGGCTTTCCAGCGGTATTCTTTTCCGCTGCGCACCAGCGTTTCGCCCTGTGCCCGGAGAAATTTTTCCAGATCCACCGCATTGGCTTTGTCGATCTGGGCTTGGGTGTAGGTCATGCTACTCCCTCCTTAAAGCTCCTGTGTGTGATTTTTTTGCTCGGCCTTCTTCTGGGATTGCGCCGCCTTGGCTTCTTCCAGCTTTTTCAGCACCGATTCCTTCTCCGGGGTCTTGCCGCCCGGTGCGGAAAGCTGCTGCTTATTCAGCACCATGTCGATATACTTGCGGATATTTTTCAGGGCAGAGATGTCCGGCTGCAAGGTTTCCAGTTGGGTGCGCAGCTCTGCGCTGCTCGATTGCAGCGCAGAAAATTCGGCATCCAATGCCGAAAAATCCACCGCTGTGCTGCCGTTCAGCTTCATCAGGGTGCGGACAGCTTTATTAAAGGTGTCCAGCTCCTCTTTGTGCTGGGCGGCATAAGCGTCCTTGGTCATCTTGAAGTTCTTCTTCATAAAAGTGTCATGGATGGGCTTCAGCTTGACATGGACGGCGGCAGCATCTTTTATCTGGGCGATTGCCCGCATACGGTTTTCGTTCTGCTTCAACTGCCTGCGGAGAGGGGCGGCGGTCTGGTTCAGGTTAGAAATTGCGGTATCCAGATCCTCGATGGTGTTCAGAGAATGGGCTTTCAGATAGTCCACCGCCCGTTTGACTTCCTCAAAGTCTCGGACAGTGCATTTCAGTTTTGCCTTGCCAGACCAATCGCTGCGCTGCTCGTTGCGGAGGTTGAAGTAATCCACCAGCAGGTCGGACAGCGTGGGTTCCTTCGACTTTTCCAGAGCGTCCAGAAGAAGCTGCTTCTTTTCGTTCAGGTCTGCGATCCAGCGTTGCAGCCCACGAATCGCACTGCGGATGGACTGCATCAGGCTATTGGCGGCGCGAATATCCCGGTTCAGGTTGCCGAGAAAAGTTTCCACTCCACGCTTTTCCATCTGGTGTGCGGCGGGACCGAGATGCACGGTCGGTATCTGCTGGATGCCCTGCCGCTCAAAGGAGCGCAGGTCAACACGTTCCGGGCGGCCAGCCGCTTCCAAATAGCGGTTGGTAATGGTCTCCCAGCCATGCCGCCAGACCTCGGCATACTTCTGGTCGTTCCAGTCCACCGTGTTTTCCTTGTGGCACTTCCAGTTGCCGGAAGCGAGCCGGATGCGCTCACCGTTCTCGTCAAGGTCGTACACCTTTCGGGCTTTCGGGAGCCACTTGCCGTGTTCATCCATTGCCCGGAGCGTCAGCAGAATGTGGGCGTGTGGGTTTCCATCTCCCTTGTCGTGGATGGCAAAGTCGGCAATCATCCCTTTGGAAACAAACTGCTCCTGACAAAACTCTTTTATCATGGACAAATACTGCTCCTTCGGCACCTCCACCGGGAACGCCAGCACGATGCGCCGGGCAAGCTGGGAGTTCCACTGGTTCTCCACGGCTTCCACGGCGTTCCAGAGCGTTGCCCGGTCTGCATATCCGGGCGGCGCATGGGATGGCAGCATGATCTCAGCGTGGACAAGCTCTTTCTTCTTGTTGTAGAATTTTGTTTTCTGGTCGTACTCGCTGAACAGCCGTTCGCCGCTCTGGTAAGCGGCCCCGGCAACAGCGGACTGCCCTTGGCTGCGCTTGACGATGGTGATTTTGAAATGCGGACACGGAATAGGCATCACCCCCTCGATAACATTTGAATCGTTCACTTGTAAAAATCACGAACTTATGGTATTATTAGCTTGAATAAGCAAGCAGAAAGTTGGTGAACCGATGTCGGAAAGAAAATCACAACAGGAACTGGATTTTGAACGGAAACATGAAGAAGATTTGCAGCGGTTGCGTGGATTGCGGTTGATTGATGATGATTTCATGGCTGCGGTGTTTGAAGAACGTGCTTGTGCTGAGTTCCTTTTGCAGATCATCTTGAAACGTGATGACTTGACTGTCAAAGAGGTTCACGGCCAGTACAGCATCAAAAATCTGCAAGGGCGTTCAGTCCGATTGGATATTTTGGCAGTGGATCGGGAAAACCGTGCATATAATATTGAGGTGCAGCGCAGTGACCGTGGTGCTAGTGAAAAGCGCGCACGGTACAATAGCAGTCTGCTGGATGCAAACTTGACTGATGCGGGCGATGATTACGATGCGCTGAACGAAACATACGTTATCTTTATCACCGAAAATGACGTATTAAAGGCCGGCCTTCCAATTTATCATGTTGACCGTACAGTTCGGGAAACGGGAACGTTTTTCAACGATCAGGCTCACATCGTTTATGTGAACTCACAAATCAAGGACGAAACCGCATTAGGAAAACTGATGCACGACTTTTTCTGTACCAACTCGAAGGATATGAATTATTCCATTTTGGCACAGAGGGTTCGTTATTTCAAAGAAGACACGAAGGGAGTGGCAGCTATGTGCAGAGCTATGGAAAAGATGCGGGATGAAACCGAGCATGAAACATCGGTCAAACACGCATTGGCAATGTTGGCAGATGGTGTGCCTTGTGAAAAGGTGGCAAAGTACACCGACCTTTCAATTGAGGAAGTCCGGGCATTAGCTGAAAAGAAATCTGCCTAACAAAAAGATAAGCCGATTGGAAATGTTTCTGTTTCCAATCGGCTTTTTCTATGCGTGTTTTATGGTAGCGGGCAAAAGGATAGCTGCAAAGCAGCGCAAGGAAAATGCAGTTTTCCTTGGGATGGAATCGGGCTGGCGCACAAACGCCAGCTTCGATTTCATCGAGCCGTCTGCAAGACCGCAATTTCACACAAAGGGGTCCCCGGAAAAGCATCGAAGATGATTTTATGGGGAAGAGGAGGAACTGCGGAGTGAATGAGCATTTGTGCTTTTGCACAGATGCGAACGATACGCAGCAAGTGACGACGAGGTGTATAATTGCGCCCTATTTCATAGGGGGTTCGGAACGTTCTGCTTTTCGTGAACGTCATGCACCATCTTTGCAAGAGCCAGCACGACTTCCGGTTGACGGAACGAGATTTTCAGAAGCTCCATATAACGATTTTTACTCAACCAATCGGGTAAGCAATCGGATAAGTTTTTCTGAAAAGTCACTCTTATGTTTCTTATCGTTGATACGTTCTTGACTTTTAGATACCATTCGTTTATGATAAGCATAACGATCGACCTGATACCTTATAAGGAGTGCACAATGCACAATACTTACCGGCTGGCGGGGCATACCGTAAAAATTGAATCGCTCTATCCGCAGGTACATACGCTGTGCGCGGACTACCGGACAGACGATCCCCCAGAATATGTTATTACAACAACAGAAGCGGACATTGCATTTGAGCGTGCCAAGTCTGCACGAGAGAACATACAAGAAGGCGCTCCCGTACAGGAATACGAAGACAGCTATCTGGAAACGCTGGCGGTCTACCGCAAGCTGGCGCAGGTGCTGGTGCAGGAAGATGTGCTTTTGATGCACGGTGAACGGGGACAAGCCCCTGCTCCATGTCACAAACACGGGCGTGACCGTCTACGGTACGCCGTGGGACGGCAAGGAGCATCTGAGCCACAACATTGCCTGCCCGCTCAAGGCAGTGTGCATCCTGACCCGCAGTAAAACGAACCACATCGTGCGTATCTCTCCCAAAGAAGCGCTTAGGATGCTCTGCCAGCAGAGCTACCGTCCGGCGCAGCCTGCCGCTTTGAGAAAAACCCTTGCACTGATCGATTTACTGAGCAGCAGCGTGCCGCTGTATAGGCTGGGATGTAATATGGAGCCGGAAGCCGCACTTGTAGCTTACCACGGGATGAATCAATAGGAGGAGCACTGCAATGCAAACCATTTTGCCGCCGTCCGGCAATACGATGAAGATCCTTGGTAAGCCGAAGCCGGCAGAGCACGGCCTGCGCTGGATGACATACGTTGCTGCCCAGCCGGTCGAGGGCGGGGTGCTGGTGTTCCATACCCTCACACGGGCGCTGCTTCTGCTCACGCAGGAGGAGTATACTGCGCCGGATGCAGTTGCTGAACTGCGCAGCAGCTGGTTCCGCGTACCGCAGGAAATGGACGACATGAAATATGCCGACCAGGTGCGGTTTATCCGCCGCACGATGTGGAAGGAACCGGAGCATATTACAAGCTATACCATTTTTACCACCACGGACTGTAACGCCCGGTGCTTTTACTGCTATGAGATGGGGCGTTCCCGGATTCCCATGAGCGACGAAACCGCCCATAAGGCGGCGGCTTATATTGCAGCGCATTGCGGCGGCGAAAAGGTCCATCTGCACTGGTTTGGCGGTGAACCGCTTTTTAATAAGCAGGTCATTGATATCATCTGCACCGACCTTGCGGAAAAGGGCATTGTGTACGAATCCATGATGATCTCCAACGGATACCTGTTTGACGAAGCTGCTGTAGAACAAGCGGTTTCCCATTGGAAGTTGAAGAACGTGCAGATCACGCTGGACGGCACGGAGGAAACCTATAACCGCAGCAAGGCATTTATTTATAAGGATGGCAAAAGCCCCTATCAGGTGGTACTTGCAAATATCCAGCGTTTGCTGGATGCAGGGGTTTCCGTCCATATCCGGCTGAACATGGACGAGCACAACGCCGATAATCTGATGGAACTGGCGGATGAACTGCACGAGCGCTTCGGCGGCAAAGGTAAATTTTCGGTTTACAGCCATACATTATTTGAGTTTGCAGGCAGCAAAACACATATCCGTGCCCAAGAAGAACGGCGCCAGCTCTATCAAAAACAGCAGCGGCTCCGCAAAAAACTGGACGATTACGGAATCGGGGCATCGTACTATTTGCGCCAAAAACTGCGTATCCGGCAATGTATGGCGGATAGCGGCGGTTCCCTTACGATCCTGCCGAACGGGGAACTTGGGCTGTGCGAACATTACAGCGAGGACAACTTTGTGGGAAGCCTTGATGGAAAAGCGTCAGAGCGTTCTGTCATCCAAAGTTTTCGAGAATACTGGGAGCCGATCGAGGCGTGCAAAACCTGCTTCTACTATCCTGACTGTATCCGTCTGAAAAAGTGTGTTGAACAGAAAGAATGTTTTGAAGAACTGCGGGCGGAGTACAAGGAATCCCTGTTAAAGTCCATGCAAAAAAACTACAACGCATGGCTGAAAAAAGAGCAGACCGATGAGGAAGAACCTCACCCGGACTGCTGACCCTTTGCGTGACGCGGTGTAACAGCTGCTTCACATAGAGATTTCTTGCGAAAGGAGGTGTGTAAACATGGAAAAGTATACCAAGGCTCAGATGGAAGTCATCGAGTTCGAGAACGAGGATGTTATCACCACAAGCCAGATTGGCGGCGGGGACGAAGGATTCGGCGATTAAAGTTGTTGTTCGGAGCTCTCTATTGGGCAACTCCAGAAAGTGGCAGACCGTTTCGGCGGCCTGCCCTACCCGATTTTCCTTGCCCTGCAAAGGGCATTGACATAGTTTTTTCCAAAATGGAAGCGAGGACTTGACTTTATGAAGCAAACAGTGATCATGCTTAGCAAGCAAGCAAGCAAGCAAGCAAGCAAGCAAGCAAGCAAGCAAGCAAGCAAGC
>OLZV01000707.1_pt1 | contig 13385 bp, 10 predicted proteins | sample 1644531 | NCBI WGS metagenome assembly OLZV01 (sample SAMEA103958115, study PRJEB25191) | human gut metagenome | biome: human-associated habitat [ENVO:00009003]; feature: intestine environment [ENVO:2100002]; material: feces | place: Germany | collected 2013/2015
TGAAGCTGTCGTGCTTTTCAGCGGTGATGCCGGTCAGGGGCTGGAACCAGTGCGTGTAGTGGCTGGCACCCTTTTCCAGAGCCCACGTCATCATGGCCTGAGCCACCTCATTGGCGATGTCGGGGTCCAGTTTTTCGTCCTTGCGGATGGTAGCCAGCAGTTTTTTGTAAACGGGGCGGGGCAGGTAATCGCGCATGGTCTCCATGTTGAAGACATCCTGACCGTAAATTTCCGCAATAAAGGTTGCGGCGTTGCCAATATCGGAAGGTGGGTTTGTATGCATCTTGATAGGAAACGCGCCAAAAGGCTCGGAACACACCAAACCTTAAAAGAGACTTTTTGGCAAGCCGAATCCTGCCCTATTTCTTCAGGAGAAAAATTTCTGCCGCATCCTGTTTGCTTCCAGGGAGAGTAAACGGTTTTTTTGACTGTCGCCATCTTTCCTCGGCGCCCGTCAGGAAGACAGGGGATGGATGAAAAAGAGGGATGGGATGCCCGATTGATCGGCAAGGGGCACGCAGGAATGGAGGGGCTTCCGGTCCTTTGCAACCAGGTGGAGAGGAGCAGAGTTCCGGCATTCGGTATTTTTTCACTCCCTGAAAGAAATTTATTCTGTTCTACGTTGTAGTAAGTACAACCATATTATTGTAAAAATGCGTTTATTGTTAATGCTAAGATATTTATTGTTGGTTTTGCTGTGCTTCTCGGGAGTGGGCATGCTGCTTCATGCCCAGCCTGTGAATAAGAGCCGGATTGCCGTTCTGGGTGATAGTATTGCTTATGCGGGGCGTTGGGCCAATGAAGTGGAAAACGCCTTGAAAGCCGATAAAAAGTTTGCGGCCTGCGAGATTGTCAACTTTTCCGTTCCCAGCGAAACGGTAGCCGGGTTGAGCGAGTATGGTCATGCGGGCGGCAGGTTTCCCCGTCCGTGCCTGCATGAGCGCCTTGACCGGGTTCTCAGGATGTACCGGCCCCAACTGATTCTGGCATGCTACGGGATGAATGACGGCCTTATGCAGGCGTTTGACAAGGCGCGTTTTCAAGCGTACCAGGAAGGGAATATCCGCCTTATTACTCCCCCATTGTTCCGGGGGGATTCCGCTGAACAGGCTGAGTACGACGCGGTATTGGACAAGTACGCAGAATGACTGGTTTCTAAAAGAAAAGATGGCTGGAAAGTCATCGATATCCGTCCCGGACTTCGGAAACTCATTGCCAGGGAGAAGGCCGGGAATCCCGGGTTCAGGTATTCCGGTGACGGCGTGCACCCCGGCCCGGAAGGGCATCACATGATTGCCCGGGAGGTGATCGCCGGGCTGGTTCCGGAGATCGGTCTTGACGCGGAAGTCGCGAAAAAAGAGTACCGCCCGACGCCGGAAACGATGAAAAAACATGAAGAAACCCGCAATGCGTGGCTGGTAAAAACAAAACATGCACGCCCGGAGATTCCGGGGTATGACCGGGAGAAGGCCAAGCTCCAATTCCCTAAAACGGTTTCTACCTGGAACGGCTTTTTGCGGGAGGAGTTTACTATAGGCGGTCGCAGGGCATTCATCGTCTTTCCCGATAAGCCTGTTGCCCCCGGAAAAGAGCAGCTGTGGATATGGCGCCCTCAATTTTTCGATTATAAGCCTGTAGCGGATCTTGAACTGGTGAAACGCGGTTACGCAGCGGTATTTATCAGCATGGAAGACCTTTACGGTTCTCCCAAAGCCATGGATGCCATGGATCAGTTTTACAAGTACCTGGTGGATGAACGGAAGTTTTCCAGAAAACCGGTATTGATAGGACTGAGCCGTGGAGGCCTTTATGCGCTGAACTGGGCGGAAAAGCATCCTTTATGCGTGGCAGGCATTTATGTGGATGCTCCCGTTTGTGATTTCAAAAGCTGGCCGGCGGGCAAAGGCAAGGGCAAAGGTTCTCCGGATGACTGGAACAAATGCCTGCGCGCCTATGGATTTAATGAACAGCAGGCTTTGTCCTATCAAGGTAATCCCGTGGACAATATGCGCAGCATGGCCAAAGCCGGAATTCCTTTGTTATTCATTTCCCGGACGGAAGATGATGTGGTTCCTATTGAAGAAAACACAGATATTTTCGCTAAGCGTTACGCCAGGCTGGGAGGCCCCGTAAAAGTTATCCGCCGTCCCGGCGGCCACCATCCGCACGGTTTTGACAACCCCGCCCATATCGTAGACTTTGTTCTTTCCGTTACCGGACAGCCTGTCCCCTTGCGCATTGCGTGTCTGGGAGACAGTAATACTTTCGGGGCAGGAGTAGCCGGACCCAATAAGGATGTTTTACGCTGGAGCCATCTTCTGGAACAAAAGCTGAAGAAGGAATGCAAACAGAAGGAAGTGGAAGTTCTGAATTGCGGCATAAACGGGCGTACCCTTTTAACCAGGGGGGATCTTCCGTATATTAAAACGGGCGAGTACCGGAACGCGCTCAATTCCCATGCACAGATTGCCATTATCGCTTTAGGCACTAATGACGCCAAACCTCAGAACAGGAAATTCCTGTCCGAGTTTAAGCAGAATTATTCCGGCATCATCGCCGAACTTAGGGAAAACATGCCCGGTATTCAAATTTATTGTGCAATCCCTCTTCCCTCGTGGCAGTCTTCCAACCAAATTGACAAGGAAACGGTGGAAAATAAGATTGTTCCTCTTGTAAAGCAAGTTGCGAGGGATAATAAATGTAAAACCATAGACTTTTTCACCTTTTTTCAGAATAAATCGGAACTTTTCCCCGATGGCGTTCATCCCAATGCCGATGGTCAGGTGATTATGGCTGATATTGCGTTCAAGGAACTTTTGAAGAAGTAGTTTTTTAATTTTATCAATATGGAATAGATGAATGCTAAACTGTCGGTAATCACAGGGTCGTTCCTTCTGCTGTCGGCCCCGATGCAGGGATTTTCCGCAACAACCCATCCGGATTCCTGTATTAACAGGGATTGGAAAAAAGAGATTCCCCTGCCAGTATATCCAAACCGGGAAATGGTGGATCTTTATCATAAGACATGGGAAATTGCGGCAGGCCGCGTCAGAAAGGGGCCGGAAGGTCTTCCCGCGTCTCCCTACATGGATGAGAATTGCTACGAAGATCAAATATGGATATGGGATACCTGTTTCATGGTTCTTTTCGCCAAGTATGCTCCCAGGTCGTTTCCCGGAGTTGAAAGTTTGGATAATCTTTACAAGCCTATTCACGAAAAAGCCGTTACTCCGCTTAAGGTTCATTTAGTGGACAATCCCCCGTTATTTGCGTGGGTGGAGAAAGAATATTTTGACTTCACCGGTGATAAGGAACGCCTGGATGATATCTTGAATAAGAAGCAATATCTGCAAAAGCATTTCAAATGGTTTGCCCAGGCTAAATCAGGAGAGCGGTTTGCATGTTCTCCCCAGCACATCTACCTGAATTCCATAGGAAATGATGGATTTACCTGGACGGGGGGAGCGAGCGGAATGGATAATACTCCCCGCGGGCGTGACGCCGGCGGCTATCGTAAAGTTTTATGGGTGGATGCCATTTCCCAGCAGGCGCTCAGCGCCCGCTGCATTGCTGACATGGAACAGGCTCTTGGCAATGCGGACGAGGCCGGGAAATGGAACGCCGAATATGAAGCGCTTAAGAACAAGATCAACCATCTTTACTGGGATGAGCGGGATGGATTTTATTACGATGTGACCATTTTGGACAAACAGCCCTGCCGCGTTAAAACCATTGCGTCCTATTGGCCCCTTCTGGCTCAGGTCGCCTCCAGGGAACAGGCGCAAAGCATGGTCAGGCATTTAATGAATCCCGAAGAATTCGGAGGTAGTTATCCGACTCCTTCCCTGGCTCGTTCAGATAAGGATTATCATCATCAAACCGGGGATTATTGGAGAGGGGGGATTTGGCTGCCTACGACGTATATGACCATCAAGGCTATTGAAAAGTATGGCTATCATGAAGAAGCCGATGCTATTGCCGAGAAGGTTATCAACCAGCAGCTTGCCGCTTACAGGAATATGGAACCGCATACTGTCTGGGAGTGCTATAGCCCAAGCGGAGATGCCCCCTCCACTGAACATGGACGCCGTGTAAGACCGGAATTTTGCGGCTGGTCAGCCCTGGGGCCGATTGCGTTGTTTATTGAAAATGTGCTGGGATTTAAGAAAGTGTCCGCCGCCGGAAAGGAAGTCCGGTGGAGGTTGAAAAAAAACAAGGGCAGCCATGGAATCAGGAATTTGAGGTTTGGCGATATTGTAACCGATATTGTTTTTGATGGTGAAGGCACGGTGTCAGTCACGTCGAATGCTTCTTACTCTCTGATCATTAATGGCAATACTTATTCAGTAAGGAAGGGGGATACTGAAATTAAGCTGTAAGGACCTTCTGTTTATCCACGGAAGGGCGTCATTGATGTTCTTCCGCGGGGTTTTTCCTTTTGCCGGGGCAAGATGTGGGTTTTTCCCGTGCCTGCGCCAATTTTTTTCTTTTGGAGGCGGCCTGAGAGGCAAGGGAGACAAAGGAAATTCCGGAAGGGCGGCAAGGAAATGTTCCGGAACATTACTTGAGAGGTAATGCTGTCTGCCGTTTTAACGGGGAGAGCAGGCTTCCTCCATATGCCTTACGGAAATTTTTTGGTAAAGGGTATGGGTTTGTCCGGGAGCGAGGGAAATGGAACGGGGCTCCGCGTTTCCCGTTTCAATGCACAGGAATTTATTCCAGGACTCCGCACCCAGGTCCGCCATGTTTTTGGCGCCCTGTTGTCCAGGATTCCAGACGATAACGGAAGAGGCATGGTTCCGCTCCACCGTGATGGCGCGGTTCAACATGAGGTCTTCCAGCATTGTTTTTCCCGAACAGGAGGGGAAGTTGTAAACGCGGTCTAGGCACCCCAGCGGCGCCAGCGGGCGTTCTCCGTGCTTCATGGGCTGGGCGGCTTCTTCCCGGAACGGGATGTCCTCCAGCCCATGAACGCGGCATTTGGTCAGGTTGCCGACGGCAAAGTAGTTATGGAATGCTTCCGTGAGCTTGCAGGGCTGCGTGCGCGCCGTGGTTTCCAGCCTCATGGCCAGCGTGCGGCCCAGGGTAAGGCGCAGGATGGCGGCGGGATAGGATTCATCTTCCGGATAGAAAGCCAGGGAGAGCAGGACGTTGCCGCACTTGTCCATTTCCTGGTGGTGGAGGCGCCATTCCGAGGTGCGCGCTATGCCGTGGGACGGTGCTCCTTCCCGGGGGCCGAACCAGGGCCAGCAGACGGGGATGCCTCCGCGGATGGCTTTACCGGGGACAAAGGCTGCGTTGGGAGAAAGAAAAAGGCATTCCTCATGCCCTGCCGGCTTCCATGAGGTGAGGTGCGCTCCCTGAAGGCACAGGGATGCCGTGCAGAGCGGTGTTGTTACGTCCAGGAAAGAAAGCCCCTGGTTTGTTGTGCGCCGGACGGTCATGGCTGAAGGCGTTCAATTGTCCAGGAGCCGTTTTCCTGAAGTTTGTACATGAAACGGTCATGCACGCGGCCGGGGCCGCCCTGCCAGAATTCAAAGGTATCCGGGATAATTCGGTAGCCGCCCCAGAAGGAGGGAAGGGGAATTTCTCCCTTGGAGAATTTGTTTTTCAGTTCCATCAACTTCATTTCCAACAGTTTTCTTCCGGAAATGACGGAGCTTTGGTGTGAAACCCAAGCTCCAAGCTGGGATTCCTTGGGGCGGGTGAGGAAATATTTCAGGGATTCCGCGCGGGAGACTTTGACGGCTTTTCCGTAAATGATGATCTGGCGTTCCAGCATTACCCACGGAAGCATCATGCAGACCTGCGGATTTTCTTCAATATCGCGGGCCTTGTGGCTGCCGTAGTTGGTGAAGAAAACAAAGCCCGTCCGGTCAAAATATTTGAGCAGCACGGTGCGTAGGGAGGGCCTGCCCTGGTCGTCCGCCGTGGCCAGGGAAAAAGCGTTGGGTTCCGGAATATCCGCTTTCAGGGCCTGTTCAAACCAGGTTTGGAATTGTTCAAAGGGATTTTCCGCCAGGTCCTTTCTGTGCAGCTGGCCTTTGAGGTATTCTTCTCTGAAATTGGACAAGTCCATGGCGTGTTGAACGATGAGGGGTTATTCTACGCTGAAATCCAGCCCCAGGTCCAGGGAGGGGGCCGAGTGGGTCACGTAGCCTACGGAGACGAAGTCCACGCCGGATTCCGCAATGGCGGCTACCGTGTCCAGGTGAACGCCTCCACTGGCTTCCAGCAGGGGGGTGGTGCGTCCTCCGCGCAAGGCGACGGCTTGTTTCAGCATTTCCGGCGTCATGTTGTCCAGAAGGATATGGTCCACGCCTTCCAGTTTAAGGAAGTTGCCCACCTGTTCCAGGGTGTCCGCTTCCAGCTGGATTTCCACGCCGGGCTTTTCCTGACGCAGCCTGTTGATGCATTCCTGGAGATGTTCCGTATTTCCATCCGTCATCAGGTGGTTGTCTTTCACCATGGCGCGGTCATAAAGGCCCATGCGGTGGTTGGTGCCTCCGCCATGGAGCACGGCCGCTTTTTCCAGCAGACGGTAGCCGGGAGTGGTTTTGCGGGTATCCAGAATGCGGGCGCTGGTGTGGGAAACGGCCTTCACATATTGTCTGGTGAGCGTAGCCACTCCGGAAAGACGCTGGATGAAGTTGAGGGCGGTGCGTTCCGCCCCAAGAATGGAGCGGGCGGAACCTTCAATAAGCATCACCACGGCGCCGGGCGCCACGGCTTCCCCGTCATGCAGGTAAACTTCCACCTTCAGGGTGGGATCCACCTTGCGGAAAACTTCCGCCGCGACATTGACGCCGGAAAGAACGCCTTTTTTCCGGGGGGTCAAAATAGCTCTGGCTGTCAGATGTTCCGGGACGAAGTATGTGGAAGTCACGTCGCCGGAGCCGAAGTCTTCGGCCAGCGCCAGATTGATCAGGGTTTCCACGTTGTCGGATACGGTTTCTGCGGGCATGAAAGAAAAGCGGCTTAATATTCGCGGTTAAGAAGATAGTTGGCCAGTTCCACCAGGCGGGCGCGGCGTTCTTCCGGGAAAATCATCAGGGCATCCAGAGCCGCCTGAGTGCGGCATTTGGCTTCGGAACGGGCGCCGTCCAGGCCAATCAGGGCCGGACAGGTGGATTTCTGGGAATTGACGTCCTTGCCGGCGGTCTTGCCGAGTTTTTCCGTGGAAGCCGTCAGATCCAGAATGTCGTCAATCACCTGGAAAGCCAACCCCAGGTTGTAACCGAAGTCCGTCAGAGCTTCCAGCTGGGACTCCGTGGCGTTTGCGGACATGCCGCCGAAGCGAAGGGCCGTGGTTAGCAGGGCGGCCGTCTTCCCTTCGTACACGGTGCGGACTTCCGGTTCGGAAAGCTGTTTGTGTTCTCCCTCCAAATCCAGAATCTGGCCTCCGATGAGCATGGTGCTGCCGCCGGTGGCTGCCAGCTCCCTCACGTAATCCCTGACGGTATAGCGTTCCGTATCGTCCACCTGGGCGATTACGGCAAAAGCCTCCGTCAGCAGCGCGTCTCCCGCCAGGATGGCGACGCCTTCTCCGAAGGCCTTGTGGCTGGTGGGTTTCCCACGGCGCAGATCGTCGTTGTCCATGGCTGGCAGGTCGTCATGGATGAGGGAATACGTATGCATCATTTCCACGGCGCAGGCGGGAACTAAGGCGTCCACTGCCAGTCCTCCGCAGGCCTCCGCCGCCGCCAGGCAAAGGACGGGGCGCATTCTTTTCCCCCCCGCAAATATGCTGTAGCGCATGGCTTTGTGGATGGTTTCGGGGCTTTCGTTCTCTGCTGGCAGCAGTCTGTCCAGCGCTGCGTCAATCAGGGCGCATTGTTCTGTGATGTAGTCGTTCAGTGATTGTTCACACATGGCGTTATGGAATAGGTGCGGGGTGTGGAGGAAACAGGTCAGCGGTTGACCAGCAATTCCGCGATTTGTACGGCGTTGAGCGCGGCCCCTTTTCGGACCTGATCGCCCACGACCCAGAGAGTCAGGGCATTGTCAATCGCCATGTCCATGCGCATGCGCCCTACGTAGCAGGTATCTCCGTTGGTGCTGTCCAGCGGGGTGGGCCACACGCCCTCCGCTGGGTTGTCCATCAGGGCGACTCCGGGTTTGCCTTCATAGGCGCTGCGGGCAGTTTCCAAGTCCACAGGTTTTTCAAACTGGGCGGTAACGGAGATGGAATGGGAACGGTAAACGGGCACGCGCACGCAGGTGCATGTTACCTTGAGTTCGGGCAGGGAAAGAATTTTACGGCCTTCATTAAGCATCTTAAGCTCTTCCTTGGTATAGCCGTTTTCCGTAAAGGAATCGATCTGGGGAAGAAGATTGAAGGCTATCTGGTGGGGATAAACATTTTTCACTACGGGGTGGCCGTCCACTACGGCGCGCACCTGGGCTTCCAGTTCCGCAATGCCGTGCTGGCCGCTGCCGGAAACCGCCTGATAACTGGAGGCGATGACGGTTTTCAACCCGAAACGCTGATGCAGAGGGAAGAGGGCCATCAGCGTAATAATGGTGGTGCAGTTCGGGTTGGCGATAATATTGCGGGGGTGGTTGAAGGCCGCTTCCGGATTGATTTCCGGAACCACCAGGGGCACGTCCGGCTCCTGCCGGAAGGCAGAGGAATTGTCAATGACCACGCAGCCCGCCGCCGCCGCGATAGGAGCGAATTTCAGGGAAATGCCTCCGCCTGCGCTGAACAGGGCGATATCCACCCCATCAAAGGATTTTTCCGTCAATTCTTCCACAGTCAGCATTTTCCCACGGAAAGCGACCTGTTTTCCGGCGGACCGGGCGGAGGCCAGAAGCTTCAGGGAACCTACGGGAAAATTGCGTGTTTCCAGGCAGGACAGGATTTCAACGCCCACCGCTCCGGTGGCGCCGACGATGGCAACATGGGGTGCTTGGTTCATGATTGTTGTCAGAAAATGACGGATATTTTCCGTCCGCCCCCCATTATACGGCAGCCCGGTCATATGGCAATACGATTGCAAGCCTTCAGGCTTAAAAATGAAAAACTGTCCGAGATTTTACACCCCGGACAGTTGTTGAAAAACGGGAAAGATCGCGTTTTTTATTTCAGCGCTTGCGGCGCAGCATCAGCAGGGACAGGCCCAAAAGGCTCAGGGATGCCGTAGCCGGCTCCGGAACGACATCCTCAGCAGTGGCTGACATGGAAAAAAGCAGGTTGGAGTTCGTGTTTCCGCCGCCATTGCGGGTGGACATCACAATGTAAGCCGTGCCGCTGGTAAGGGGAGTACCGCTCAAGTCCACGGACAGGGTCATGTCTGTTTGAATCAGAGAAGAGGCCTGGCCGGTTAACTGGCTGATCTGCCAGCCTTCTGCCGTCTGATAAACGATATTGAGCGTCGTGAAGTTTGCTCCGGATTGTAGCCCGGCACAGTCCACGGAAAGAGTCAATCCGGTATAACTGGCGTAATCACTGGTAAGAGTTACCGCTGTTCCTACGATAGAGCCGCCGTAAGCATTTCTGTTGATGAAAGACACGGATACATCAGTATCCCCGGATGCGGTGACGTTGCCGTAAATACCGGAACCGGAATTGCCGTTTGCAGTGGTGCCTCGCCAGCCGTGGTGCCTTGCAACCATGTGACGACTTTTTGTGCAGTAATGACATCTCCGCTGTTGACGTCTCCGAATCCAGACAATTTAAGGTTTGCAGGCAGAGATGCTCCTTCGGCTGCCTCCCCATTTAGGTCGATTGCTACGGTGGCGGCCATCCCTGCGCCGCAACACAAAGCCATAAGACCGGAAAGAAATAATGTGTTCTTCATGGTTGTTCGTTGCTCTTTTTTACTGCTGTAATTTGCCGGGCTGTCTTGAACCCGCTCATGATGAATAAGGCGGATTTATAATCCGGCATATCCTCGCTTTCCATGAAAGGCAACAAAACAGGCTCCCGATTTTAGGGAGCCTGTCTTTAAAGGAAAGGGCGGTGCAGGCCTGCTATTTAACCCATTTTCCCGCGCCTTCCGGCAGCCTGCCGTCAGAGACGGGGCCGTAGCGGGTGGATTCCGTGTTGCCCCAGAGGGGGACGCCTACGATGCGTTTCCACCAGCGGGACATGCTGGCTCCCGTATAGCAGCCGAAGCTCCAGCAGTCGGACTGCGGCGTGAAAATATCCCGCCGTATCCTGTTCAGGTCCGTCTCATGGATCCATTCCGTGGAAACGGCCATGATATTGTTGCCGTAGTCCAGCATCCACGCATAGCAGTTGGAATGGCCGAAGTAGTAAAAGGATTCCACCTTGTCGCCGTGGAAGCGCGGGGAGGAATTCAGCGCCCGGATGGCCTGGTCGGCGCTGTTTACCCAGACGAGCCTGATTTTATACTTGGAAGCCAGGTCCGCAATCCAGCGGGTGTAAGGTTTGCCGTCTTCCTTCCCCCGGGTTGCGTAACCGGGGCGGTAAACAATCCAGGTGATTCTGGCGGCAGGATCTTGCTGCTGGATTTGGGCGATGCGGATGGTGGAGGCCCTTACAAAGTTGGCCCACCAGTTGTCATGCCTGTCAGGCTGTATTCTCAGCCCTTCCCATTGCCTGAGTGCGGGGCCGCCGCACATGACGACGTGAACGGCCCGGGACAGTCCCGTGCCGCTCAGCAACAGGGCCAGAGCGAGAAAAAGGCGTGAAAGCATGCCCGCACCCTACCTTTGCTCCCCGTATCTGTCAATCCGGCGGAGCGTTTTTTGCGGGAACAGACGCGCGTGAAAAGACAAGGGAGGGGGGGCATGTCCCCTCAGCAATTCACCACGTTGACGGCCAAGCCGCCCTGGGCGGTCTCCTTGTATTTGGATTGCATGTCCCTTCCGGTGTCCAGCATGGTGCGGATGACCTTGTCCAGCGGGACAAAATGAGCGCCCGTGCCGCCCAGGGCTATGCGGGCGGCGTTGATGGCCTTGATGGCGGCAATGGCGTTGCGTTCGATGCAGGGTATCTGGACGAGGCCCGCAATAGGATCGCAGGTGAGGCCCAGATTGTGCTCCATGCCTATTTCCGCGGCGTTTTCCACCTGGTGGGGAGTTCCCCCCAGGTACTCCGCAAGAGCGGCGGCGGCCATGGAGCAGGCTACGCCCACTTCTCCCTGGCAGCCTACGTCCGCGCCGGAAATGGAGGCGTTTTTCTTGTACAGGATGGCGATTCCTCCGGCGGTGAGCAGGAAGCGATGTACGGCATCCGGATACGGGGAAACGCAGAATTTGGTGGCGTAGTTAAGAACGGCCGGAACAATTCCCGCCGCTCCATTGGTCGGAGCGGTAACGATGCGGCCGCCGGCCGCGTTTTCCTCACTTACGGCAATGGCGTACAGATTGATCCAGTCCATAATGGAGAGAGGGTCTTTCAAGGCCGATTCTCCGTGCACCAGAAGATTCTTGAGCAAAGTTTTGGCCCGGCGCGGAACCTGCAGAACGCCCGGCAGGTTGCCGCGCGCGCTCATGCCGTTGGAGATGGACTGCTTCATCGTCGTCCAGATCAGGTCCAGTTTTTCACGGACTTCCCGTTCCGGGAGCATGGCGCATTCGTTCGCCATGACAATGGAGGAAAGAGGGCATCCGCGCTCATCAGCCATGTGTAGCAGTTCCTCCGCGGATTCATAAGGAAAAGGAAAGGTTTCCCGGTCCCTTTCTTCCGGATGCAGAAGTTCCTGTTCGGAAGAGACGAACCCGCCTCCCGTGGAATAAAATACCGCGTCTTCCACCGGGTCTCCGTCCTGGTTGACGGCAGTGAACTGCATCCCGTTCGGATGCAGGCGCAGGGGCTGGTAGTGGGAAAGATCCAGGTCGCGGGAAGGAGAGAAGCGGACGTTTTTTTCTTCCGTGACGGACAACGTTTCCTGCTGGTGCAGGCGGGCGATTTTTCCGGGAATGCTGCGCGGCTCCACCGTATGGGGTTCTTCTCCCAGCAGCCCCAGCATGATGGCTGTGTCTGTGCCGTGCCCATGTCCGGTGGCGGCCAGGGAGCCATAGCATTCGCAGCGGATGCCTGAGATTTCCGCCAAGCGCGGGGAGTGGCGTATCTGTTCAAGAAAGCGGTGCGCCGCCCGCATGGGCCCTACGGTATGGGATGATGAAGGACCTATGCCGATGCTGAAAAGCTCAAAAATGCTGTAATGGTGCATGTCCGTTTTCCTGTAGCGGGGAAGGGCCGGAAATCCGCTGGGAATTCCGGCCCTTCCCGAAAGATGGGTTTACAGCCCCAGCAGGTAGCGTTCCGCTTCAATCGCGGCGCTGCAGCCCATTCCGGCGGAAGAAATGGCCTGGCGGTAGTGAGGATCCGCCACGTCTCCGGCGGCGAACAATCCCGGCGTCCTGGTCGCCATCATCCCTGTTTTCCGGATAATGTAGCCGGCATCGTCCCGGTCCACCAGATCTCCCAGGAAAGAAGTGTTCGGCGTGTGCCCGATCGCCATAAAGACGCATTTGACGGGAAGTTCCGTTTCATCCCCTTCTACTACGTCCTTCAGCATGACGGCTTCCAGTTCTCCCTTGTCGTCCGTCTTATAGCTTACGATGGTGGAATTCCACATGGGGAAAATCTTTTCATTGGACAGCGTTCGTTCCGCCATGATTTTGGAAGCGCGGAGCGTGTCGCGGCGGTGGATCAGGTACACCCGGGAAGCGAAGCGCGTCAGGAACATGGCTTCTTCACAGGCGCTGTCTCCTCCGCCTACCACGCACACAGGCACGTCCCGGTAAAAAGCTCCGTCACAGGTGGCGCAGGCGGTGAGTCCGTGGCCAACCAGCCCTTCCTCTCCCGGTATTCCCAGATAGCGGGCGGATGCTCCCGTAGCCACAATGATACTCCGGGTTTCGTAATTCTGGCCGCTGGTCTTCACGGTGAACAGTCCAGTGGCTTCATCCCTGACGACGCTCTTGACGTCCTCATATGCAAACCGGGTGCCGAACTTTTCCGCCTGCTGCTGCATCAGGAACATCAGGTCCGGCCCCATCACGCCGTCCGGAAAGCCGGGGAAGTTTTCCACTTCCGTCGTGGTGGTCAGTTGTCCGCCGATTTGGGAACCCGTGATCAGAAGCGGAGAGAGATTGGCGCGGGCGGTGTAAATGGCCGCCGTGTAACCAGCGCAGCCGGCACCGATGATAATGACTTGTTCGCTCATAATAGTATATATGTCCGTTGCCATGGTAAAGGGCCCGTGCCCGTTTTGCGAGTAGATTTTGCGCTATGCGGAGACAATGCAGCGGCCTGCAATCCGGCAGTTGCGGGACGGGTTCCGGCAGTGGCGGAAAAGAACTGCCTGCCTGCATGTATCCCTGGCGACGGTCTGCAATATTCTGGCCCTGTCTGCGGGAAGATTGCTCAGTCGCGTCCCTTTCAAGGACAAGCGGCCCGGCAGGCC
>OLZV01000709.1_pt1 | contig 13345 bp, 10 predicted proteins | sample 1644531 | NCBI WGS metagenome assembly OLZV01 (sample SAMEA103958115, study PRJEB25191) | human gut metagenome | biome: human-associated habitat [ENVO:00009003]; feature: intestine environment [ENVO:2100002]; material: feces | place: Germany | collected 2013/2015
TGTCTGTTCCGCGTTACGCCGGAAAAACAACCATGATTCATAACTTTTTGAGCAAGACGGCGGAGATCGACGTGCCCAAGGGCGATTACGTCCTGTATTTCGGGCGCTTGTCGGAGGAAAAGGGCATCGACCGCATCCTTGCCGCCTGCCGCCTGCTGCCGGAGATTCCGTTCGTCATTGCGGGCGGCGGGCCGCTGGAGGAACTCTGCCGAACGTGCGGCTTGCCCAACGTCCGCTTCGTCGGCTTCAAGACTGGAAAAGAACTGCAGGAGCTTGTCGCGGCGGCGCGCTTCACCCTCCACCTCTCCCTGTGGTACGAAAACTGTCCGCTGGCGCTGCTGGAATCGCAGTCGCTGGGCACGCCGGTGCTGTGCAACCGCATCGGTGGAATGCCGGAGCTGGTGGAAGAGGGCAAAACGGGCATCCTCAACGACACCTTCACGCCCGAAGCGTACGCGGAGAAGATTCGCGCGCTGTATAGCGATTCGGCGCTGCTGGAGGAAATGGCGCGCAACTGCCGCGCGAAGAAGGAAAGCATGATGACGCTCGACCGCTACTGCGACCGGCTGCTGGAAATCTACATGGAGGAAATCGGAGGAAAACGCGCGTGATGGATGGCAAAAAGCGCAAAGTAATGTTCCTGATATACAGCCTGTGCGGGGGCGGCGCGGAGCGGGTGCTGGTGGAAACAGTCAACCGCCTCCCCAAAGACCGCTACGACGTGACGCTCATGACGCTTTTCCACGACGATACCCGCGCCGGGATGCTGTCGCCAGAGGTGCATTACCGCCCGGCGCTGCGCGTGAAGAACGCCAGGGCGCAGAAAATCCTCAGCGGCATCATGCAGTACATCATCCTGCCGAAATGGCTGTACCGCTGGTTCTTCAAGAGCGACGCGGATGTGGAAGTCGCCTTCATGGAGGCGTTTCCGACAAAAATTCTCGCGTACTCCACCAATCAGCACGCGAAAAAGTACGCGTGGGTGCATATCGACGTGCAGACGTACACCAAGCAGGATCGCCTGTTCCGCTCCATGCGGCATCAAAAGGCGTGCTATGAGCGGTTTGACGGCATCTACTGTGTGTCGGAAAACGTACAGGAAGCGTTTTCCGCGAAATTCGGCTTGACGGAGCGCGTCCATGTCGCCTATAATATGCTGGATGAACAGGCAATCCGCCGCCGGAAGGACGAGCCGGTGGACGACATCCCGAAGGGCGAGTTCCTGATGGTCAGTGTCGGCAGCCTGATTCCGCGCAAGGGGTTTGAGCGGCTGATTCATGTCTGCGGGCTGCTCAAAAGCCGTGGCTACCACTTCCACCTGCTGATTCTGGGCAAGGGGGAGCTGTACGAAGATCTGGCGGAGCAGGTGGTTGACGAGCATTTGCGGGATAGCGTGCAGCTGCTGGGCTTCCGCGATAACCCGTACCCGTATATGGCGGCGGCGGATTTGTACGTCTGCCCATCCTACGTCGAGGGGTTCAGCACGGTGGTGAGCGAAGCCGTTGTGCTGGAAACGCCCGTCGTGACGACGGACTGCTCCGGAATGCGCGAGATTCTGGGCGACAGCGAGTATGGCCTGATTACGCAGAACACCGAAGAATCCCTCTTCGAGGGCTTGCGGACGATGCTGGACAAGCCGGAAGTCTACCAATACTACCAGCAGCGCGTCCGCGAGCGCGCACCGTTCTTCTATATGGAAGAAAGACTGAAGGCGTATGAGGAGATTCTTGACCAGTAAGGGAAACATGTTATGAGCGACATCCTGCGAAAATTCCACCGCGGCGCCACCCTGCTGGGCGAACTGATCAAGTACGAGGCGGCAGCCCTCTGCGCCGGCGTGCTGAAAGTCACCAATCCGCGGTACCGCCACGTTTGGCTTGTGTCCGAGCGCGGCAGGGAAGCCCGTGACAACGGCTATCACTATTTCGCGTATCTTCGGCAGGCGCACCCCGAAATCAACGCCGTCTACGTCGCAGACCCCAAGCTGCCCGACTATGACCGCGTTGCGCAGCTGGGCAGCGTCGTGCCGTATCGCAGCTGGCGGCACTACCTGCTCTGCGCCGCGTCGGAAATGAAGGTTTCCACCCATGTTTCCGGTTATACGCCTGATATTGAACGCTATTATATGCTCGATAAGCTCCACATCGTGCGCGGAAAAAAGGTGTTTTTGCAGCATGGCATCATGATTGACGATATGAAGTGGTACCATTACCCCAACGTCGTCATGGATTTGTTTGTCACGACGCTGCAAAAGGAGCGTGATTTCGTCGAGGCGGCGTTCGGGTATCCGAAAGGTGTCGTCCGCCGATTGGGACTGTGCCGATATGACGCGCTTCTGCATCCGCACGAGACGAAGCGGCAGGTGCTGTTCATGCCGACGTGGCGGACGTACGCCGTGGAGGGCAAAACACAGGCGGAGTTTGAGCAGACGGACTATTTCCAGCACTGGCAGGCGGTCATTTCCGACCCGAAGCTGGAGAAGCTGCTGACGAAATACGGCTATGACGCCGTGTTCTACCCGCATTTTGAGGTGCAGCGCTTCCTGTCCGCCTTCCACACGGAGCATCCGCACGTCAAAATCGGCGCGCTGGGGCAGATGGACGTGCAGACGCTGCTGATGGAGTCCGCGCTGCTGATAACGGACTTCTCCAGCATCCAGTTCGACTTCGCGTATATGCTCAAGCCTGAAATCTACTACCAGTTTGACGAGGCGCGGTACTGGGGCACGCACCACGACCGCGGCTATTTCGACTATCGCGTGGACGGCTTCGGGGCGGTCGTGACGACGCAGGAGGCGCTGCTGCAAGCCATCGAAACCGCGCTTGCGTCGGAGTGCGCTGTCACGCCGGAAATGCAGAAGCACATCCGCGATACCTTCGGCGCGCTCGACGACCACAACTGCGAGCGAAATCATCAGGCAATCAGGGAGCTGATGTCATGAAAGCAAACGACGGGCAGGTGAACCTCATTCTGCTGGACAGCGCGCCGCAGCCGGAATGGAACTTTGCGGCGCTGATGGAAGCGGAGACAGGGGAAAAGTGGAACATCTGGCACATTGACAGCTATTTTTCGGACAGCGCATGGAAGAAGAAGGCGAAATTCTTCCTCTTTCCACTCAAAGTCCTGCGCCACCGCAAGAAATTTGGCACCATTCTGTCCTACCAGCAGTTTTACGGGCTGTTTTTCGCTTTTTACAGCGCCATTTTCCACCTGAAAAAGCACTGCCATCTCATCGTCACCACGTTTATCTACCGCCCGAAGCAGGGCTGGAAGGGCAAACTGTACGCGTGGTTCATGCGCAAGGCGGTGAACAGCCCCGCGCTGGACAAAATCGTCTGCTTTTCCAGCAGCGAACCGGCGTATTACCAGTCCATTTTCGGCACGGACAAGTTCACCTATGTGCCGCTGGGGCTGGGCGATTTGAACCGCGGCGGGCGCATTCCGCAGGGGGAGGAGCGATTCATCCTCGCGGCGGGAAAGAGCAACCGCGACTATGACTTCCTTGTGGATGCGCTGAAGGACACGCCGTATCAGGTACGCATTCTGTCCGACGCGTACAACCACCCGAACCCCGGCAGCAACATCCGCATTTATCACGATGTGTTCGGTGAGAAATATTATCAAATGCTGTCAGAATGCTGCTGCGTGATTGTGCCGCTTGCCGATGCGCGCATTTCGGCAGGGCAGCTGGTGTTCCTGCAGGCGATGATGTTCGCCAAGCCGATTATCACCACGGAATCGGACACCGTGCGCGACTACATCGAATCGGGCAAAAACGGTCTGATCATTCCCAAACAGCGTGATGCGCTGCGGGACGCGGTTCGCCGACTCTACGAGGATGAAGCGCTGTACCGCGGCATGGCAAAGGAGGGCAGATGCCGATTCTTGGAAAGCTATTCTGTGGCAAGCATGGCGCGGCGAATTGGGTCGATCTGGCGGAAGCTGGACGAAAAGAAATGCTGAAAAAGGACATTCAACCGCGCCCGGCGTATCTGAAATGGGCGTATATCGGCATGATGACCATCGCCTTCTGGAATGGTGGGCTGGGGCTGCCGTGGTTCACGAAATATGTGCTGCAAGTCGGCGTGCTGGGCATGGCGCTGCTGTTTATGCTGGTGACGGGCGACTTCCGGCGGCTGAAAACCGTGGGACAGTTTGCGGTCATGTTCGGGCTGCCGTTTGTGATGATGGCGGCGCTGTCAATGCTGTACTGGGCATTGGATTTTCAGCAGCTTAACTACATGTCGCGCGGCTGCTCGACGATTCTCTACCATGTCATATCGCTCAGCGCAATGTGCAGCGCGGTGTACCTCTTCGGCCGCAGGAGCATTGATTATACGCTCTACGGCATGTGCGGCGCGAACTGCTGCATTGTGCTGGGATCCATCAAGGAGAACGGCATCGGGGCGTTTGTGACCGGGCTGATTGCGTTTGCAAAGTCCGGCGGGATTGACACGAACGCCGCCATCAAGGCGCTGGAAGTGCATGACCTGACGTTTGCCTTCGGGCTGATGCTGCTGTTCGCCCTGTGCTGCGAGCGAGGCAAAAAACGCCTGATTTATGCCGGCTTATCGGGGCTGTTCTTCTTTCTGGGCCTCAAACGCATCGCGCTGATTGGCTTAGTCGGCGTGTTTTTGATGGGCGAGTTCATCCGCAGGAGAAAACCGAAAGTCCAAAGCGTCCTGATTCTCTTCATTTCCATTGGCGCCATTGTCATTTGCTTCGGGTATGTATACCTGATTCAGTCGGGGCTGTTCAACGAAATCGTCCATGCGCTGGAGATTGACACGATGGGGCGCGACAGGCTCTATGCCGCGTTTCAGGATGTATACGATTTTTCCCCCGCCTTCCGAGGGTATGGCATTGGCTATGTTACACGCTATATCAGCATCATGACGGAAGCAGGCGTTGGCGTATTCGGCACGCACAACTTCGGCGGAATGCACAACGATATTGTTACCATGTACATCGAGTTAGGCTTCTGGGGCTTCGCGTTCTGGATTTGGTACAGCTGGAACGGGCGCATTGTGTGGTGCCAGAAGGAGTTCGGGATGCAGACAGCCCTGCTGCTGCTGTACGAAACGATTTACGGCTTCATTACCTACGCCACCGACAACACGGTGTTCTACTGCTATATCAACACGGTCTTTATGCTGCTGCCGATTGCGTTGGCGATTGGCGAGCAGGAACAAGGCGAGGAGAAAGGCAAGCATGAAAGAAAAAAACCGGAAACGAGCAAGGAGCGGCGTGTGGTCGCTTCTTGAGCGGATGCTGCAGGGTGTGTGGAGATACCGCCTGCTTTGCCTGCTGCTGATCATCGCGGCGATGATGACTACCAGCGCCCTGATGCATCCGGGAAAGCTGCAGTCGGCAACCGCCCTCATTGCCCTGAACTATGAGGAAGCGACAAGGGGACTTTATCCGAATCAGACGCGATTCAACATTTCGCTGCTCAAGTCTGATGAGGTGCTTTCGCGTGCGCTTGAAAAGGCGGGCGTGACGAACATGGAGTCCCTTGCACTGGCGGAGCACATCAGCGTAAGCGCGTCAAGCGTCGGCGGCATGTCGATTGATTCCGGCAGCGCCAGCGCCTACAAGATTGCCACCACTTACACCGTCTCCTACAAGCGCAATGAGGAGCTGCCGGCAAGCATCAGCACCGGCGACATGCTCCAGCTGATTATCGAGGCGTACAAGGAAGTGTTCTACGAGAACTACACCTACGTCGATACGGCGCTCAATCCGAACTGGAATGAACTGGATGAACTGGAGTATGTGGAAATCGGCACATTCTTCGAGAAAGAAATCGGCAAAGTCAGCCGCTTTTTGAAGAGCCGCGCGAACGAGAACGGCACGTTCCGTTCCTCAGCCAACAGCGAGACGTTTATCTCTTTGCAGAAGAAAGCACAGAATTTCTCTAACATTGACCTTGAAAAGTACACCGCGTATGTGCGGCAGAGCGGGTTATCCAAAAATCGCGACCGCTATGTGTCCAAGCTGAAATATCAGAATCAGCTGCGCAACATTGAGTATCAGAAATTCATGAGCCACTATCAGAACCATCTTGCAACGATTGATATGTACGATTCCGCGCTGACAAGCGTTGTGCTGATTCCGACGCTGGATACGCAGGCCAGTTTCTATATGTCGCGCACGAAGGTGGCGATTGACTATCAGGCAAGCTCCGCTGAGACGGAAAACTTCCATGCCCATGATACAAAGGAGAAAATCAAGGACAATGAGTACACCATCGGGAAGATGCTCGCGGAAGACGCCAATGCGGCGGAGAACATCGTCACGGCGGAGATGCTGATTGATACCATGAAGACCAAATTGGCGGATTTGATTGAACGCACAAATGTCATCAACCGCGAGTATGTCCGCTATAAGACGCGCAATTACCTTACCGTGTCCTATGAGCAGATGAGCGCGATGGATGAATACAGCATCAAGTGGTCGATCTTGATGGGCGGCGTGACGTTCTGCGTCTGCTGCGTGCTGTTGCTGGTGATTGAGGGCAGAAAAAAGCATGAAAAAGTTTAACATCATCCGCTACTTAAAGCGCTGGTGGCCGCTGATTGCGCTGGTGTCCATCTTTGCCGGCGCGTTCTTCATGCGCTATGCCAGCAACAATCAGGCGTACACGGCGCAGGCTGTCATTAAGTACACCTACGACGCGGCGTCGGAGGGCTTGACCCCGAACGGCGAGCCGCTGGACGTTTCCGAAATCTTTTCCTCGACGGTCGTCAAGGAAGCGATTGAGTGCCTCGGCTATTCCGTCAACGTCGATACCATCCGTTCCGGCGGCACGGTGACGGGCATCACCCCTGCCGATGTGCAGACGCGGCAGGATGCGCTGGCGGAAAAAGGCGAAGAGGTGGAGGAGTACTATCCGACGGAATACACCGTCAAGCTGACTGTTGGCAGCAGCCGAAGCGCTGAGTTCGCGCGCTTGATGCTGGATGAAATTTTGAGCTGCTATTTTGCCAGCTTCGGGGAGAAATATGTGGATTACTCCACCATCCCCAACAACGCGGAAAACGTGCTGGCGGGCGGTTATGATTACATTGAGCAGGCGGAAATTCTCAGCAATTCGGTGGATGAGATTATCGCGCAGTTAGGCAACCGCCAAAGCGCTGCGCCGAATTTCACCTCGTCGCGCACGGGTCTGTCCGTCTCCGACCTGTTTGATGAATACAGCTATATCCAGTCGGTGCGGATTCCGTACCTGTTTTCGGAGATTTTGGGCGAAAGGCTGACGCAGAACCGCGAAATCCTGCTGAAAAAGTATCAGGAGCGGTATGCGAATTACATGCTGACAAGCGGCACCGATGGCGATAAGGTGGCAAGCGTCAAGGAAGTCATTGAAAGCTATGGCAATAAGAATAAGGAAGGCTCGCTGTACTATGCCGGAACGAACGGCACGGACACGAACGGGCAGAACGGCCTTGTGCTGAATGACGTCTATGAGGAGCATGATGAGGACGGCAAGATTAAAGACCGCACCACCGTTTACGATATGCTCATCAGCGACTATGTGATGCTGCTCAACCGCAAGTCCGACAGCCTGATTGATGCGGCGTACTGCCAGTACATCATCGACACCTTCTCCAAGGCGCCGGACGCGACGGAGAACACCGCCGAAGCCCGCGCGTCGGTGGAGGCGGAAATCAGCGCGCTGCAAACCCGGCTGGATGACCTCTATCAGGTGCTGCTGGTGACGATGGAGGAGTACAACGAGTACATGGGCGCGGTGAACGTGGGCGTGCTGTCCACCACAGCGGTGAGCGCGCGCGTCAACGTCAAGCTGTACATGATGTTGGGCGTTGTCGTGTTCTTCATCCTCGGCGTCTGCGGCGCCATCCTGCTGGGGCGAATCCAGGACTTCGTGGAGTACCTGTTCTTCACCGAGCAGGCGCTGGAAATGCCGAACCGTACGGCGTGCGACCTGTACATCAAGAACAACACCGAGCGCGTGCTGGGCGACGACAACGTGTGCGTTGTGCTGGAGCTGACGAACCTGAGCCACATCAACAACGAGCTGGGGCGCGTGAAGGGCAACGAAGTGCTGCGCCGGTTCGCGGACTTCATCAAGGAAGCGTCTGCAACCTGCGGTACGGTGTATTACAACGGCGGCTGGCAGTTCATCGGCTTCTTCGAGCAGTGCCGCCGCGAGGACGCGGAGAGCTTTGCGGACTACATGCACCGCCTCGTGCACGCCTACAACGAGGAAAGCGGCGACGCGAAGATGGAATACAGCCTTGGCATGGCAGAAAGCCGCACCGCCAACGCCCATACGCTGCGTACCCTGCTGCGCGGCGCAATGATGGACCGCAGAAAGCAGGAGGATTAAGCCATGAAAAAGTGGAAAAAAGTGCTGCTGCATGTGCTGACCGTGCTGCTGGTGATGGCGGGCGTTTGCGGATACTTCCTCTTCCTGTATCCGCATGAGCAGGACTTTGTGGAAAGCTACTACAAAGTGCAGTCGGATAAGCTGACGAGCCATCTGCGGATTGTGCAGCTGTCCGACCTGCACCTGCGGGAGTTCGGCGAGAACAACTGCGATTTGGTGGCGCGGATTCGTGCCTTGAAGCCGGACATCATCGCCATCACGGGCGATATGAACGACAAGAAAAGCGACGACACGCACGTCGTGACGGACTTGTGCGCGCAGCTGGTGGAAATTGCCCCGGTGTACTATGTGCCGGGCAACCACGAGTGGCCGAAAATCGTGTTCGAGGGCAGCACACTCGCGTCGGATTTGGAAGCGCTGGGCGTGCACTTTCTGGCGGATAAGTACGAAACTGTGACCATCGGCAGCAATACGCTGCTCATCGGCGGCATTGCGGAAGCGCCGGCGTCCTACGAGAAGTATGCCAGCGGATTTCTGGAGGATTTCGCCGCCCAGCCGGGCTACAAGATGCTGCTCGTCCACTATCCGGAATACTACGCGGAGGATACGGGCGCGCTGATTGGCAAGGACATCGACATGGCGCTCTGCGGCCACGCGCACGGCGGTCAGGTTCGCCTTCCGTTCCTCGGCGCGCTCTACACGCCGGATCAGGGCTTCCTGCCCGATTTGACCGAAGGCGTGCAGACGATTTCCGGCACGAAGGTCATCATCAGCCGCGGACTGGGGGACGACGTGGGGCAGATTCTGCCGCGCATCAATAATCCGCCGGAACTGGTGATTATTGACGCGAACTGGTATTGATACCTTCATTTTCAGGAGGACGGAATCAATATGCGTGAAGCAGACAAATTGGTCAGCGTCATTATCCCGGTTTACAAGGTGGAAACGTACCTGCCGATGTGCGTGGACAGCGTGCTGAATCAGACATATCAGAACTTAGAGGTTATTCTGGTGGACGATGGCTCGCCGGACAACTGCCCCGCCATCTGTGACGAATATGCCAAAAAGGACAAGCGAATCCGCGTCATCCACCAGAAAAACGCGGGGTTGTCAATGGCACGCAATGCCGGATTGGACATCTGCACAGGCGACTATATCACCTTTGTGGACAGCGACGACGCGCTGCATGTTGCCTTTGTGGCGCGCTTGCTGGCGGCGTGCGAGGAGAACGGCGCGGAAATCGCTGTCGGGGATTTCATGAAGGCGACACCAGCGGAATATCTGCCGAAAATAGCCGCGCCGCTGGCGAATAAGCCTGTGCGCGTGGTGGATGGGCGCGAGGCAAACATGATGCTTTACCGCAGGTCGGAATGGGTGCGGATGGTGACGGCGTGGGGGAAGCTGTTTCGGCGCGAAATGCTGGAAACGGAACGCTTCCCGGACGTGAAGCTGCATGAGGACGAGGCGCTGATATACAAGCTGCTTTACCGAAGCCGGCAGGTGGCAATGGTGGATGGCGCCCTGTACCTCTACACGGCGAATCAGGCCGGCTTGATGGCGAAACGCTTTACCCCGGAGCGCATGACGATGCTGGATATTCTCGATGAGCGGCTGGCGTTCTACCGCGAAAACGGCGAAACAGGCGACTTAATCCGCTTTACGCAAAACCGGCAGTTTATGTTTGCGGCAGAATACTATCTGCATACGGCGGATAACAAGCCTTTCCGCCGCAAGGCGCGCAAAAAGCAGTGGGCGCTGTATTGGCCGCTGATGCGCTCCTCGTACTGGCTGCGCAGGAAACTCGTGTATACCTATGCCATGCTGCTGCCCGGACATTTCAAGAAGCTGTATTTCTAAGGCACCACCTCATTTGTGCGGTGTTACCCTAATGCAGCGGCTGGAATCCACGAAAGGAAGAAAAAGGATGAATCAAGTCAGCATCATCATTCCCGTGCACAACACGCCGGAGGAATACCTGCGCGAATGCTTGCATTCCGTCCTGCGGCAGGATTACACGAATTGGGAAGCCATCCTGATTGACGACGGCTCGACCAGCGGCGCGGAGCGTATCTGCGACGAATACGCGGCGAAGGATGCGCGCTTTTGCGTGATTCATCAGCGGCAAAGCGGCGTATCTGCGGCGCGCAACGCGGGCATGGCGGCGGCAAATGGCGACTGGCTGATTTTTCTGGATTCCGACGACTGGTGGGAGGACAATCTGCTGTCATCCGCAATGAAAAAGCTGGCGGAAGAACCGGCGGATCTGCTGGTGTTTAATTTCAAAACGTTTTCGCAGCAGAAAACGGACGAGACAGCACCGCCCGCAGAAAAGAAGCGGCACGTAGGCACCTCCATAATGGAGGAAATGCAGCTGGGCTTGCTGGATCGGAATGAACGGTATGCTGCAAACTACTTTGGCGGACCGTGCATACAGCTGATTCGCCGGACAATCGTCGTCGAGCATCAGCTTGCGTTTCCGGAAGCGATTCATCAAAGCGAAGATGCGCTGTTCAATATGCAGATGCTGGAGTACGTCAAGTCCGTGGATTTTCTGCATGAAACGCTGACAACGTACAGGGTTTGGGGCATGTCATCGTTTCAGCGGTTTCATGCGGATTTGCCGCAGCAGATGGAGCAGGTGAATCAGCAATTCCTGACATTCGGGAAAGTGCACCACAAGGGCGATTTCTATTGGAATGCCTATGAAGTGTGGCTGATGGAAACCTACATCCGCCTGCTGAAGCGCTACTTCTATCACCCGAATAATCCGCAGTCGGAGGCGGAAAAGAAGCGGGCATGGAAGGCGCTGCTGACAACCTGCCCGTCGCTGAAGCAGCTGCGCCGCGCAAGCTGGAAGAAGATGTACCAGTCGCGCAAGTCGTATCCGCTGCTGCTGTTTTTCCTGCTGTACTGCCGCTGCTACGCGCTCAATCGGCGCGTGATGGAATGGCTTTTGCGGACGGACAGATACTGACAAAAAAGGGTTCTTCGCGGAAAGTTGGGGGAAGAGCAGCTTGGGGGCGCTCCTGCGGGAGCGCAAAGTTACTGGCAGGGACGCTTCGCTGCCTGCGCCTTGTTGACTTTTCCCTTGGAGTAGATTAAACGAGGAACAATTGGGGCGTTGCCCCAAAGCCCACAAGGGAGCTCCGCCCCTTGACTCCTCCGCGCGATTCAGTTGGTCGCTTCGTCATACTATGCCCGCGTGTTTATCGCTTTTCCCGCGTGTTTATTCCTTTTAACCGCCCCTGCCCCTTGACATCCGTGAAAAAATAGACTATTCTATGGGGTGGGCTCGGACACCCGTCCCAGCCTACCAGATTCTCCCCGGTACTGTATTTTTTAAGGAGGATTTTTGAACAATGAAAAAGCCGGTTGTTCTCGTCGTCATGGACGGCGTAGGCGAAACCCCTGAAGAACTGGGCAACATGGTCAAAAAGGCCACGACCCCGACCCTCAACGAACTCAAGGAAACCTGCCCGTGGCAGATCATCAAGGCGCACGGCACGGCAGTCGGTCTGCCCTCTGATGACGATATGGGCAACTCCGAAGTCGGCCACAACGCGCTCGGCTGCGGTCAGATTTACTCGCAGGGCGCCAAGCTCGTCAACGAATCCATCGAATCCGGCAAGATTTACACCTCGGATGCGTGGAAGAACCTCGTCAGCGACCTGAAGGACAATGGCGCAACCCTGCACTTCATCGGTCTGCTGTCCGACGGCAACGTGCACTCCAACATTTCGCACCTGATTGCGATGCTGAAGGAAGCCAAGAAGGAGGGCGTAAAGCGCGTCCGCTGCCACATTCTGCTGGACGGCCGCGACGTGCCCGCCACCTCCGCGCTGGAGTATGTGCAGGAGCTGGAAGACGTTCTCGCATCCCTGAATGACGCGGATTTCGACGGCAAAATCGCTTCCGGCGGCGGCCGCATGACCATCACCATGGACCGCTATCAGGCGAACTGGCCGATGGTCAAGGCGGGCTGGGACACGCATGTGCATGGCATCGGCCGTCAGTTTGCGACCGCGAAGGAAGCCATTGAGACCTTCCGCGCGGAAACCGGCGTGATTGACCAAGACCTGCCGGCATTCGTGATTGCGGAGAATGGCAAGCCCGTTGGCAAGATGGAGGACGGCGACAGCGTTATCCTCTTCAACTTCCGCGGCGACCGCGCGCAGGAAATCTCGATGGCGTTCGACGGCGACAGCTCGTTCGACAAGTTCGACCGCGGCGAAATGCCCAAGGTGAAGTACGCCGGTATGCTCCAGTATGACGGCGACCTGTGCATCCCGAAGTCCTTCCTCGTCAACCCGCCGGAAATCCGCAACACGCTGACTGAGCTGCTTGTCGCCAACGGCGTCAACGAGTTTGCCTGCTCCGAAACGCAGAAATTTGGTCATGTGACGTACTTCTGGAACGGCAACCGCTCCGAGAAGTTCTCCGAGGAGCTGGAAACGTGGGTGGAAGTGCCCTCCGACGTGCGCTCCTTCGACGAATGCCCGTGGATGAAGGCGACCGAAATTACTGACCTGGTGGTGGACGCCATCAAGAGCGGCAAGTACGGCTTCATCCGCTGCAACTACCCCAACGGCGACATGGTTGGCCACACCGGCAACCTGCTGGCAACCGAAATTGCGGTGGAATCCGTTGACCTGTGCCTTGCGCGCGTGAAGAAGGCGTGCGACGAGTACGGCGCGATTCTCTGCGTGACGGCTGACCACGGTAACGCCGACCAGATGCTGGAGAAGAACAAGAAGGGCAAGATCAGCGTCCGCACGGCGCACAGCCTGAACCCCGTCCCCTTCATCGTGTACGACAAAGACGAGCGTCACGAACTGAAGGATGGGCACGGCTTCGGTCTGGCGAACGTCGCCCCGACGGTGGCGGGTCTGCTGGGCATCAAGCCGTTCGATTCCTGGGAAGAATCCATGCTGAAGTAAGCAACATCAGGGGAAGCTGCATCAGCGGCTTCTCCTTTTTCGTGCAATAAAAATG
>OLZV01000712.1_pt1 | contig 13327 bp, 9 predicted proteins | sample 1644531 | NCBI WGS metagenome assembly OLZV01 (sample SAMEA103958115, study PRJEB25191) | human gut metagenome | biome: human-associated habitat [ENVO:00009003]; feature: intestine environment [ENVO:2100002]; material: feces | place: Germany | collected 2013/2015
AAGAACGAGCGCTTCTTCGGAGTAAGCCAGGATGCCCTTCAGCGGGCCTTCAGCGGCTTCCTTCATGGCGGCGTTTACTTCTTCCACGGTCACATCCTTCTTGAGCACGGCCACAAAGTCGGTCAGGGAACCGGTCGGAGTCGGAACGCGGAAGGAAGCGCCGTTCAGGGACCCCTTCAGGTTCGGCATTACTTCACCAATGGCCTTGGCGGCGCCGGTGGTCGTCGGAATGATGTTGATCGCGGCGGCGCGGGCACGGCGGGGATCCTTGTGCGGAAGGTCCAGAATGCGCTGGTCGTTCGTGTAGGAGTGAATCGTGCTCATCATGCCCTTTTCAACGCCGAACTTGTCGTCCAGCACCTTCACCATCGGAGCAAGGCAGTTGGTGGTGCAGGAAGCGTTGGAAACGATATCGTGCTTGGCAGGATCGTATTCGCTGTCGTTGATGCCCAGAACGAAAGTCAGGTCCGGATCCGGGGAGGGAGCGGAAATAAGAACCTTCTTGGCGCCGGCGTCAAGGTGCTTCTTGGCGGCGTCGCGCTTGGTGAACAGGCCGGTGGATTCCAGAACGACGTCCACGCCCAGATCCTTCCAGGGAAGGTTGGCGGGATCACGTTCCACGGTGATGAGGATCTTGTGACCGTCAACGACCAGATAATCACCCTCGATGGAAATTTCACCGTCAAACTTGCCCTGCGTGGAGTCATACTTGAGCAGGTGGGCGATCGTTTCGATAGGAGTCAGGTCATTGATGGCAACAACCTTGTTGCGTTCTTCCTTGGACATGGCGCGCAGTACGTTGCGACCAATGCGTCCAAAACCGTTAATAGCGTATTTGGCCATAAGATTGAGGGCTTCAGATTTGATTAATTACTAGTCCCGGACTTATTCAAGTACCATGGACGCTGCAAGTTTAAAAACGTTTCAACCAGCCGTCAACACTATTGTTCCCCCATCATGGCAGTATGTTCCCCCAGCTTCCGCAAACAGGGAACACTCCGCCAAGCGGACATGTTCCCTCATGAAAATCAAAAACTTGCAAAAACACCTTCCTTCCTCCGGAAGCTCCTTCAATTCATGGAACGCAAAGCGGCGCGTATCAGCTCGTCCACGTCTGCATCCGGATGGTCCTTCAGATGGGCGGCTATCGCCTTGCGGGATTCCACCTGCTTGAACCCGAGCGCAATCAGCGCCAATTCCGCGTCCCCGGCGGCCTGGGAAGTAGCGCCCTGGGCCTGGGCTTCCCACGTGGCGGCCAGGCCCACTTTATCCTTCAGTTCCAGGACGATGCGTTCCGCCGTCTTCTTGCCCACCCCCTTGGCTCGAGCAATGCCGGAAACATCTCCGCCCACAACCGCCTGCTTGAACTGCTCCACGGACAGGGAACCCAAAATGGCAATCGCCGTTGCCGGGCCGATTCCGGAAACACGTTCAATCAGCAGCAGGAAAATATCCCTTTCCGCATCCGTGGCAAAACCGTACAGCACCTGCATGTTCTCCCGGACATGCAGGTAGGTTTTCAGCGTCAGCTCTCTGCCGGGAAGGGGATTCAGCCTGTCAAACGTGGACAGGGGCACAATCACTTCATACCCCACCCCATGAACATCCAGGATCAACCGCTGGGGATATGATTCCGCCACCGTGCCGCGCAGAAAAGCTATCATACCCTTAACGTGACACAATCCGGCCCGCGCGCAAGCCAAAAACGCATCCTCCGGAACCGCTTCCGTCATCTTTTCTGGAGCACGTGCAGCCTGACATGTTCCAGATCCTCCCGGTGGTAAAAGCAGCGCACGCGCAGTCCACGGGCTGTTTTCATCCTGCACCTGTATTCACGCAGCAGCCCTTTTTTCACCAGCCTGTAAACATAGCTGCGCACTACTCCCAGCATGCTGACAGCCCCGGCCATATCCATATAACACGGAGGCACGCGGCGGCGCACGGGCTCCCTTCCAGCAAGAACCCGCTCCACATCCAGCCGCCGCCAGTACAGGGCCAGGGGGCCCGTACCCTTGCGGACCACCCGGAAACGGACACCGTGGCGGTGCAGATACTGGCGCGCGGCGGAAGCACTGCAGCAGATCCGTGCCGCGACGGCGGATGTCTCCACAAATGCGCTACCCGCCTCCGTGTAAGGCTGGCCGGACCTGGGATTCGTTCCGCGGCGGCGGATTTTGACATGTTCAGGGAAACTCAATTTGGGGTTGCTGATATATTCACGCCCTCCCACGCCGATGAATGTTTTCTTAAAACGGTATATCATGATTAACGGGTTTTCACATTGGATTTACGAAGCCTCATGCAGCCGTTCCGCACGAAACTCTAACATATTTTGGAGATTCCAAAAATGCATTGAGTTTAAGAATGTTCAACATTTTTCTTTGTTTTTCTGTTTTTTACATTCATACTAAACTCATTTCTCCGCAATATATGCCCGGAGACCATGCCGGCCAATAATGTGAAAAGGGCCTACGCGCCCATCGGGAAACTTATCCCCCTTAATCTTTTCCGGATCTCAAGCCTTCCATTCCCATAAACAAGAGGGGCTGGAAACAAATTTCCCCCCTTTTTCCAGGCGTTCCTTTCCGATGCCGCAAACTTTCAAAAGACAACTTCTTTCCCTGCGCGATTCCACCATACGGCTTCCCCGAAAACATTCATTTCCGGCAAGAAGCCTGAAGAAGGGATCATGAGAAGCCCCCCGGTTTCACCAACCGCTGACGACACGCCCCTTCACTCCGCCCCCCGTTTCCCCATCCGCGTTTTTTCCGATATTTCCCCCATCATGAAAACCGGCCCAATAAAAAACCCGGCTTCCTTGCGGAAAGCCGGGTATGGGAAAAATGCCTCAGGGAAGAAGTTTTGCCGGGCGCCCTTCAAAAATCCCGCGCTGAGGAACGAAAATGCGGTCATTGGGCTGGATGGGAATCGCCCTGTCTTTAATGGAAAAATAATCATACGTCACGGTTTTTCCACCGCGCGTCACCTGCACGTAGCGGGATCCCCAGTCCGTGATGTCGCCGGCGCCCACAATCGCCTCCAGAAGCGTCATGCCGCGCCGCCACAAAACATTCTTCTTCATAGCTACACCGCCGCTTACCAGAACGATGTGTTCCGTCAGCCGCGCATCCGAACTCTGCACCTTCACCAGAAACGTAGGGGCCGTGTACAGCTCCGCCTTCTTGTAGGCGGCCATCAGCATGTCTTCAATCTGGCGGGCCGTTTTGCCTACCACGCGCAGTACATCCTGCCCCGGAGGGAGCTGGGGCATGCGTATCGTACCGTTCCCGTCCAACAGATACTGCCCGGAAATAGCGGTAGCGTCGTCGGAGGGAATGCCGCGCACCTGGATTTCAATGGTGCCCTGGGGCGGCACGGCATCCGGAGACTGGGCGGAGCCCAGCCCCGCCGGGCCCAGCATAAGACAAAGGATGGAACAAATATATTTTTTCATGGAGCCATGGGTTAATACAAATCTTCACTATCATGGGACTGGGTGGCTGCCAGCTCCTTGGCCTTTCCAGAACGTTCCACCTTCTTCATGGAGGAGGCATCCGCATTCTCGCCGGAGGAAGAGCCATCCGCAGAATAGTAGGAATAGTAAGTTGTGTAATACTGATACTGGTGATCGGACGTAATGTCCACATTATTCATCACCACGCCGGCCAGATTACCGCCCACGGACTCAATTACCTGCTTCTGCCTCAACAGGGCTTTCAGCGGCAGTTTGCGGGGCTGGACAACCATAAGAGTCATATCCACCTCGCTTACAATGACGGCGGAGTCACTGACCCCCAGAATGGGCGGGGAATCCACCAGCACAATGTCAAAACGTTGCTTCACTTCCTGCAGCAATTCATTAAACTTGCGGGAATTCAAGGCGCCTGAAGGATCAAAGGGAGTGGGCCCCGCGGGCATGACGTACAGGTTTTCAATGGGCGTCTGAAAAATGACTTCCTCCAGAGGATAATCTTCCAGCAGGTAGGAAGTCAGCCCTACCTCATTATCCAGCTCATAATACCGGTGAAGCTTGGAACGGCGCAGGTCGGCGTCAATCATCAGGGTGGCATACCCCCCCTGGGCGCAAATATAGGCCAGGTTGCACAAAGTGGTGCTCTTCCCTTCCCCGGCGCTGCCGGAAACAAAGGTCAGCGAAATTTCCTCCAGGCCTTTCTTGTTGAATTCTATGTTCGTCCGCAAAATGCGGTAGGCTTCCGCATCCGGCCCCATGGCATCGGATGAATGCAGAATCGGCACATTCTTGGGAATAATGCCCAGTACGGGAACCTGAAGAGCCCGTTCCACGTCTTCCATGGTTTTCACGGAGGTATCCATGAATTCCAGAAGCAGGGCCAACCCGATGCCCAGCAACAGACCGGCGCCCGCTCCCACCGCCAGGTTAATAGTCACATTCGGCTTGTAGGGCGCAACAGGGTAGGTCGGCAGCTGATACATTTCAATCGCTTCACGGGGTACGCGCAAACGGGCAATCTCATCCTTGTACCGGGAATCCAGTTCCTTAAGCTGATCCAGCGCAGCGTCATAATCACGGCTGGCCTGTTCATACATGGGCACCTGCAGAACGTGCTTCTGGAGATCTTCCTCTTTTTGGGCGACGGTAGCCTCCCAGTGCTTCCGGCTTGCGGCAACCATTTCCAGCTTGCTCTTCAGGGAAGAACGCAGGCCTATCAATTCCTTGTTCAGCTTATCCCCCAGAATTCTTTCCGTTTCCAGCAATGCCAGCATTTTGGGATGCCTGGCGCCGATATTCTGGGACTTCAGATTTTCCTTTTCCTTGAGCTTGTCGGAAAATTCGGCATAGGTCTTACGGAGAGCGTCCGCCCCCACAGTCTCCGCATTCAGCAAATCGGAACTGATCACGTAATCCAGCAACTTGTCGTCGGGCAGACGCTGCAATTCCTGCACATAGGAAGCCAGTTCCTTTTCCCTCCTTTCAAAATCCATGGCCTGCGCTTTGGCGTTCCGGAATTCCTCCTCTTCCATGCCGGCCGTCAGGGTGCTGCGGTGTTCGCCGTTTCTCCAGGACGTGGGCAGGTAGGAACTCTCCGCAATCAGCTTTTTGAGAGCCATCATCTTTTCATTAACGGCATCCTCCTGTTCCCGGAGGACATCCTTCAGACTTTTGATGGCAGTTTCCACCAAGCGGTTCTCGCGCATTTCACGGTCCTGCTTGTACGCCTCAGGAACCGCTTTGGCGATATTCTGCACCAGTTTGGGATCCGGACCGGACACAATAACGTCCACAAGGTCCGTGGCGCGCACGGGGGCCACCTTGATCATGCCGAACAGATTGGTCGCCGCCATTTCATCCGTCATCCCCCATTCCGCGGCAAGGTTCAGTTTTCTGGATACCACTTTAAGCACTTCGGCGGAAGTCAGCACGGAATACTGCATGGGAATGTAGTTGGCCGTCACGTTGGAAGTGGCAATTACGTCCCCCCCTCTGCCGATATCCATCACAGGCTTGGGCAGTTTAATCTGGAACTGGCTGGTCGCCCGGTAGGAGGGCGGCATCAGGAAAGTCACTACCACGGAAATGACCAGCACCAGAAGGAAGACAAGAAAGACTTCCTTCCAGCGATTTTTTAAAACCTGCAAATAGTCAATATTGCGTACGATGCGATCACTGTTCTGCTGATCCTGGGCACTCATGAAATATAGTAAGGCAGTAAGATAAAAACTCCTCTAATTGTGAATGAAAATTCGCAATTAGAGGAGTAAAGGCATTAATGGTCAGTCAAGACTTAGAAGCTGTAATTCATGCCGAAGGAGAACACATTGCGGTTGTAGGAGGGCATCGGGTAGTTATAGCCGCTGTAGGAACCGTTAGTGTAGGAATATTGGGCCGTAAGAGCCAGGGCATTCGTCAGCAGAAGCTTGATACCGGCGGTAGCATTGAAGGTCAGGTTGGACGTGTCGCTATTGCCGATGGAACTCGGACGCGTATAATCGCTGGCAACCAGGTTTACTCCGCAATTCAGACTGACGCGGTGCGTCAGCTTCAGCGTGCTGTGTACCCCGAAACGCCATGTTTCATTGGAGTAATAGCTGGCGCCGTTGTAAGGAATGTAGGTATTCACCGCTTCGTTGGAATAACGGACGAACGTTCCGAGCATGAACCGGTCGCTCAAGCGGTGGTTTAAGCCGAATTCCGCGGAAGGATAGGTTTTTGTTCCGTAATTCTCGACATACTTGAACTGCGGACCTACGCGCAGCGTGGCGGAGGTATTTTCGCTCACCGCGTATTCAGCGCCGGCCATGACGAAGTTGGAAAATTCGTTATTGCCGTATTCGCGATTACAGTAGGATCCCGTCCAGCCCAGGGAAACAGCCAGGCGTTCCGTCCATTTGTACCGGTTGGTGAAATTCATGCCAACATAATCGCGGTTATCCGTCTTGACGGAATCCTCCTGATAGTCGATCATGGAGAAATTGGCGCCCAGCGTCGTGGAATAGCGGGAAGTCCACGCCTTGCTCACGGAACTGGAAACATACACGTAAATGTAGTCGCCGTCCCGGCGGGCATTGGCAATACCGTTGGAATAGTTGGGTTCCGGCTGCCATGCGAAGGAGACGCTGCCGTTATAACGCAACGTCTGGTCAAAACTATGGGAAAGTTTGGCGGACAGCGTGGAATTGGAAAGGGCTTCATTCGTTCCGCCATCAAGGTCTTTCAGGTAAAAAATACCCCCCCAGCTTGGCGGAGAAAGAATACTGGGTCACGGCATCGTAGTTGGCCAGGGAGCACCCTATGTCCGTACTGATGAACGCGGATTCCTGCTTGTTATAATTGGAGGCGTTGACATTGTCGTCATACCCTCCCGCCAGGTTGAAGAACCACTTGAGAGGAAGGGACTCTTCCAGACCCACCGGACCCGCCAGCGTGTACAGAGACTGCCCGTTGGCATGGACGGCAAACATGCCGGCGGCCACCAGGGAGAGATAAAAAAGACTCTTCATGCTATTTATTAAATAAGAATCAGGTTAATTGCCGGCAGGATTGGACACGGGAGCGGGGCTGGTGGGCGTGCCGCCCACAGGAAGACCGCCCGGCAGAACCAAACTCCCCTCAGAAATACCTTCGTCAGGACTTGCCAGACCAGAACCTTGAACAGTTTCCCCGGAGAGAGGATTGTCAGGGGTCTGAGCTGCCACATCCACAGCAATGGAAGAAACAGCAGCGGCTACCGGAGAATTACCCAGAACCTTTTCAACCGCTTCCGAAATGGGAGCCACGGACGCATACGGGTTAGACTGGGAAGAAACAGCGGAAGCGATCACATTGCGCACATGCCCCTCCCTTATATTGGGTCCGTAACTCCGAACAGCGGCGGAAGCAACGGCAGGAGCGCTGGAAGGGAAAGCCCCCGCAGCCATGGACACCATCGCCCCCATCACACGGTCAGAAACGTCAGCCTTAACCGCCTCATTCAAAACTCCGGACACTGCTTTCACATCCAGAGCACCGGCCTTCAATCCGGCCTGAACAATATCCGCCATTTTCACAATAAAAACCTTTTCAACAGCGGAGGCTTTAACCGAATCAACAGCCGGAGCGGCTGCCGGAGAAGCAGTTTGCTGAGCCACACCGGGAAGGGTACCCGCAAACGCAAGTGCCAGCGCACTAAGCGCCGCCTTTGTCACGAACCTAGCTTTCATAAAGGAAGCATTTAGCAGGTGAATTTAATAAAAAAATGGAGCGGGTAACGGGAATCGAACCCGTATAATCAGCTTGGAAGGCTGGAGCTTTACCATTAAGCTATACCCGCGCAACGAACGCATTATGTTCAAATCACGGAATAAGACAAGTTTTTTTTCATTACTGCGTCAAAATAACAAAAAAGAGGATACGTTTTTTCTGTGGTCTTGACATCCGGGCCTTCTGCCGCTAAATAGGCATCCGCATTTCATGCGGGCGTCGTTCAATGGTAGGACGCGAGCTTCCCAAGCTTGAGACGTGGGTTCGATTCCCATCGCCCGTACCAGTTTGTTCCGCAAGTTATTGTTTATCAAAGCTTGCGTTTTTTGTTTTCTTGAGACGGCAACATACATGGCAACGCCTGGAAACGGCCTTTCAAGACATTGTCCCACAGGCAGCAGACATGGTTTATCCGCAAAGAAGCCTTGTTCCGTGTGAATAAAAAAGACCTGGCAGCCTCTCCCAATACGGGAACAGTCCGGGCAATACGTCCGTGCCGGCGGCGAATGCTTCCGGCACGGACGTGAATTACAGGGAGAGGCTACCAGCCAAGAACAAATTTCCTCTGGATTTTAGCAAGAAGAAGCACTTTGCGGATCATCGCCCGGGTTTCATTAAGGAGGTTGAGATAGAGAAGCGCCCGTCGCATATCGGAGGCGTCTTCCGGACGCAGAATAATCTGCTGTTTGACGGCTTCCGCAAATTCCTCATCCAGGGCGTCCATGCCTGCCAGGCATTCGTCCAGCCCGGTATAGTCATTGCTTTCCATCATTTCCCGGAAACGGGGGTAGAGGGAAGAAACACGGCTGTTCATTCCCCGCAGAAGCTCTATCCTTTCCAAATCCAGCCCTTCATGGTTGTTGTCTATATAGGCATGGCTGGCCGTAGTAATGTTGGAGAGGGATTCAAAGACGGAGGTAGCGTATTCCACCATCTGCACATAGCGCTTGCCTCGGTCGGCCTCTTTGTCCGGGAGTTCACGGACGACGGGCATGACTTCCATCGCCATTTTATCGCTCAGGGAACGGCGGATGCCGCGCGCTTCTTTCCGGAGTTTTTTCAGACGCTTCCTGTCCTCCACGTTCAGGGCTTCCAGATTCATTTCATAGATTTCCGCCATGCGCTTCATCAGTTCAATAATTTCCTCATTGTAGCGTGCGGCGGCAGCCGGATCCCGGTAATTGGCGGCCTGCGCCTGAGCTGCAGCCTGGGTTCTTTTACGATGGAGCCTGGAACTTTTCAGAAGCAGAAAAGCCGCCAGCGAACACATGGCGATGATGCCGAAGAGACCGCCATAAAGGATGCAGGCCGCCACAATGAAGCACATGGAAAACGCGGCAAAGGCCGTAAAGAACCACCCTGAAATCACCGTAATCACTCCGGTGATGCGATACACGGCGCTGTCCCGCCCCCAGGCCTTGTCCGCCAGGGAGGAACCCATCGCCACCATGAACGTCACATACGTGGTGGAAAGGGGATGCCGAAGGGACGTGGCCAGAGAAATCAGCAGGGCAGCCACCGTCAAATTCACGGAAGCGCGAATGAGGTCGAAAGATGCACCGTTATCCGGCCCTTCCGGCACAGGCCGGAAGCGTTTTTCAATAAACCTCCCGACGCAGGAGGGCATGATTTTTTCCACCGCGCGGGAAGCATTCAGGGCATAGCGCACCGCCATGCGGGCCGGGGGGACGGAGCCGAACCGCTCTACTCCCCCGCCCTGCCTCGCCAGATTGACTTCCGTATCCGTAACGGTTTGCGCCTTTTTGGAGAACATGAGGGCCAGCACCATGATGACGCCCGCCCCCAGCAGGTAACGCCAATCCGCCGTGACGGGGGCCATCAGACCGCCCATGGACAGAGTGGTAAGGTCCGCCCCCTGCGCTGCTGCGGCGGCCGCAATTTCCATAGAAGACTGCCCCGCCATGAAAACGCCGATGAAGTTGACCAGGTCATTCCCGGCAAAGGAAAGGGCCAGGGCCATGGTGCCCGCGAGAACGGATACTTTCAGGATATTGACTTTGCAAAGATTCTGGAGCACGGCCATCAGAACGGTCCAGAATGCCAGGCTGCAGCAAACGTACAGCCAGATATGGTCGTCCAGATGGCGGATCATATCCTTGGTGACCAGCGTGCTTCCCTTCAGCCCCTTGAAAATGGCAAAGTAGGTGATAGCCGTCAGGGCCACGCCGCACCAGACGGCGCCCAGGTATTTGAAGGATTTTTGATAGTTGAAGGAGAAGATGAGGCGGGAAATCCACATAACCGTTATCCCGCAAATGAAAGCGATAAAAACGGAGGAAAAAATGCCGGAGATGATCGCCAGAGCTTTGGAGGAATTGATGTAGCTGGACAATTCCTGAGCGACGCCCGGTTCCCCGGACCAAATTTTAAAGAGAGCTGCCGCCACGGCTCCGCCCAGCAGTTCAAAAACAATGGAAACCGTGGTGGAAGTGGGAAGGCCGAACGTGTTGAAAACGTCCAGCAGTATAACATCCGTCAACATGACCGCCAGAAAGATCAACATGATGTCATGGAAGGAAAACCGGGCCGGCATGAATACGCCGCTTCTGGCGATTTCCATCATGCCGCTGGAGAACAGCGAGCCGATGATGATACCCAAAGCGGCCACCAGCACAATCGTCCTGCGCGGAGCGGCCTTGGAACCGACGGCGGAGTTCAAAAAGTTGGCGGCGTCATTGGAAACTCCGACAACGAGGTCGAAGCAGGATAACACCAGTATCAGTCCTATGATAAAGTAATAGATCGGGTCCATATGCGTAATAAACGGCCCTCTATTACAGGAGACCGCTCCCGCACGCCCGTTTTAAAACGTGAACATTCCGTCACATTTTCCCATACGCCCCTGCTTCCGGTCCTCAAAAAAGGAGGAGAGCGGATTCATCCGCCCTCCTCCCGCTTTCATTAAATGTAAAAAACAAAAATCCTAACGGTCCACATGAAGGATATTTCCGTCAGGGGCAATCAGCACATCATAATCGTCACGGCTGTCCTCCACTTCCACCTTGTAACGGACAAGTTCTCCTTCAGTAATTTTTTCCGCTTCCTTAATCCGGCATCCCGGATAACGCTTCAAAACGGACGCACGGACGGCTTCCGGAAGAGAGGAAGCAGCTATTTCTTCCTTAATCCTCACAATTTTCCCATCAGGAGCAATCTTCACGTCAAACTGGAATCCGTTAATTCTAAATTCGGCTTCGTAGATCCTTTCCATGCCATGCATTTCAGAGTCCCATTCAATGGGACCGGCGTTCGGATAAGCACCCTTGACACTGGAAACGGCGGCAGCCGGAACGGAAGACTCCGGGATATCGGCCAGGGCAGAAGGCATGACCAGTACTGCCGCCGCAAACAATATGTTCTTATGCAGCTTTTTCATGTTATGATTAGACAAATATGTTCTATAATCATTCAATATTTTTCTAAACTCTGAACATCCTGTGCAGCTTTTTTCCCGAAACCGGCTCTTGATGAAGCATATTAAAAAAGGCTCCCCGGAAAAACCGGGGAGCCTTGAAGCCGATTGCCTTGGTCTCGAAGAAACGGACGGGGCTTACATCATGCCCATGCCGCCCATTCCTCCCATGCCGCCTATGTCGGAAGCTCCGGAGCCGCAGCTGCAGCTCTTCTTCTCGGGCTTGTCAGCAATGACGCATTCCGTGGTAAGCAGCAGACCGGCGATGGAGGCCGCATTCTGCAGAGCGGAACGGGTCACCTTGGTCGGATCCACCACGCCGGCGGAAAGCAGGTCTTCATACTTGTCCGTGGCCACATTGTAACCTTCGGCAGTATTCTTCATGCCTTTCACGTTGGCGACGATGAGGGCCCCTTCGCGGCCGGCATTGCAGGCCAGCTGGCGGAGCGGGGCTTCCACAGCGCGATAAACGATCTGGGCGCCGGTTGCTTCATCACCTTCCAGTTTGAGGGTGTCAATGGCTTTCTGGGCGCGAATCAGCGCCACGCCGCCGCCGGGAACGATGCCTTCTTCCACCGCAGCGCGGGTAGCGTGCAGGGCGTCGTCCACACGGGCCTTCTTTTCCTTCATTTCCGTTTCCGTAGCGGCACCCACGTGGATGACGGCCACGCCGCCGGCTAGCTTGGCCAGGCGTTCCTGGAGTTTTTCGCGGTCGTAATCGGACGTGGTGTCCTTGATCTGGCGGCGAATCTGGGAAATGCGGGCTTCAATATCGGAAGATTTGCCGGAACCCTCCACGATAACGGTTTCATCCTTGGAAACAACCACGCGCTTGGCCTGGCCGAGGTCTTCAATGCCCACGTTTTCCAGCTTGATGCCCAGGTCTTCCGTGATGCACTTGCCGCCGGTAAGGATGGCGATGTCTTCCATCATGGCCTTGCGGCGGTCGCCGAAGCCGGGAGCCTTGACCGCGCAGATGTTCAGCACGCCGCGCAGACGGTTGACTACCAGGGTGGCGAGGGCTTCGCCTTCAATGTCTTCCGCGATTACCAGGAAGGGACGGCCGCTCTTGGCCACTTTTTCAAGCAGCGGAAGGAAGTCCTTCAGGTTGTTGATTTTCTTTTCGTGGATGAGGATGTAGGGGTTTTCCAGCACCGCTTCCATCGTTTCCGCGTTCGTCACGAAGTAGGGGGACAGGTATCCCTTGTCAAACTGCATGCCTTCCACCACGTCCAGCGTAGTTTCAATGCCCTTGGCTTCTTCCACGGTGATGGTGCCGTCCTTGCCCACCTTGTCCATGGCTTCCGCGATGATGTTGCCGATTTCGGCGTCCCAGTTGGCGGAGACGGTAGCGACCTGGGCCACTTCCTTGCTGGAGTCGACAGGCTTGCTGATCTTCTTGAGTTCTTCCACAACGGAATCCGCAGCCTTCATGATGCCCCTCTGGAGGGAGATGGGGTTGGCCCCGGCAGTAACGTTGCGCAGGCCTTCGCGGTAAATGCTTTCAGCCAGCACGGTAGCGGTAGTGGTGCCGTCGCCGGCCACGTCATTGGTTTTGGAAGATACTTCCCGGACAAGCTGGGCGCCCATGTTTTCAAACGGGTCTTCCAGTTCAATTTCCTTAGCCACGGTTACGCCGTCCTTGGTGATGAGGGGGGAACCGAATTTTTTGTCAATCACTACGTTGCGGCCGGCAGGGCCCAGCGTGCTCTTGACAGCCTTGGCAATCTGTTCCACGCCGCGGAGCAGAGCCTGGCGGGCGGTTTCGTCAAATTGGATTTGTTTAGCCATAATGTTAAATATTTAAAATAATGTTGAATGTGTGTGCGGTGCCATTTAGCCGATGATGGCCAGAATATCGTTTTCAGACAGGATAAGGTAGTCTTCCCCGTCCAGTTTGATTTCCGTGCCGCCGTACTTGGAAATAAGCACGCGGTCTCCGGGCTTCACGGTAAATTCAATCAGGGCGCCTTTTTCATCGCGTCCGCCGGTGCCTACGGAGATCACTTCGGCTTCCTGGGGTTTTTCCTTGGCGGTGTCCGGCAGGAACAGGCCGCCGGCCGTCTTGGTTTCAGCTTCAATGCGCTTGACCAGCACACGTTGTCCTAGGGGTTTGATGTTTGCCATAGTATGTTTTTTGATGTTGTTGTAGATGAGTAATACGGGATGTAATG
>OLZV01000716.1_pt1 | contig 13310 bp, 10 predicted proteins | sample 1644531 | NCBI WGS metagenome assembly OLZV01 (sample SAMEA103958115, study PRJEB25191) | human gut metagenome | biome: human-associated habitat [ENVO:00009003]; feature: intestine environment [ENVO:2100002]; material: feces | place: Germany | collected 2013/2015
AAATACGGATATCTTCAACAAGATTATGAACGCCCTTAAAAAGGGTGCGGACAAACCCGTGCGCTAGGCGCCCGGTCAAAGCTGCGGCCTGTCCATGCGCCGCGCCACCAGCCCGGCCCCGGCGGTAGCCGCACCGCCTACCAGGAACACCGCTTGCGGGCCGCCCGTATTCATCCAGATCACGCCGCCCAGCACGCCGTAAGCGATAGAAGCCACATGATTGATGGCCAGCCCGGTGTAAATGCTTGGCGTAATGTCTTCCGGCTTCTCGCAAATGCGGGCCACGTAGGTGCTCCGGGCCATGCCCAGGGCGAACAGCAGGTTGTCCAGGACAAAGCAGGCGGTCACTACCCCCACGGCCCAATGCAGGGGCAGCAGCTCCGGTGCGAAGGCGTATGCCAGGCACAGGAGGGACAACGCCACGCTGTCGAAAATCGTCACCTTCCGTTCCCCGTAGCGCTTGATGCTCCAGCCAATCAGGGGTTGAGTAACCAGCCCGATGACGCCGGCCATGAGCAGGGTTTTTCCGATATATCCGGGAGACTGGTCCAGCGTGCTGACCATCAGCCAGAAACCAAAGGTCAGATAAAGCTGCTTGCGGATGCCGTGCAGAATTTCCAATCCATAATAAACGGCATACCTGCGCTTGAAGACGAAACATTGCCTCCAGCCGCGCCGCTGCGGGAAGACGGGCGTCTTCACCCGGTTCAGGAACAGGAACGCCAGCAGGCACACGCCCCCCGTGGCGAAAAAGTCCACGGCAAAAGACTGGTTGAATTTCCACTTGATCCACACGCACAGCGCCCCCAGCAGCGCGGCAGCCGTTCCTAGAGCCTTCATCTGGCCGAGCCGCAGGCTGCGGTTTTCCGGCCTCGCCGTATGAATGACAATGGTATCAATCATGCCCATCAGGATATGCTGGCCCAGGCTCACCGTCAGAATCCATGCGGACAGGCTCCACAGGCTGGTTCCGGCGCTGCAGAAAGCCAGCGCGTACATGCCGCCGAACATCAGCAGGCACGCCACCCCGGCCACGCGGACCTCATTAAACATGAAAAGCAGGCTGACCGCAAAAAGAGACAGGATGCCGGGCAATTCCCGGGGGAATTCAATCAGTCCGCGCATCTCCACGTCAAGATGCTGGGCATCACGCAGGAAATTGCTGAAAATAAGATCATACACACCGCTTCCGAACTGGCCCAGAAAAAGCGCCAGCAGCACAAATACCATCGTCTTCCTGATGCGGGGGGAAGCGGCTTCATTCATAGCGCGGGAATACTCTCACAGGCGCCCGGGCGGAACAACCGCTATTTTCATATGCCGGTTTTCTCTGCATTTGCAAAAATAACCCCGAAACGGAATTTTTCCGGAAAATGCCGCGTATTTACGTACGCTATGATTTCCAAGTGTATTTTTCCTGCCACGGTTGTCAGCCTGTTTTCTGTTTGCTGGGGCGCCCCGTCCGCTCCGGTTCTCGAAACGCCCCATATGATTCCCCGGCCCGCCGCCCTGCGCGCCCAAACCGGAGAAAGCGGCTTTTCCCTGAAAAACGGCGTCAGGCTCCCGGAAGAAAATCCGCTTTCCAGGCAGGCGGAACGGATTTTCCGCGATAATGGAATCAATACGGTACTGGTTAAAAACAAAGCGGACATCATCTTTACGGAAGACGCGTCCCTGGGCAGGGAAGGCTACCGCCTTGCCGTAACGCCGGATTCCATCTCCATTGCCTCCGGTTCCGTGAATGGCGCTTTGTATGCCCTTCAATCCCTTGTGCAAAGCGTCGCTGCCGACAGGAATGGAGATCCGGCCCTGCCCAGGCTGGACGTGGAGGACCGGCCCCGCTTCTCATGGCGCGGCCTGATGATGGACAGCTGCCGCCACATGATGCCCGTGCGGGACATCAAAAAGATTCTGGATTTGATGGAAAGGTACAAATTCAACACCCTGCACTGGCACCTGACGGACGACCAGGGGTGGCGTCTCCCAATCGCCAAGTACCCCAGGCTGACAACCGTGGGAGGCGCCCGGGCTCAATCCCCCGTCATCGGCAACCGCAATAAGGGAGACGGCATCCCCTACTCCGGCCATTACACCGCGGATGAAATCCGGGAAGTGGTGCGATACGCCAAAGACCGCGGCATTACCGTCATTCCGGAGGTGGAAATGCCGGGCCACGCCTCCGCCGCCATTGCCGCGTATCCGGAACTGGGCAACACGGACATTCCGGGCTATGCGCCCAAGGTGCAGGAAACCTGGGGCGTGCATCCCTACACCTTCGCTCCCACGGAAAAAACCTTCCGTTTTCTGGAAGACGTCATTGACGAAGTGTGCGCCCTGTTCCCGGACAGCCCCTATATCCACATCGGCGGGGATGAAGCCCCCAAGGACCAGTGGAAGCAGTCCCCCGCGGCGCAGCAGGCCATGAGGGACAACGGACTGGCCAACGAGCACGAACTCCAGAGCTACTTCATCCGCCGCGTGGAAAAAATGATCAACAGCCGCGGAAAAAGGCTCATCGGCTGGGATGAAATCCAGGAAGGAGGCCTCTCCCCCACCGCCACCATGATGGTCTGGCGCAGCTGGATGCCGAACAGCGCGCGGCATGCTCTGGAACAGGGCAACGACGTGGTGATGACGCCCAACAGCCACTTGTACTTTGACTATGACCAGGGGCCAGGAAAACCCGCTGCCCCCGAATACGAGACGATTAACAACAATCATCTGACCTGGCAGCATGTTTACGGACTGGAACCGGTTCCTCAGGGGACGCCCCGGGAACGGGAAAAGCAGGTGCTGGGCTGCCAGGCGAACATCTGGACGGAATACATTCCGAACCTGCCGAAATGGGAATACCAAGTCTTCCCCCGTGCCCTGGCGCTGGCGGAAGTTGCCTGGACCCCGCAGGAGCTAAAAAATGAGAAAGATTTCCGTAAACGCCTCGACCGCCAGCTTCCCTTCCTGGACGCCCGCGGCGTCAATTACAAAAGACCGGACAATGGAGCCCCCGCACAGCCGGAGGCCGTCATTACCCGGGAACGCCATTAAGCACGGCAGACGGATTCCTGCGGCGCCTCCTTCCGGAGGCCGCATTATGGACTAGCCAACCTTCATGAAAACCATTACATTGGCGGCATTATGAATTTGGAACTGCTTCGTCAGGTTTGCGTGACTCCGGGCGCTCCGGGGTTTGAAGACAAAATCCGCGATTTCATCATTCAGGAAGTAGCCCCGCTGGTGGACGCCGTGCGCGTGGACAACATGGGCAGCGTGATTGCCATCGTGGAAGGCAAAAACACGGAAAAAACCATGATGGCCGCCGCCCACATGGATGAAATCGGGTTCATGGTCCGTCACATCGACGACAAGGGGTTCATCAAATTCCTGCCTCTGGGCGGCTTTGACGCCAAGACGCTGACGGCCCAGCGCGTCATCGTCCACGGTAAAAAAGACCTCATCGGCGTCATGGGCGTGAAACCCATCCACGTCATGTCCCCGGCGGAACGCACCAAGCTGCCGGAAGTGACCGACTTCTTCATTGACCTGGGCATGAGCAAGGAGGAAGTGGAAAAATACGTTTCCGTAGGCGACTCCGTTACCCGTGAACGGGATTTGGTGGAAATGGGGGATTGCGTGAACGTCAAATCTCTGGACAACCGCGCCGGATGCTACGTGCTGATTGAAGCCCTCCGCGCCATCAAGGCTTCCAGGAAGAAACCCTCCTGCAACTTCGTGGCCGCCTTTACCGTTCAGGAGGAAGTGGGCCTGAGGGGCGCGCAGGCCGGCACGCTGGACATCCAACCGGATTTCTCCATTGCCCTGGACGTCACCATCGCCTGTGACATTCCCGGAACTCCGGCGCACGACCAGGTTTCCCACCTGGGCGCAGGCGCCGCCATCAAGCTGTATGACGGTTCCGTCATTGCAGACCGCCGCATGGTCAAGTTCATGAAGGCCATGGCAGACGCCAACAAAATTAAATGGCAGACGGAAATGCTGCCGGCGGGAGGCACGGATGCCGGAGCCATGCAGAAATTCGTTCCGGGCGGTTCCATTGCCGGGGCCATTTCCGTTCCCACCCGCAATGTGCACCAGGTTATTGAAATGGCTCACAAAGACGACCTGGACGCTTCCGTAGCGCTTCTGACCGCCTGCGCCATGAACGTGGACAAATGGGACTGGTCCTGGAACTCCGTCAACGAATGCCCGGCGGAAAAACCCGCCAAGGCCGCAAAAACGGCAGCCAAGCCCGCCAAAGCCGCTGCCAAGAAGAAAAAGGCCAAATAACAGGTCTGGCCATTCATTCATCACTACCCGGCAGGCCGCACCGGAAACGGAGGCGGCCTGCCTGTTTTCAGCCTCCTTCAAATGTTCCGGCAAACTCCGGACACCGTCCTCTCCCATTCGGCCAGGCATACCGCAGGTTCCTGCGTCACCCCCCCGGAGGCTTTTTCAGATGGCCCTTCCATAAAAAAATCCTCCGGCATCTCGCAATGCCGGAGGAGAGACAATCCTGAAAAAGAAAGTTACTTGGCGGCGGGGGCGGACGCTTCCTTCTGGGCGGGAGCGGGGGCCGGAACTGCTTCTACCTCCACATCTTCCTCCACTTCCACATCTTCTTCCGGACCGGCAGCGCCGGTCTGCTTCATGGCGTCCTTCAGGGCCTGGCTTCCGTAAAAGTCGGCCTGCTGCAAACGCTGCATGTCAGTCATCATGCCCATGAAAATGGGCAGAAGCTCGGCCTGGCGTGCCTGCATGGCGGCATCCATTTCAGCCTGAACCTTCTGGGCGCTCTTGGAAAGGGCTTCCCCCTTTTCATTGATTTTTGCCATCTTTTCCGCAGCCGCGTCTGCAGTGGCCTTGTCCTTCACCGTGCTGAGCGTGGCGGACATTTCCTTCATCAACGCCAGCATCTGATCAGCGGCTTCCTTCGCTTCCTTGGAAACTTCAGCGGCCGGCGCAACGGGCGCGGCAGGAGCCGGGGCATCCTGGGCGGAAGCCATACCTGCAAATGCCAGGGCACATGCCGAACTAATTGTTACAATGCTCTTCATAACGTTTCCGTTGTACAGGCTCGCCATGCACGCGTCAATGAATCATTGTGTAACGGCTCCCCGTGATGCCGCAGAAAGAGGAATTTGCGTTTTTTCCTCCCTTGAAGGATTTTTTCAGTTGCATCTTTTTAGAATTATTATAAATTTATTTCCGATGACTAAGACCATAGAAAACCTGAAAGCTGCCATTACGGGCGAAAGCACCGCCTCCGCCACTTACGCGGCCTATGCCGCCAAAGCCGCCCAGGAAGGGCAGCCCCTTATTCAGAAATTGTTTGAAGCCGCCTCCAAGGCGGAATCCGTCCACGCCGCCAACCACAACAAGGTTCTGGAAAAGCTGGGAGCAACAATGGAGCCCATCGATATCCAGATCCATGTAGGAACCACCGCCGAAAACCTGAAAGCCGCCATTGCCGGGGAAACCCATGAATTTGAAAGCATGTATCCGGAATTCATCGCTGTGGCGGAAGAAGAAGGGCAGAAAGCCGCCGTCCGTTCCTTCACGTGGGCCACGGAAGCGGAAAAAGAACATGCCGATTTTTATTCCGTCGCCCTGAAGGCCCTGGAAAGCGGAGATACCAGTTCCCTGCCCAGGCAATACTGGATATGCCTGGTTTGCGGAGACACGTTCAAATCTCTGGAAGGCGTGGATGCGTGCCCCCTCTGCGGCACCAAGGCTGAAAAATTCCTCGTCATCGGATAAATTCCGTTTGAGCACCGGAGGCCGTCCTCGGCACCCAGGAACCGCCCGGAACATTCCGGGCGGTTTTCTGTTTTTGCCGCAGCAGTCCATGGAAGAAAACCCTTCCCTTTTTACGGAGGCGGCCCACATCGGAAAAAGCTTCTCCAACATTCTGCTTGCGATTCATTTTAAAACTCTTATAATTTTTCTTCGCTTTAAGCAGGAAGCATTCTTTATCCCTCCTTTGCGATGATCCCTCCCCATGCATCCGCCGGTTCCGCAGAACGGTATCCGTCCGCATACGGCCTGTCGGCCGCTGTCTGCCAGGCTCTGCGCGCCGCGTTCATTCCCCGCCGCATGCGCTGCCTGTGGGCAGCCGGGCTTGCGGCGGCGCTGGCGGCCAATCCCTATGTGCTTAACGATGGCCAAAGCCTGCTGATGAGCAGCATGGGCATCGCCTGCTCCGCATCCCTGCTCTGCGGCACCATTCTTCTCTGCCTGAAATACCGCTTCACCGCCTATGTCCTTCTTCCCGCCATCATTCTGTTCAATGCGGGCCTGTACATGATGCAGATGCGGTACGGATTGGTCCTGAACCTTTCCGTGCTTTCCAGCATGGCGGAGACCAATTTCCAGGAAGCCTGCGCCTTCTGCACCCCCGCTTCCATTGCAGGAACCCTGCTTCTGGCCGGGTTTATCTACCTGGCCATCTACTGGAGCCGCCGTTCCCTGCGCCAAAAAGCCACGTGGGGCGCACTGGCATGCATTTGGGGCCTGTACGCGGCCCTTCTGCTGCTGAGCATTCCGGCAGCCTCCTACAGCTCGGAACCCCTTTATCTTTACTACACGTCTGACAAGGCAAAAGGCTGGCCTCTCGTGGATATTGCAATGACGTGCAAACTGGCGGACGAATACATCACCCAGGATGCGGGGCGTTTCAACACATTGCGGAACCTTCCGTCCTGCGCGGAGCCCCTTTCCCAGTGCGAAGCCCCAGACGACCTGGCCGTGGTTTTCCACATGGGGGAGAGTGTCCGGGGGGACCATCTTCCCCTGAACGGTTACCATCGGAACACAATGCCCCGGCTTTCCAGAGAGCCCAACGTCGTTTCCTTCCCCCATGCCACTTCCTTCGGCATCGTGACCAGAATTTCCGCCATCGGCATGTTTACGGATGCGGAACTGTGCCGCCGCACTCCCGGTCACTCCTCCTTCATTGACCTGTTCAACAAACACGGATTCCGCACCGTCCGTATCATGGACCTGAGCGGAGATTCCATTCATGATTATTCCCTGGGCATCCTGACACGGAACTGCCGTGAACGGAGACAGACGCCGCTCCAGCACCAGACGCCCGGAATGATGCAGGAACGAACTTCCCTGGTCATGGAGGAATCCCTGAAAAACTTCGGCCGCAACAGGCAGCTTTATATCATTTACAATAACGGGAGCCATATGGCGTTCAGCTATCCCGCGCAGGCGGAACGTTTTACCCCGGCATCCTGCAATATGGACGACCCCAAGGCCCGTCTGGAAGAAACCGTCAATGCCTATGACAATTCCATCGTCGACCTGGATGCCTCCATTCACCGCATGATTGCACTGTTGAAGAACAGGCCCGCCATTTATTTTTACTGCTCCGACCACGGCGTAGCGCTGGGAGAGGAAGGAAAAATGTTCCAGGGCCATATCCTGCCGCCTGTTTACCGGCCTGCCATGTTCATCTGGTATTCGGACGCTTTCGCCTCACGCTATCCGGACATGGTGCGCGCCCTGAAAGCCAACCGGCTGAAAGCCGTCTCCCACGACCACATCTTCCATACCCTTCTTTCCCTGGCTTCCATCCGGTCGGAAATCGTCAGGAACGACCTGAATCTGGCTTCTCCGGACGCGCGGGAAACTCCGGCCCCCCTCCAGCCGGAAACGCTGGCGGAATGGCTGCCCATTCCCGCACCGCCGCAGCCGTAACAAGAGGAAGCCTCCACGCGCTCCGCGAGAAACAACAGGATGCAGCGGCTCCTACCGCACCCGGACTTGCAGAGGATGGCCGATGCACTCCCGGACACGGCGAGCCTCCGCTTCCCAGCCGGCAGCGGACCGAATGGGAGAAGCCTTGTCCCAAACCGCCCCCATGTACCATTCAAAGGGTTCTCCGTTCGCGACCTTCCTGAGCAAGTAGGTACAGCCTTCCGCATCCACCGCACGGCCTTCCGGAACCCAGGGCACGATTACGGCGGTTCCCAGGCATCCGTCATCCTTCCGGGGCCTGCTCCATGCGGTCATCAGGCCGCCGGACTCCCGGTCCTCCATAACTGCTTCATAATCATTTCTGCGCTTTCCGGTATCCATTCCCACACCGGCCTTCACCGTTTCAGCCCCCCGGACGTTCAAGACGCTGCGGACTTTGGAGAAACGGTTTCCCGCATCCAGCGTCACCCTCCGCGTCTCCGCCACACGCACGCCGCCGCCAATGTCCCACGGTGCATAAACCACCTCAAAAGCGGTCTGGACCGGGCCATTGTACAATGTCCGGGCGCTGGCCCAGTTTCCGGACACATGCGGTTTTCCATCCCTGAACACGGCAATGCCGCCGCAGCCCCGCCCCGGACCTACATTGTACATATCCAGTCCCCGACCGTGATCCCGGTGGTAATCCCCCCGTTTGTAAAATTCATTGATAACGGGAGCGCCTGCGCGCTTGCTCCATACATCCGTCCCACTGGAAACCAGGCCCTCTCCCTCAGGGGCAGGCCTGGCGACGGCCGGACCGTAAATCCGGTGCGCCGTAAGATCATTTTCCCATGCGAAATCATCCAGCCGCTCCGGTACCGGACGGCTGAAACAGACATCCGCGGAAGGCGCTTCGCCCAGGCAGGAATTCTCCAGAATCCAGAAATCACGAACCGTTCCGGGCCGGAAATTGCTCTGGAACAAAAGGGTATCCGTTGTTCCGTCACCATCCGTATCCGCCAGCTGATGCGGGATAACACGTCCGTGACGGACGTCAAAAACGCGAAGGCCGGCGGCATCACCGGAACCTCCGGACGGCCATGGAACCGACACGGTCTCAGCAGGGCGGAACCTGCCCAGGGGATTCGTAACGGTCACGGTCTTCTTCTGCGGATGATCCCGGTCAATGACATATTTACGCAACTCACTCCCGGCCATCAGGTAGGCCCCTGCGCCGTACACCTCCGTATCTTTCCCGGAATAATGGCCCGGCTTGTCCGCAATAGGCTGTACCCATCCCAGCGCGCCCTCCTTGCTGACCGCATCACAGGCGGCCTTCCAGGCCTTACGGATGGAGGGAAGGTATTCATCCGCATCCAGATATCCCTGGTTCACTCCCCACAGCATCCCGTACATGATAAAAAGGGTGCCGCTCATCTCTTTCAAGGGAGGTTCGTCCGGATCCAGCAGGCTCGCATGCCAGGAACCGTCGGACGACTGGCATTTTTTCAGGGCTGCCGCCAGACGTTTAAGCAAGTCTTCATAAAAGGGGCGGGAAGGCCAATCCGCAGGCATGTCCTGCAAAATAAGAGGCAATCCGGCAATCACCCAGCCGTTGCCCCGGCTCCAGAACATCTTTTTCCCATTTGCCGCCGGAACGGCAAAATAGCGGGAATCCCGGAAAAACAGGCCCTCCTCCCGGTCAAAAAGATAGTCGCAGGTAAGCTTGTATTCCCTATCCATAAACTCCAGATAACGGCGGTCTCCGGTATAGGCCGCCAGTTTCACGAACACGGGAGGGGACATAAACAGAGCGTCCGACCAGCTCCAGCGGTCCTGGCAGCCCGGAGTCAGGAATTGGAGGGAAGCGGAGGAAGGCCGGTTCATCACCTTGTCCAGCACGGCGCGAATCTTTTCAGCTGCGGCGGGATTGCCGTCTTCCATCGCCATCTCCATCTAGGCATGCCCCACGGCATGGTCGTCCGCATGATAATGCCGATTCAGGGTCTTCCATTCCTACTCTTCTCCCGCTTTTCTCAGCAACGGCAGCCCCGGCCCTTCCGGAACGGACAGGCCATATTGCACCAGGCCGGAATAAAAGGCACCGTAAGTCCAATGCAGCGGCGAACGTTTTTTGGGATGCTTCGCCTGCCATTCCGCCACCAGCTGAAGATTGTCCCGGATGGTCTTTTCATTCCAGTCTGCGGAAGCCCCGGAAACGGAAGTTCCTGCGGAAAGCATGGAAAGGACCGGCAATAGAAAGTATTTCTTCCATCCATTTTTTGAAAAGGCAAAGAAACGCATGTTATATTATACGGGAAAAGAAGGCTGGAATTTTCTTGTAACAAGAATTCTTCTTTTCCCGCGCTCCTCCAGACCGGGAAAGGGACGCAAGGGCATATATGGTGCCATGACGGAAAAGAAAGCTGTGTTATCAATCATTTTTCTACCGTTATATACCATATATAGCATATGAATAATTATTTAACACATTATTTATACATTTTTCTTGCGAGAGGTCTCTTTCTGTGGTTCATTGCGTTCCAGCGCAGGTAACGGAAGACGGTGAAAATCCGTCGCGGACGCGCCGCTGTAACCGGTAGACGATGGACCGGACACTGGCTGCCCAGGCAGCCGGGAAGTCCCCATCACATGTCGCACCGGAAGCCAGAAGACGACCTGATGCTGCCGTATTCCCATCCCGCGGACAGGATGAACATACGCACAGGTCTTCGGCATGCCCCCCCTTTCCGGGAATGCGCGCATGTGGTCGGCCCCTGCCTATGGTTTTTCCAGGCTTTTGCCCAAGCTCGCGGATGAGCGGTCACCACCCTTTCCAAGCGAGACACCCACCATGGCAACAAGCATCATCAAACGTTCCGGGAAAAAGGAACAATACCAGGGCTATAAGATTGAAGAGGCCATTAGAAAAGCCTTCCACAGTTCCGGGACTTCCTACAACCGTTCCATCTATGAAGAGGTGGAAGCCAAGCTGAGCCATCAGGACAGCGCGCATGTGGAAGAGATTCAGGACATGATTGAACGCGCCCTGTTCCGCTCCGGATATTTTGACACGGCCAAGGCCTTCATCACCTACCGTTTCCTGCACAAAATGCAGCGCGAACAGCTTGGCGGCCTTTATTCCGGCAATACCTATGTGGACTGCAAGCAGACGGTAGAGGAATATATCGGGCAAAGCGACTGGCGCATTGCCGCCAACTCCAATACCACGTATTCCAATGCGGGGCTCATCAACAACACGGCGGGCAAGGTAATCGCCAACTATTGGCTGGACCAGGTTTACTCCGCACGGGAAGGAGCCGCGCACCGGGAAGGGGATTACCACATCCATGACCTGGATTGCCTGACCGGATACTGCGCCGGATGGAGCCTCCGCAACCTGCTCAATGAAGGATTCAACGGCGTGCGCAGCCGCGTGAACAGCAGACCGCCCCGCCACTTCCGGGAAGCCCTGGGCCAGATGGCGAACTTTCTGGGCATTCTGCAAAGCGAATGGGCCGGCGCCCAGGCCTTCAGCTCCTTTGACACCTTCCTGGCGCCCTACGTTTTCAAGGACCAGACGGACTTCCCCCGCATCAAGAAAGACATCCGCAGTTTCGTTTACAACCTGAACGTACCCTCGCGCTGGGGACAGTCTCCCTTTACCAATGTCACGATCGACTGGACTGTGCCGCGCGACCTGCGGGACCAGGCCCCCTTCAGCGGAGGGGAACACCTCTTTGAAGGAATAGAAGACGCGAACCTGCTCGCCCTGGCGAGGGAACGCGGGGCAAACAAGCTGACGGAACTGACCTACAAGCATTTCCAGAAGGAAATGAACCTGATCAACAAGGCCTTTTACGAAGTTCTCACGGAAGGGGACAGCACCGGACAGCCCTTCACCTTCCCCATCCCCACCGTCAACATCACGGAAGATTTTGACTGGGAAGGGGAAAACGTGCCTCTCCTGTTTGAAAACGCCGCCAAAATCGGTTCCTCTTACTTCCAGAACTTCATCGGCAGCCAGTACACCGTCAATGAACACGGGGAACGCGTGCCTGACGAACGGGCCTACAAGCCGGATGCCGTGCGTTCCATGTGCTGCCGCCTCCAGCTGGACCTGCGGGAACTGCTCAAACGCGGCGGCGGTCTCTTCGGCTCCGCGGAAATGACCGGCTCCATCGGCGTGGTGACCATCAACCTGGCCCGGCTGGGCTACCTGTTCAAGCAAAACCGGGAGGCCCTGTTCGCCAGGCTGGGAGAACTGCTGGACCTGGCCAAATCCTGCCTGGAAAAGAAAAGGGCCTTCGTTCAGGAAATGTATGACCGCGGCCTGTACCCCTACACCAAACGCTACCTGCCCACCTTCCGCAACCATTTCTCCACCATCGGCGTCAACGGCATGAACGAGCTGTTGCGCAATTTCTCCAACGATACGATGGACATTACCTCTGAAGAAGGCAGGGCCTTTGCTGAAGAGATCCTGGAATTCATCCGCTTGCGCATGCAGGAGTACCAGGAGGAAACCGGCAACCTGTACAACCTGGAAGCCACGCCCGCGGAAGGCACCACGCACCGCTTCGCCCGCGAAGACCAGAAACGCTATCCTGACATCATCCAGGCCGGCCCCGTGGGGCAGCGTTATTACACGAACAGCTCCCAGCTTCCCGTGGACCACACAAGCGACCTGTTCCGGGCGCTCCAGCTTCAGGATGAACTTCAATGCTGCTACACGGGAGGAACCGTCTTCCACATGTACATGAACGAAGCCATCAGCTCCCCGGAAGCCTGCCGGGACATTGTCCGCAAAGTGCTGACCCGCTTCCGCATGCCGTACCTCACCGTCACCCCGCTCTTCTCCGTTTGCGAGAAGCACGGCTATCTGCGCGGGGAGCACGAATACTGCCCCTTCTGCGATGAGGAGCTGCTCCACATCCACAGGCATGAATAAAATCCCTTTTCCAATAGGCTCCCGACTTCAAACCCAACCATTAATACGACAATGACCAAACAGGAAATATTAAGCAAATACGCACAGGACCGGACCCGCTGCACCGTTTACACGCGCGTCATGGGCTATCACCGCCCTGTAGAAACTTTCAACGCCGGCAAACAGGGCGAGTTCCATGACCGCGTCCACTTCGTGGAACCGGGCCGCCCCTGCTCCTGCTCCGCCCAAACGGAACAGCCGCGATAATTCTCCCAACAACATATGCGAAGTCGATGGGAACGGGTCGGGGCATAGCAGACATCACGCCGCTCACCTTGCTGGATTTTCCAAATAAGGTGGCCTGCATCTTCTGGCTGAGAGGCTGTAATTTGTTTTGTCAGTACTGTTACAACGTCTCCCTGGTCAGGGGAACGGATTCTCCTGCCGGAGACCGGACGGACTATCTTGATTTTCTCAGAGATCGGGTGGGATTTCTGGATGGGGTGGTTCTGTCCGGAGGCGAGTGCACGCTGTGTCCCGACCTTATCCCTATCTGCCGCAATATACGGCAGCTTGGCTTCGCAGTCAAAATAGACACCAACGGCACCCGGCCCGGCGTGGTGAAAACGCTGGTGGAGGAAGGGCTTTGCGATTATATTGCCCTGGATTACAAAGCGCCGGAAAAACTGTTCGGCTC
>OLZV01000725.1_pt1 | contig 13163 bp, 11 predicted proteins | sample 1644531 | NCBI WGS metagenome assembly OLZV01 (sample SAMEA103958115, study PRJEB25191) | human gut metagenome | biome: human-associated habitat [ENVO:00009003]; feature: intestine environment [ENVO:2100002]; material: feces | place: Germany | collected 2013/2015
GCCTTCGCCCAGGCGGCCAGGGACATGGGGGCCATTGACGCTACCGTCCAGCTCACGCTGCGGCTCCTGCCGGACAATCTGCTGCTTGCCAGCGTTTTCATCGCCTCCTGCTTCATCTCCCTCTCCGTAGGAACTTCCGTAGGCACCATTGTCGCCCTGGCTCCCGTAGCCACGGGGCTGGCTCAGGCCACTCAGGTCAGCGCCGGCATGATGACGGCCATTGTGGTGGGAGGAGCATTCTTCGGAGACAATCTTTCCTTCATTTCAGACACCACGATCGCCGCCACCCGTACGCAGGGCTGCTCCATGCGGGACAAATTTCAGGCCAACCTCAAGGTAGTGCTTCCCGCCGCCCTGCTGGCCCTGGCCTGCTACATCCTGCTCGGATGGAACGTGCAGTCCCCCTCCACGGCGGACACCTCCATTGAATGGATGAAAGTATTCCCCTATCTGCTCGTGCTGGCGACGGCCCTGGCAGGAATCCACGTCATGACCGTTCTGACCCTGGGACTCCTTGCCACGGGACTGATTGGCATCGGCATGGGTTATTCTCCTTCATGGCCTGGTTCCAAGCCATGGGCAGCGGCATGACCGGCATGGGAGAATTGATTATCGTTACTCTGCTGGCCGGCGGCGTGCTGTCCCTCATCCGTTTCAACGGGGGCATCGCGTACATTATCGAAAAAATCACGGCCCATATCCGCAGCAGGCGCGGCGCGGAATTCAGCATTGCCGGATTGGTCTCCCTGGCCAACCTCTGCACGGCCAACAATACGATCGCCATCATCACGGCTGGCCCCATCGCCAAGGAAATCAGCGATAAATTCCATATCCCTCCCAAGCGCAGCGCGAGCATTCTGGACACTTTTTCCTGCCTGGTTCAGGGAGTCATCCCTTACGGGGCTCAAATGCTCATGGCCGCAGGAATCTCCCAGGTTTCTCCCCTGCTGGTCATGAAATACCTGTATTATCCCCTGATTCTGGGCATCTGCTCCACCCTTGCCATTGCGCTGGCACCGGGAGGGACGGAAAGACGGGGGAAACGCTGAAAAGCCCATACGGAGAAAGGACGGCAAGGGCGCCTTTTTTGTTACCGACATGTTATCCCTGTTATCTTCATGTTACTCAACATATGGGATTCTTGTGCTATCATACATGCATGAGCCTTCATATAGAACCCACGGAAGACGCAGTGGAAACCCTGCGCAAGGAAAGGCGGAAAAATTATATTGCCGCATTAGCGACATCCATTCTCTCCGTCGTTTTGGCAGGAGCCATTCTCTACTCCCTGACCATCATCATCGCCCCTCCGGAAGAACCCAAAGTCGTCGGCTACATCACGCCGGACGATGCGCCGCCGTCGGATACGCCCCCGCCGCCGGAAGTACAGAGGGAAACTTCCTCTTCCTCCCATGCGGAGACGCCCGTCAAGGTCGTGGTGGCAGCGGCCGCCGCTCCGGTGAGCCTCCCCAAGATCGACATTGACCCGCCCGATGAACCTGTCATGCTGGAAGAGGGTACCGCCCTCGGCATGGGGGACGGCTTCGGCCCCGACCTGGGAGACGCTACCTCCGCCTTCGGTACGTCCAAACCCTCCGGAAGCACGCTGGTAGGTACCTTTTACGACACCAAGCAGACTCCTGGCGGACGTCCTACCAACATGAACATGAACCAGTACAGGGAGTTCCTTTCTCGCTTCGTGAACAAAGGCTGGAACGAATCGGAACTGAACCGTTTTTACAAGGCTCCGCAACAATTATACGCAGCCCAGTTCTACATACCCAGAACTCCCGCCAAAGACGCTCCCAAGGCCTACGGTTGCGATGACAAAGTAAAGCCTAGCCAGTGGCTCGCCATTTACCGGGGAAAAGTACGCGCCCCCAAGTCCGGCACGTTCCGATTCGTGGGACTGGGAGACGACTACTTAGTAGTACGGTTCAATAAACAGAATGTCTTCGACTACGGCTGGGAATCCGCTTCTCTGGGAAAAATGACGGCAAACAATGCCAAATGGCTTGATGCCATGGAAGGCAAACCCGGCAATGACGACTTGAAAAAGGAACTCCGGGAAGTGGGCATCAATGTCCCCCCCGTTACGTTCTACAAATACAGTTCTTCCGGGCACTGGAACAACACTATGCGCGGTGTGGCAGCCGGCAAGCAGTTCACGGTGGAACAGGGCAAGGTTTACCCCATTGAAATCCTGGTTAGTGAAGGTCCTGGTGGTGAATTCGGCATGACTCTTCTGCTTGAAGAAGTTGGAATGGCCCCCATGAGCAAGGATCCTAAAACGGGAGCTCCCATCCTGCCCCTGTTCCGGACCAACTACGGCGTTCCGAAACCGGACAAGAACAAGGAACATGTGCCATTTGACGAAATCGGCATTGTCTGGGAATCCATCAAATAACAGGCAATTCTCCGTCTTCCTCTCTCCATGCCCACAGGAAACCCTGTGGGCATTTTGCTTGCCCGTCCATAAAAGATATCCTACGCTTCCGCTACAACCATGCAGCCTTTTCGATTCCATTCCATCTACCAGCCGCGCATCTGGGGCGGACAAAGTATGAGAACCATGCTGGGACGGGAACTGCCCGACCGGGAAACAGCTTATGGAGAAGCGTGGGAAATCAGCGACCGTCCTGAAGCCATGAGTATAGTCAAGGACGGCGAATGGGAAGGAATGTCCCTGCATCGGCTGTGGGAAGAACATCGGCAGGAAATTTTCGGTCCCGGCTACGAGCGTTTCCCCCGCTTTCCCCTGCTCTGCAAAATTCTGGATGCCCGCGAAAATCTTTCCGTTCAGGTGCATCCCCCGGAACGCACGGCGGCAGCCCGGCAGGGAGAAGTAAAAAATGAAATCTGGTATGTTCTGCATGCATCCCCAGACGCCCTGATTTACGGGGGAATGAAGGAAAACGCCACACTCCCGGACATCCGTCATGCGGCGGAAACAGGACAGATGGAGCAACTGATACGCTCCACCCATCTGGAACCGGGGGAACACCTTTACATTCCGGCAGGGCTGGTTCACGCCATTGGCGCCGGGCACCTCATTGCGGAAATCCAGCAGAATAGCGATACCACCTACCGCCTTTATGACTGGAACCGCACGGATGACTCCGGACGAGGACGGGAACTGCACCTGGAACAGGCATTGGATTCAATCGGGGAATTCCGGGAACTCTGCCAGCGCCCCGAATACCTGACGGAAATGCCGCATTTCACCACAAAGGAATACCGCCTGGATAAGGGAGAACGGTTTACCCAGCCGGACTCCTCCCGCTTTGCCGTCTTCACGATCCTCTGCGGTTCCGTGCTCTGGGACGGGAAAACGGCCCGGAAGGGAGAATTCATTCTGTCCCCGGCAGGCGCGAATGCCGTCACCGCCGCAGAAGCAGATACTGTTCTGCTCTCAACAACGGTTTAAGCAAACCAATATGACAAAAAGAGCGAAGAATTCGGCACAATGCTGAAGCTTTCACACTTTTTCGTTGCAAAGAAGAAGAGCGAATCTTAGCGTGAACTTAACTTTTCCTGCATCCGTGCTGAAAATTCCCCATCCCCCGGCCTCCGTATGAGCAATATTTCCACCATCGCCACTTATCTTGCCCGCTTTTCCGGTCAGCTCCAGCCCATGCTGGAGAAAGTCCAGGGCATGGACCGCAGAACTTTTCTGCTGGAAACCGCCGCCCTGCTTGCCCTGACCAGTTGTTCGGAACCTTCCGGAAAAGCAGGAATGGCTCCCATGATCTCCTTTAAGCCCTCCGGGGTCCCCGTGGTGAAACGTTCTCCGCGCCAATTGCTGGCGGAATGTAACGTCCGGCCGATGTTCATGCCTAAATCTTCTCCGCTCCGCCGCCGTTCTTCCCGAATGAAGCCACGCTTCATCACCATGCACAACACGGAAAACCCGTCCGCAGACGCTATGCAGCATGCGCGCGCCCTGAATAACGGAGCTTTGCGCTGCAACTGGCATTATACGGTAGACCCGTACGTGACCATGCAGCATATCCCCCTGAATGAAACGGGACGCCATGCGGACCGGGGCGGCCCCGGAGACATGTACTCCATCGGCATTGAAATGTGTGAGAAGCGAGGACAGAGCATCGTCAAAACCTTTGACCGCGCCGCCAAGCTGGCGGCCTACAACATGTATGCCCACGATATTCCCCTGCGGAATGTCGTGCCCCATTACTACTGGACCGGCAAGCGTTGCCCCCACCTTCTGCTGGACAATGGCAAACCCGGCTTCAAATGGTCTTGGTTCATCTCCCGCGTGGATTATTATTACCGCTGCATCAGCTGATATCAGGCAACGCCTCTTCCCTGTGCAGGGAAATGGGTAATATTATTATGCAGCCAAAAACGGCTTTTCCGCCAGGGAACGGTTAAAAATTTCCTGTCATTTCATTAAAACTGCTTGGAAAAGGCTCCCCAAAAAAGCGCCATTTCCACCTGCCCGTTATTTCTGAAACATATTCCTTGTTTAAAGCCCCGTACCGGCTTCCTTTTTTGAAAAAAGGCTTCCAGAAACGGAACCGGAGCATTCGCCTTACAGCATGGCCAAATCCTCCGGCATCAGAATAGCCGCTACGGCAAAAGCGGCAATGCCTTCCCTGCGGCCCAGCGCGCCAAGCTGTTCATTGGTAGTGGCCTTGATACCCACGCGGACCGGAGAGATTCCCAGAGCGGTTCCCAAAGCTCCCTTCATCTGCTCCAAATAAGGAGAAATGCGGGGAGATTCTGCAATAAGGGAGGAGTCCACATTCACGATGCGACCTCCACGCTCCCGAATCAGAGAAACGGCTTTCGCCACAATATCCAGGGAAGGGATGTCCTTGCAGGCAGGATCGCCCGGCGGAAACCAGTAGCCGATGTCCGGCAACCCGGCAGCACCCAGCAGGGCATCCGCAATGGCGTGGCATAAAACATCTGCATCGGAATGGCCGTCCAGGCCGCGGGAGGAAGGAATATGCACGCCGCCCAGCATCAAGGGGCGAGGAATCTCCGCAAAACGGTGAATATCATACCCGATCCCGGTCAAAGCGATCATGTTTTTCATACGGTACTGCGGCAATAATGTTCGGGTTATTCTCCCAGCGCCTCCATGATAGGGATGCGGCCGTTCCATGCGGCAATGGCGAACTGTTCCGGATTATCTTCCTTCGGTTCCAAAACAACCTTGCCGCCGGCTGCTTCCACCAGCAAAACCCCAGCGGCAACATCCCAGATGGAAATGACGCTTTCCACATAGGCGTCAAATCTGCCGCAGGCAATATAAGCCAGGGCCAGAGCCGCAGAACCGTTATTGCGCACCTTGCGTACCTGCCAGGCGATCCTGGCGAAGCGCTCAATCCCCTTTTCTTTGGAACCGTCCGTCTTGCCGTGCCCCACGAATACCACGGCTTCCGCCATGCGTTCCCGCCGGCTGCAATGCATGGGATGATCATTCATGTACGGAATCCCGCCCTTTTCCACATGCCAGCATTCATCCATCATGGGATCGTAAATCACGCCCAGCACCACTTCCCCGCGGCGGCGCAAAGCTATGGAGACGCAGAACCAGGGAATCGTGTAAAAATAATTCACCGTCCCGTCAATGGGGTCTACAATCCATTCATACTCGCTGTTCCTGTCCCCGGTGTATCCTTCTTCTCCCAAAACAGCGTGGTTGGGAAACACGGAAAGAATTTCCTCCGTAATCAGTTTCTGGGAAAGCTTGTCCAACTCCAGCTTGATATCATTCTGGCTGGCTTCATCCACCTTCTTTTGCTCATAAAAATGCTTCTTCAGAAAAGCTCCGGCGGATTTGGCGGCCTGGATGGCCGTGGTCATTTCAAGTGAGTGTCTCATGATGCTTCTACTAATGGAAAATTGAACTTCATTGGGGGCCCTGCTCTGCAGCATTTTCCCGCTCCCGGCGTTCCCGGACAGCTTTTCTGCGGCCTTCCTCCGCACGGTCATACACCTCCCCGGCCAGGGAGGAACAGGTTTTTGCCAACGCCGCGGAAACCCCTTTCTTTTCATAGACGGCGGCCTCCGGAGAATCAAAGCCCACCCAGGCAAAAACCGTGAAATAACGCCCCATGACGGCGGAAAAATGTCCCGTATTTCCCGGAAGTTTGACATTGACGAAGGTTTTCCTGGTTCGTTCGTCGTAGCGGAAGGGAGGAAGGGACGCCACCAGGTGAGCGGATTCCCTAGGCAGGATTTCCCGGCGGCTTTCTTCCGGAGAGGGAGCATTCACCATCACCAGGTTCTTTTTGGTGGTGCCCACCTGCCTGACGGAGGAAATACTCACATTGAGCCCGTCATTGCCGATGAGATACAGGGCATTGACGGCATGCGAAAGAGGCACGGAAAACCTGCCGGTATACAAGTCCGAAGAACGGGGAAGTTCCCCTTTGTAACCGGCCTTTTGTGCCGTTTCTATTACTGTATTGAAACCTACCCCGCGGCCAGTGACTTCCGGATTGCTGCGAATAACGGTTCTACGCTGGTCGACAGCGCATAAATTGACAATGGGAGTGAACAGATCGCCGGGCATTACCCTGGACTGCCATCGGTCCAGACCGTCCTGGGCGGAGCGTCCCCCTGTTACGGCCAGCAACTCCCCTTTACGGGAATCCACACACAATATGGCCGCTTGCACACAACGATTCAACTGGTTGTCCACCCTTTTGGGCAACCCTGCCCACACGGAAGAAGATTCCAGAGCGGCCAGCATAGGCTCGCTTACATCTTCAACCATCCGCTGGAATTCCAAATCCAGCGTGGTCATTACAAAAATGCTGGAGGTTCCCTCCTGCTCGTCGCAGCAATCCAGGTCTCCCAACTCGCGGGAAACGACCAGAACGGGATAAGAACCGGGCCGAGCTTCCCGTTTACCGGCCACCGCCATCGGTTCGCGGAGCGCCTGCCATAATTGTTCCTGGGTAATGAATTCACACTCAAACATCCTTTCCAGCGTCGCATTGCGGACCTTGGCAGCAGCCTCCGGGCTGTAAACGGGATTGTAGATGGAAGGTCCGCGCACCAGACCGGCCAGGGTAGCGCACTCCGCCAGCGTCAGATCCGCCACTTTTTTGCCGAAATACAAATCCGCCGCCTGCGCAATCCCATAGCATTGCTGGCCAAAATAAATGCGGTTCAGGTAAGCCGTCAGAATTTCATCCTTGGAATACTTGCCCTCAATGCGGCGGGCCACGGCCATTTCCAAAACCTTGCGATCCAGGGTCTTCCCCCCCAGCTCATAACAATTCCGCGCCAGCTGCATCGTAATCGTGGAAGCACCCTGGGCATAGGACAACGTAGTCAGATTCCGGCAAATGGAGCGGATAATGGAAGAGTACACAATGCCGCCATGTTCGAAAAAGTCTTCATCTTCCCGCGCAATGAAAGCATTCACCAGATTATCGGGCAGTTCATTGCGCGCTACATACACCCGGTCATGATCTGTCAAGGTGCCTATCCACTGGCCGTTGCGATCATATGCGGCGCAATTTTCCAACGGCGCCAAAACCTCGTCCAGCTCATACTGGTCCGCCCTCCATGCATAAACGAGAAGAACGATGATGAAAGCGATAGGAATGAGGCTGAACCACAACAACAGACGGCCCAGATTGCGAGGCAGCAATCCAAACAGATCATACCATCTTTTACGCCTGTTTTCCATTTCCGGGTTCAATCCTTAAACGCTTATCGTGCGTCCGGAGGCAAAGACTCTCCATCCTGTTTCCAATCCGGGAATTCCTTTTGCAGGCGGCCCCGATATTGGGAAGCCTCCGATTTGCGGCCGGCCTTGTCCAAAGCTTCTGCCGCCTTGAACAGAGCCTTGGGTTTCAGTTCGGCGTCATTGACAAACAGCTCGGCCGTAACACCGTAATGCTTGGCCGCTTCATCAAACTTTTTCTCCGCATAGGAAATATCCCCCAGAACAATTTTCAAGGAAGCCATCAGAGGACCTTCCACGCCCAGAGCCAGCGCATCTTCCGCCGTCTTTCTGGCATCCGCATACTTGCCCAGCCCCAGCAAAATGGAAGCCTTGTCCAGCATGCCGTCCGCACGGCGGTAAGGCTGATCCTCATCCTTCAGGAAATTGTTGGAAGCCACCAAGGCGCGGTCATACTTTCTGAGCGCCAGGCGCACCTTCGCCAAATTACGCCAAATCACCTTCTTCACATTCTGAAGCTGGTCGTTCTGCGTAGCCCAGGTCATATACTTGTCCGCCGTTTCCAGATCCTTCATCCCATAGGCCTGAAGACCCAGCCATGCGGGAATGACATCCGGCACACGAGCCACGGCGGAAGGATTTTCCTTTTGCAGGGTTTCCAGGGCTTCCTTCAGTTTATTCATGTCCTGGAGCTTGTGATAGGACAGGACGGAAAGCACATTAACCTGTTCTCCGTATTTCTGGGGATCCAGCGTCTTGGCCTCCGCCATATGGCTGATAGAAGACTTGAAATCTCCCTGGTCAAACGCCGCACGCCCCAGCAGGAAATGGGCTTCAGCCAGAGCGGCAGGAGACGCCTTCGGAAAATTCTGAATCAGGCCTTCATAATACTTCGCCATGTTCGCCATATCCTGGCGTCCCGCATAAATCTGAGCGGCTCTCTGCCATGCGGCGGCAGCTGATTCAGCTTTCGGCCAACGGGCAATCACACGGTCAAAATCCATCAGAGCCTCAGCTTCCTTCTTGGTCTTGGCATACATGTCTCCGCGTAACGTCAATGCCTCGCAAATGCGGGGATCTTTTGGAAAATCATTGATAAAATCAGTCAGCAGCTTGGCGGCCACACCTCTGTTCCCGGCCTGGGCAATCGCCCACGCGCTCTTATATAAAATATCCGCGCGCATCTTCGGAGGCACCTTGTCAAAATCAATGCTGGCATAAAACCGGGCGGCATCCGCCGGATTGGAGCTGAACAGGTTCTCTGCAGCCATCAGGCGCACCATATCATGCAGTTCACTGGTAGGAAAAGCCTTGGCATAATGGTTCAGGAAGCTCTGAGCCCGCTGGGGAAGATCTTTCTGCTTGAGTTCATTATAACACAACAACCGGTAAAAGGAGGCTTGCATGGCCTCCTGCGTATAAGGAACGGACTTTTCCGCTTCCAGAAAGAAATCCGCCGCTTTCCGGTACTCCTTCAATTTATAGGCGGACTGCCCCAGCAGCATCAACAGACGCACCTGGCCGTCCTTTGTCGGCATCTTTATTCCCTTCTGCTGCTCATACTGGGAAAGTATCTCCCTGTACTTGCCCATATTGTACAGCCCCAGAAGAAGCCCCATTCGGGCCTCCGGCGCCATCTCCTTCAGGGACTCGTCCTTCAAAAGCCGTTCATAAAGGCCCTGGGCTTCCGCAGTCTTTTTCAGTTTGGTGGCCAGCATGGCGGCCTGAAGAGTGGCGATTCCCCTGTTCCTGTTATCCACACCGGGCGTTTCCAGCACCTTGCGATATTCGGAATAAGCTTCTCCCAAGCGTCCCGTATCCGCACACAGGGCGGCATATCCCATCCGGGACACCAGAACAAACTTGGCATCCGCTTCCGGATTGCCCATCACCGCACAAAACATGGTGGCGGCTGCCTCCGGATTACCGCTGGAAAGAAACAGGCGTCCCAGACGGTACTGGGCGTCCACCTTCAAATCATTCTGTTCCGCATTGCGAATCACGAGCTGGTAATACTGGATGGCCTTATCTATCTCCCCGGCAGAAGAAGCATCCGTCGCCAGACGGTAGGCGGAGGCGGCAACCAGGGCGGGGCTGCCCGTCTGAATCAATCTGAGGAACAGGCCATGTGCCTCATCTTTCCTGCCCAGCTCCTCCAAACACATGGCAGCACGATACTCCGCCAGAGGAGCCTGGGCGGACTGGGGGAAACGTTGGGTAAATTCCAGATATTTACGCAAGCTTAAATCAAGAAGGCGTCCATATTCCTGCCGGTTCTCCTTCGTAGCCGGAGCCTGGGCCTGCTTGTACAGCATGTCCGCCATATCCAGCGTATCCTGCTCCGGATTAGCGACCAGCGGACCATCCGCGATGGGAGCGGCATCCGGAATATTTTCCTGGGAGGCGGAAAACATCGCCAAAGTTATTAAACCTGCATTAATGGAAAAGAACGCTTTCATGAAGCCTGGGAATTGGAAACATTGATGGAAGATGGAGCCGGAGGACGCGTGGAAAAAGAAACGTTATTCAGCCCGGCCTTCAGACATGCGTCCATCACATGCACCACCACGCCGGATTCCGCCTTCTCATCCACGCGGATACGGACGAGCATGGTTTTGTCCAACCGGGCGACGGAAAAAAGCTTGTCTTCCAGCTGCGGCATTGTGTACGGCTGGCGGTTGATTACCACGGTACCATCTTTACGGATATTCACGATAATTTCATTGGACACGTTTTCACCGGGCTTGGGAGTCTCTGCTGAAGGAAGATTGATGGAAAGATCCGGTTCATCATCCTCAAATGTCTGGGTTACGATGAAAAACACCAGCAGCAGAAATACGATGTCCAGCATGGGGGCCAATTGGAACCCGATGGGACTGGGCATTTTATAATGAAATTTCATACAATCTTCCGGTGAGGTGGAGAAGTAGATGCGTTCCGGCTAGAGCCCACGCACATCGCGCAGGGAAGTGGGATCTACGGGGACTCTGGGAAGTTCCTCTTCATGAAAAGCCCCAGCTGCACCGGCTCGTGGCTTCTGAAGCTGGGTGGCAACTACGGAAACACTGTGCGTGACGGCTGCCTCCAGGTCTCCTACCCGTTTGTGTACACGGCTGCGGAAATATACATAGGCCAGGATGGCGGGAATCCCAAGCATCAGGCCGCCCGCCGTCGCGATGCGCTGCTTGCCCCCGGAAAAATCACCGTTGGCAATCTCAAAAAAGGTTTTCATCATCCCGACCACGGTCCCCAACAGCCCCAGCATGGGGGCTACGGCGCCAATATCCGACAGCCAGGAAATCTGGCGGCTTAGGAACCCCGCCTGCCGTCCTCCTTCCGCAGAGGCTATCTCCCTCACCTCCTCAAACTGGGCGGAGGGGTTGCGCAACATGAAGTTGGCTACAGTCAACATCACGCGAGCGTAGCAGGAATCTCCATTCTTGCAGAGGATGGAAAGCCCCGTGTAATCCCGCTTGCGGATGAAAGATTCCGCCTGTTCCACCAGTTTGGTAGGCAAAACGGCGGCAGCACGGGTAGAAAAGCAGCACATGACCAGCACCACTACTCCGGCGATGGATAACAGAAGCAGCGGCCACATGATGAAACCGCCTTTCATGAACAGCTCGGAAAGGGGATAATTTCTATCTCCCACCACAAAATCCATGGCGGCAGCCAGCGTGGTAAACGGTACAGGGTTCATACAAAAGACATAGGGGATTATACAGAAGAAGTTTTCCTAGGCAAGCCAAGTAGCCGTAATACAGTACGTTTCCGCAGTTCCATTTCTTGCCTCATATGGCATAATGCCTGCGTGGCAGACCGCGAGCAACCAACCCTGAAAGAACTCTGGAGGGAAACTCCGCACAAACCAGGCGTTTATATCATGAAAGACGCCCGGGGAAATACCATCTACGTGGGCAAAGCCAAGGACCTTCACCGCCGCCTGGGCAATTATTTTTCTCCTACGGGAGCCACACTCTCCAATCATAAGACAAGAGCGCTCATTAATGCTATTGCGTCATTTGATTATTTTGAAACCAGAAATGACCAGGAGGCTTTTCTGCTGGAAAGCAAACTGATTAAACAATATCGCCCGCATTACAATATCCAGATGAAGGACGACAAGCGCTACCCCCTGCTGAAAATTCCGAAGGGGGAAAAACTGCCTCGTTTCCAGCTGGCGCGGGTGCGCAAAGATGACGGAGCGCGCTACTTCGGCCCCTTTGTCCACTCCCAGGCTCTTTACGCCACGCAGGAATGGCTCAACCGGCATTTCCGGCTGCGAACCTGCAAGACAAAAAATCCGGGAATCCATGACTTCAGGCACTGCCATGCGGATGTGATTCGCAACTGCTCCGCTCCGTGCGTTGGCCGCATTTCCATCAATGATTACAACCGGAACTTTGACCAGGCGGTGCGTCTGCTGGAAGGGACGGGAAAAAAAAGCGCTCTGGACGAACTTACCAGGGAAATGATGGAAGCCGCCGATGAACTGGACTTTGAACGCGCGGCATATCTGCGGGACATCCGGGACAATCTGGTCAAGGTACTGGAACCCGCCCGGAGGTTCCGAAAAGGAACTCCCGATCTTCCCGGCACCGTTCACCCGGAAGAAGACATGAAGGAACTGGGGGTAGCACTGGGATTAGAATCTCCCCCAACCATCATGGAATGCTTTGACATTTCCAATGTCTCTTCCAACCATATCGTGGCCTCCATGGTGCGCTTCACCAACGGCAGGCCGGACAACAAGGCCTACCGGCGGTACCGTATACGCACTGTAGACGGACAAAATGACTTCGCCTCCATGTCGGAAGTCATCCGGAGGCGTTACTCCCGCATTCTGGCGGAGAGCGATGCCGTAGCCTCACGGCAGGCGGACATGACCCTGTACCAGTGGCTTAAGAAACTCAGCGCGGAAGGAAAAGCCCCCATCAAAGTTCCAGATCTGGTAGTAGTGGACGGAGGTAAAGGACAGCTTTCCTCCGCTCTGGCCGATTTGGAAGCCATCGGCCTGGGAGACATGCCCATCGTAGGCCTGGCCAAGCAGAGGGAAGAAATATTTTTCCCCCACCAGTCCCAGCCCCTTTGCCTGCCTCACAACACGGGAGCCCTCAAACTCATGCAGCGCATCCGCGACGAAGCCCACCGCTTCGTCATCACCTATCACCGGAAATGGACGAACAAAAGAAATACGGAGTCCGTCCTCGACCACATCGAAGGCATCGGTCCGAACCGCCGGAACGCCCTCTGGCATGCCTTCCGGTCGCTCGATGAAATGAAAAAAGCGAGCGAAGAGGAGCTCGCCAAGGTAGCGGGCATGAATAAGCGCGCCGCGCACAATGTCTATCGGTTCTTCCATATGAGAAAAGACGAGAAACAGCTCGTCCTGCAGGGGATGGACGTGGAAAAGGAAGGCTGATGATACGGGGTAATGCGACATTCTACCTCCTTCCTCTGGAAGGAGGTGCCCCGAAGGGGCGGCGGTTGG
>OLZV01000731.1_pt1 | contig 13075 bp, 13 predicted proteins | sample 1644531 | NCBI WGS metagenome assembly OLZV01 (sample SAMEA103958115, study PRJEB25191) | human gut metagenome | biome: human-associated habitat [ENVO:00009003]; feature: intestine environment [ENVO:2100002]; material: feces | place: Germany | collected 2013/2015
ATTTTGAAAGTCTCGAACGCCGTCAAGACGGAGGACTTAAACCGCCGCAGAGACGACTTTATCCGGGACAACCTCCGTATGGAGAACAACGGAGCGGGCGTTATCGTCACGGACGCGAAATACGACTATACGCCTATCACAGACAAGACGACTCCTATCCCGGCGACACAACTCGCATACGTCAAAGAGGAGATTTACGACTATCTCGGCGTGTCGAAAGAAATCGTCGAGAATACCGCGACTCCACAACAGGAACAGGCTTTTTATAGCGGCGAAATCGCCCCGTTTTTCCGCCGCCTCTCGCAAGCGTTCTCGAATGTGCTCTTTACCGAGCGGGAGTTCGGGTACGGAAACCGTATCGTCTTTTCCGCGAACTCCGTCCAGTTTGCGACGCTCCCGGAAAAGGTCACGGCGGCAAAGTTCTTGACGGAAATCGGCGCGGCGACGCTCGACCAAATCTTGACTATGTTCGATATGCCGACCATCGGCGGCGAGGAGGGCGCGCGCCGCGTCCAAACGCTGAACATGGTAAACGCAAAGCTCGCAGACAAATACCAGACCGGCGGAAATACGCCGCCGGACGACACTACGCCGCCCGGGGAGCCAACCGGCGGGAAAGAGGAGGGTTAGGCTATGGCTATCAAACAGGGGCGCGAGTATCGCGCTTTGCAGGACTTTAGCCTCGTTCCGAGGGACGAGGGCTCGAAAGAGTATCGGGTACGCGGTACGGCTATCGTATTCAATTCGCCTACGGTGCTATGGGAGTGCGACGGCGTGGAATACAAGGAAATTATCGACCGTCACGCTTTCGACGAGTGCGATATGTCCGACGTGATTTTCAACTACAACCACGGCGGAAAGGTCGTCGCTCGCCTCCGAAACAAAACGCTCGCGCTCAACATCGACGAGCGCGGCGTAAACATCGACGCAGACCTCGGCGGAACAACTGCCGGGCGCGAGCTTTACGAGGAAATCGACGGCGGGTACGTCGATAAAATGTCCTTTTCTTTCACGGTGCGCGAGGCATCCTATGACTCCGTTACCCATACCCGCACTATCACAAAGGTCAAAAAGCTATACGACGTGTCGGCGGTGGACATTCCCGCCTATAATGACACGTCTATTTCGGCTCGGAGCTTTTTCGAGGAGGAGCACTCGAGAGAGCTTGCGGCTTTGGAGCAAGCCCGGAGGCGGAAGAAACTCGTAGCTTTGACATACTAACCAACCACACAACAACTATCATTTTTTGGAGGTAAATTATGAACATCGAAAAGAGACGCGCAGAAATCGCCGCCCGCAAAGCTGAAATCCGTAAGCTCATTGAGGGCGACAGCGAGAACAAGCTCAACATGGACGACCTCGAGAAAGAGCTCCGCGAGCTCAACGAGGAGGACGAGAAGCTCGAAAAGAGACAGGCTATCGAGCGTATGCTCAACGGCGGCGCGGCTCCGGCCTCTCCCGCTGGCCTCTCTAATCCCGTCGCTCGCTCCGCAAATCAGCCCGCGCCGGAGAGCACCGAAAAGCTCTATCGCTCCGCATGGCTCAAGACCTTGCAGGGTAAGCCGCTGACCGACGACGAAAAGCGCGCATACTCCACGGCGGCAAACTCCGGCCTCCCCATTATCCCGGAGACGACCGCAAATCAGATTATCAAGAAAATGTACGAGGTCGCGCCGATTTTGCAGAGATGCAAGATTTTCCACGTCCCCGGCAATTTCAAGTTCGCTATCGAGGGTACGAACGAAGAGGCCGCGCTCCACACCGAAAACGCCGCCATTACCGCCGCGAGCGACTCCCTCGGCTCCGTCTCTCTGACCGGCTACGAAATCGTGAAGCTCGTCAAAGCCTCCCGCGCTTGCTCCGAGATGGCGCTTTCCGCGTTCGAGAGCTATATCGTCGAGGTTATCGCCGAGGCCGTCGCCCGCCGCATTGAAAAGTACATTTTCACCGGCACGGGCACAAATCAGCCCGGCGGCGTTAAGACTGCCGGTAAGGGCGCGAGCGGCGCGTACGCCGACGGCACCGACCAGATTACCGTAGGTAAGACGGCCTCTCTCACCGAGGAGAACGTTATCGCGCTCTACGGCTTGCTCGGCGACGGTTACGAGCGTAACGCCGTTTGGTGCATGAACAAGGCGACGTTCTTCTCCGATTTCTTCCCGCTGATGAACAAGAGCAAGAACAACGTTATCGAGTTCGCAAACGGCAAGTATTACATCATGGGCGCGGAGGTCTACTTTACCGGCTCTCTCGCCGCACATGAGGCGTATCTCGGCGACTTCTCCTATATCATCGGCAACTATTCGCAGGATATTACCGTCGTCCGCTCCGAGCACTCCGGCCTTGCTACGAACAGCATCGACTATCTCGGCGCTTGCGTGTTCGACTCCAAGCCGGTCGCGGGCTTCGGTGCTTTCGTGCATCTCGCAAAGGCGGCGGATTAATAGGAGGGCTCGAGTATGGCAGTCGGTGACGAATATCTCGCCTCCGTCCGCCATAGCGTGAGACTTTCCTCCACCGTCCACGACGGGGAATTGACCGACCTCATTAACGCCGCTCGAGCCGACCTTGTGCTCGGCGGCGTTCTTGAGGCAAAAGCGAACGACGAAACCGACCCGCTTATCAAAAAGGCGGTGACGACCTACGTCAAGGCGGAGTTTGGGCTCGACAACGAGGACGCGGACAGGCTCCGCGCCTCGTATAAAGAGCAGAGAAACGGCCTCTCGCTATCGGACTCCTATATCGCGGCGGAGGGGGGATAGCTCATGTACTGGCGCGACGTTGTGACGCTCAAAGCCGTTACGGAGGGGCGCGACGCGGACGGTTTTCCGAAAGAGACAATCACGGAGACGACCGTTTTCGCCGACGTGTCCTCTACCAAGCGGAGCGAGTTCTACGCCGCCAGACAAGCGGGTATCTCGCTCGCGCTGACGGTAAAGCTCCGCGCCGCTGACTATGACGGTCAAGAGCGGCTCTCCTATGAGGGCAAAGAGTACAAGGTCGAGCGCGCATACACGGAGGCGCGGGAATACTACGAGCTTAATTGCTCCGAGTTTAGGGAGGCGAGCGAATGAACGTAAACGCTCTTTTAGTGGGTACGCTCGATAGTCTCCTCCCTACCGCTGACAGCGTGTATAAGGGAGCGGCGACCGAGTATATCGTTTTCAACTATACCGAGCTCCCGGCGGACTTCGCAGACGACGACGCGGCACATTACCGCTATCTCGTGCAAGTCCACCTATACGCGCCGCTCGAGAAGAATACCCGCACATACCGGCGGGAAATCTCTCGGCGGCTCGTGGCGGCGGGCCCGCCCGACGGTGACTCCGGCCTCCGATAAAAACGGACAGCATTACGCCTTTGAGTGCGAAATCGCGGGAGGCGTTGACGATGGCTAATCTATCCACGAGCGGGCTCGAGGAGCTTATCGGCGGTTTTGACGCTATCGCAGAAATCCCCGACGAGGTAGTGCTCGAAATGCTCGTCGCGGAGGCAGAAGTTATCGCCCCGGCGCAGGAGGCCGAGGCGCGCGCTATGCTCTCGGGCAAGTACAGCACCGGCGAGACGGCGCAAAGCATTTCCTACGACAAAAAGCTCAAGAAAACATCGGACGGACGAGCTATCTACGTTTACCCGAAAGGCACTCGGCGACACGGCAACAAGCGCCGCGCCGCCGAGGTCGCTTTTGTGGACGAGTTCGGTAAACAGGGACAGCCCGCCCGCCCATTCATCCAAACAGCAAACGAGAAAGCGGCAGACCCGGCAACCGACGCGGCGGCTCGGGTGTACGACGGCTTTCTCAAATCGAAAAACTTTTAGGAGGTTTTATTATGGCACAGTTTGGCGCAAAGCGACCTATCTTCGCCCCGACGAAAACCACGCCGGACAATGCGCTCCCGACCTACGACTACGAGAAAGTCGTAACCGTGGGTAAGCTCGTTAAGGCCGACCTCACCGTTACGAACGCCTCCGGCGAGCTCTACGCCGACGACGCGCTCGCCGAAAAGGTCGATATGTTCGCCTCCGGCTCTCTTGCGCTGGAAACGGACGACAAGACGGACGAGGTACACGCCGCTATTCACGGCGCGACCAAGGATACGCAGTCGAGCGAGGTCACGGACTCCGACGGAGACGTAGCTCCTCGCGGTGGCCTTTGCTATTACAAGGTCATTATTCGCGGCGGAGTCCGCTATTTCAAGGGCGTGTTTCATCCGCTTGTCAAGGCTATTCTCGGCAACGACAGCGCGGCGACAAAGGGCTCCTCTATCACGTTCGGCACGAGCGCGACGACCTTTACCGTGTTCCGTTGCAACTCTGGCGCATGGCGCATCACGAAAGAGTTCACGACGGAAAGCGAGTGTATCGCGTGGTGCGATACCAAGCTCGGCAAAGTGGGAGGCTAATATCAGCACGGACGGGAGGCGAGCGAGAACGGCTCGCCTCCCGCTTTGGTAATTGGAGGGTAAAGGCATGAAAACGGCAAAAGTGACGCTCGCGGACGCGACGTATTACCTCGCATTTGACGGCGAGGCTATGTTTACACTCCGGGACGATTTCGGCGGGACACAACTCGCACTCGAGGCAATAGAGCAGGATACCCGCGAGAGCTTCGCGGCGACGTGTGCTATCGCGGCGGTACTGGCAGAGCGCGGCGAACTCCTCCGTCGGCGGCTCGGATACGACCCGGGCGCTATCCCGGAAAAGGACGATTTTCTCCTCATGGTGAGGCCGTTTGAAATCGTGACGCTCAAGCGCGCAATTATGACGGCTATCGAGCTCGGCTATGGTCGAGAGGTAACGAGCCCGGCGGACGACGAAATCGACGAGGGGCTCGCGGAACTTAATCAAAAAAAAACAAGATAAGGCGGGCGGAATACTACCGTATCGCCGTTCTTTGCGGAGTCTCCCCGGCGGAGGCTCTTTTTATGGCTCCCGGAGAGGTTTTCGACCTTTGGGAGCTATACCTATCCGCACACGGTAAGAACAGAGGCGAGGAGGGCGTGTAATGGCAAACCGTGAGATAAAAACGAAAGTCGCTATCGACGGGGAAAAAGAATACAAAGAGTCGCTCAAGAATATAAACTCCGCCCTCGGGACGCTCAAATCGGAATTGAAGCTCGTCGAGAGTCAATACGCGGGACAGGCGAACAGCTACGCGGCTTTGAGCGCGAAAGGCGACGTACTCTCCCGTATGTACGACCAACAGAAAGAAAAGGTCAAGGCGGCGGCGGAACAGCTCGAGAAAGCAAAAAAAGCTCAATCGGACTACGCCGAAAAAGTCTCCTCCGCGCAATCCGAGATTTCGCGTTGCGAGGCCGCTCTCGCCGCGCTCGGCGACGAGACGGGCGACACGACCGAGGAGCAAGCCAAGCTCACGGCGGAACTCGAAAAGGCAAAGGGAGAGCTCTCCGCCGCTGAAAAAGGATACGAGTCTACGACTCGCTCCGTCAATTCCTATCAAACACAGGTAAATAACGCCGAGACGGAGCTTAACAAGCTCGGCTCGGAACTCGATAAAAACGCCTCCTATATGGACGAGGCCGCGAAATCCTCCGACGGGTGCGCCGAGTCTATCGACGAATACGGGAAAGAGGTCAAAAAGGCCGGAGAGGACTCCGAGGAGGCCGGGAAGAAGTTCGACAAGGTAAAGACCGCCGCGACCGCACTCGGAACAGCGGCGGCGGCGGCAACGGCGGCACTCGCGGCGGCGGCAATAAAACTCGGGAAAGAGGTTATCAGCGCATACGCCGATTATGAGCAGTTAGTCGGCGGCGTTGAGACGCTCTTTAAGGATAGCTCCGGTAAGGTAATGGAGTATGCGAACGACGCATACAAGACCGCCGGGCTCTCTGCAAACGAGTATATGGAAACCGTGACGGGCTTTTCTGCGAGCCTTATTTCCTCCCTCGGCGGAGACACGGAGAAAGCCGCCGAGTATGCGAACATGGCAATTACGGATATGTCCGACAACGCCAACAAAATGGGCTCGGACATGGCCTCCATTCAGAACGCATACTCCGGCTTTGCAAAGCAGAACTATACAATGCTCGATAACCTCAAGCTCGGGTACGGCGGTACGAAAGAGGAAATGCAAAGGCTCCTCGAGGACGCGGAGAAGCTCTCCGGCGTAAAGTACGATATTTCGAGCTACTCGGACATTATCGACGCAATTCACGTCGTACAAACGGAAATGGGTATCACGGGGACGACCGCGAAAGAGGCGGAGGCGACTATCTCCGGCTCTATCGGGATGCTGAAATCCTCGTTTCAAAACCTCATTACCGGCCTCGGCGACGCAGACGCAGACATAGACAAGCTATGCGATAACGTCGTAAACTCCTTTAATTCCGTCGTCAAGAACATTACGCCGGTCGTTAGAAATCTCGCAAAAACCGTCCCGAACGCATTAGAGGGCATCCTCGACGCTATCGCGCCTCTCCTGCCGGAACTCCTCGAAATGGGAGTCGGACTCTTTGAGGCACTCTTGAGCGGGTTTACATCGGTGCTCCCGGAGCTTATGAACACGGCGGCCTCGCTCGTGACAACGCTCGTACAAGGCATTATCGAGGCTTTGCCGCTCGTCGTAGAGGCGGCGGCACAGTTCATTACAACGCTCGTGCAGGGTATCGCGGAGGCACTACCGACGCTCATTCCGGCGGCGGTGGAGACGGTGACGACCATTGTATCGACGCTTATCGAGAATATACCCTTGCTTATCGACGCGGCGCTCCAACTCATGCAGGGGCTCGCGGAGGGCGTTCTCGAGGCTATTCCGGTACTCCTCGAGGCTTTGCCGGAGCTTATCGAGAGCCTCGTAACGACGCTCCTCGACGCTATCCCGCAAATCATCGAGACGGGAGTCGAGCTTTTAACCGCCCTTGTGGAAAACCTCCCGGAAATCATTACGACGATATGCGAGGTTTTGCCGCAAATCATCGAGAGCACTATCTCGACGCTCCTCGACCATTTGCCGGAAATCGTAGAGGCGGGCGTAAAGCTCTTGACGGCGCTTATTACCAACCTCCCGCAAATCATTTTGACGATAGTACAGGCGCTCCCGCAAATTATCACGGCGGTAATTAACGCCCTCGTGAACAATATACCGAAAATCATCGAGACGGGCGTAAAGCTCTTGACTGCCCTCATTACCAACCTCCCGCAGATTATCGCCGAAATCGTCCGCGCTATGCCGCAGATTATTACCGGCATCGTGAGCGCACTCGGCGAGGGCGTGTCGCAGGTCGCGGAGGTCGGCGCAAACCTCGTCCGGGGCTTGTGGCAAGGTATCCAGTCGCTCGCCGGGTGGCTATGGGATAAAGTGTCCGGGTGGATTTCCTCCATTTGGGACGGAATTACGGACTTTTTCGGCATCCACTCCCCGAGCACAAAAATGGCGTGGGTGTCCGAAATGAACGTCGAGGGCGCAGTCGTCGGCATTGAGAAGAACAAGAGCAAGGCCGTAAAAGCCTATGGAGCTATGGGCGAGGAAATGCTCGCCGAGGTAGACTCCGGGCTCGCGGCGGTAAACGACAAGCTCAAAAGCTCTATCGGGGAAATCGAAACGGGCTTTTCCGCAAAGGCGACCGTCGAGGCCGTCTCCGCATCCGTCCCGGCGGACTTGACCGGGCGCGGCGGCGGTGCGACGACCTCCGGCGGCGGAGATACAAACGTCGTAAATCATTTTCATATCGCGGAGCTCGTCGTCCGTGAGGAGGCGGACGTAAAGAAGATTTCCCGCGAGCTCTACAATATGCAGAAATCGAAATCGCGGAGCAAGGGGGTATCTATGGCGTGAGCATGGGTTTTATTTTCGACAACAAGCATAGCGGGGATATGGGAGTCGTGTTCAAATCCACAGACCGAACACTCCTCCCCGCGAAACGGGTAACGCAATACACGATACCCGGAAAGAGCGGCACATACGACATAGAGGACGGTTACGAAAACCGCGAAATCGTATGCACGGTCGCTTTCGTCGGCGAGGGCTACCATTACGCGGGCGTGAGAACGCGAGCGCGCGCCGTGGCGGAATGGCTCTCCGGCGAGGGCTTGCTCGTATTTGACGACGAGCCCGAAAAGGCGTACTCCGCAAAGGTCGTCGGCGGTATCTCTATCGAGCAAATCGCCGTTACGGGGACGTGCGAGGTACGTTTCTTGTGTAAGCCGTTCGCCGAGTCCTTGCGCTACAATCAGCAGGACGTGAAATCCGTCTCTCTGCCTCACACGGAGGCGGTCAACGTCCGAGGGACGCAGGAAACGGACGGCTTAATCTATATCACGGCGCGCGGTAATATCCAAACGCTGACGATAACACGGCTCAAGGTAAATTAAAAAATTAGGAGGTTTCTACTATGAGCGCATTATCTAACGTCCACGCATCCACTCTCTTGAATACGTCCTTGCGGAGCGGGACGTACTACCTCGCTCTTTTCCTCACCGACCCGACGGCGAGCGGAACGGGTACGGAGGTATCCGGCGGCGGATACGCGAGAAAGATTATCAACTTTAGCGCGCCGTCCCTCGTGTCCGGCAAAGAACAGGTTTCCAACTCCGCGCCCGTTGACTTCGGCACTCTGACGGCAGACCTCGGCACGGTGGCCTATTGGGGCATCTATGACGCGCTGACGGCGGGCAATTTGCTTTGGTACGGCTCCTTTACCCGGAGCAAGAACGTACTCAACGGCGACGCTATCACGGTATCGGCGGGGGCTATCGTTTGCACTTTGGCATAACGAGGAGGCGAGCAAATGTATAACCGCACTCCGTACAATAAGACGACGTACAACCGAACAACGTCCATTGTGTTCGAGTGGCTCGCTACGGCGAACGCGGAGACGGATACCTCGGCGACGCTGAAAATCATTCGATACCTCGACGGCTCGGCGGCGGCGGTCGCTACCGCGTCCGGCGTGTTCGTCCGCGTCCTCCTCCCCTCCGCACTTGCGGAGGCGGAGGCCGGGAGCGTCGGCGACTATATCCGCACTCTCTTTTTCTCCGCACTTGCGGAGGCCGTAGCAACGGCGAGCGGTACGGGCGTTTCGACCTACGGCTCCGTCACTATGGTAATTGAGGGCGTGAACATGGTCGCCGGAGACGAGCTTATTATCGACACGGAGCACATGACCGTAACGCTCAACGGCGCAAACATCATCGACCGCGTGAGCGACGATAGCGCATTTTTCAAGCTCCAACCGGGCGAGAACGATATTATCGTCGAGGGCGGCACGACCGCAGACGTTAAAATCTTGTGGAAAGATAGGTGGTTATAATGGCAAAGCCGCAGATTTTCAACCGCGATATGAAGCGGCTCGCCTACCTCGACAACGCGCTCGCCGTCGGCTACGGCCTCGAGACTAATTCCCTATGGACGGCGACCTTTACGCTCCCGGCGGACGACCCGAAAAACGCCTATTGTACGCCGCTGAACTTCGTCGAGATTTTCGACGGAGACGAGCGTATCGACCTTTTCCGCATCATCGGGGAGGATATGGAGCGGAGCAACGGCGCGACTCGCTATTATGATTGCGAGCACGTCCTCGCTACGCTCCTCTCCGACGTTCTCTTTCAGTATCATCAATGCGGCGGCTCCGGCGTAAAGACCGCCGACGTTCTCAATTACATTCTCGCACGGCAGACCCGGCAAAACTGGAAACTCGGGGCTTGCGATTTCAAACGCTATTTTGAATATAATTGGGAAAACTCGACGCTCCTCGCGGCGCTCTTTGCCGTGCCGGAGTGCTTCGATAGTGAATACCTTTGGTCGTGGGATACGACCGTATACCCGTGGACGCTCTCGCTCACCGTGCCGACGGAGGCGCTCAAAAGCGAAATCCGATACGCAAAGAATATGACGAACATCAAAAAGACGACGGACGCGACCAGTATCGCAAACCGCGTCTATGCGCTCGGATACGGCGAGGGTGTAAACCAACTGACGATAGAGTCGGTGAACGGCGGCGTTCCCTATGTCGAGGACGCTTTAAGCATCGAGCGTTACGGCTTGTGTTCGACTATCCTCGTAGACTCGCGGTATCAAGTGGCGGAAAACCTCAAGGCATACGCCGAGCAGATACTCGCCGGGCTCAAGGAGCCGTATGTGAGCTATGAAATCGGCGCTATCGACCTCCACCGGCTGACCGGCGACAAGTTCTCAAAGTTCCGCCCGGGCGAAATCGTCCGTGTCGTGGACGAGGCCGACGGAATTAACCTCCGTACCCGCGTCGTCCGCGTTGAGAAAGCGGATGCAGAGGGCGACCCGGGAAACGTCACGGTAACGATTGCCAACAAGACGCAGGATATAGCGGGCAGTATTTCCGACTTGCAGAGCCGCGCTCTCATTTCCGAGACATACGCACAGGGCGCGACCAACCAACAAATCTATAATTTCTCGGATAACGCCGACGCAACGCATCCGGCGAAACTGCAACTCTATATCTCCGACTCGGTGGTGCGCATTAACAAAATGCTCCTCAATATCGAGTTCGAGGCGTTCCGGGCGTATGAGAAAGCTATCGGCGGCGGCGGTGGACAAACGACCTCCTCCGGCGGTGGACAGACGACGAGCTCCGGCGGCGGCTCTACGACCTCCTCCGGCGGCGGGCAGACCTCCGGCGGAACGGCGATCGAGTCCTCGAACGTGCTCCCGAGCGAGACGAACGGACAGGCCGTGCATAACCACGGTATTTCTCAACACGCCCGCCTCGCAACGACAAGCGACGGGAAAACCGTTGACGGATACGAGACGTTCATTTGGTCGGGCGCGCATACGCATCCGTCGCACACGCACAGGATTTCCGCACATACACACGAGGTCTACGACCACACGCACACGGTAAGGGCGCATACGCATACGGTGAAAGACCATACCCACACCGTAAAAGACCATACACACGCTATCGAGTTCGGCATCTACGAGGGACAACGCGCCTCGAAAGCGACTATCAAGGTAGACGGCAAAGAGATACCCGCGCCGTCCTCGTATAGCAATATCGACATTGTGAAGTATCTCGCCACGGACTCGAGCGGGAAGATACGCCGTAACTCGTGGCACTCGATAGAGATACTCCCCGATAACATGAGTCGTATCGTGGGCGCGGTATTCGCTCAAACATTCTGTAATTCTCGCGGCGGCGGGGACTACTAAAAGGAGGAAAGAATATGTCCGAATTAGTGACAATGTACCCGGCGCAAGCCAACTCCCCGGAGACTTCGCTCTCCGGCGCGCTGACGGCGGCGGGTACGACCGTAAACGTCGTTGACGGCTCCGTACTGCCGGAGGCTCCGAACTTGCTCACGATTGGAGCGGACGGCTCCACGGCGGAAACGGTGCTTATGACCGCAAAGAACGGGAACGTGCTCACCGTCACGCGAGCGCAGAACGGCACGACCGCCCGGGCATGGTCGGCGGGCGACGTTATCGCCCGATATTTCACGGCGGCAGACCAAACCGCCATGCAGGAAAATATTAAGAAGCTCAACGAGGGCAAGGCCGAGAAAGCCGCCTCTCCGACAGCGGGCAACTTTGCCGGGCTCGACTCCTCCGGCAATCTGACCGACAGCGGCAAAAAGCCGGGCGACTTTGCCAACGCCTCCCACGCTCACGCGGGATACGCCGAGGTAAAGATTTTCTCCGGCGTGTCCGTCGCCGCCTCTGCATGGGTGAGCGACAGCACATACGCGGCGTATCCCTATGCCGCCTCTATCGCTTGCCCCGGCGTGACGGCGAGCCACGTCCCCGAGGTCGTGTTCGGTGCGACAGAGGCCGCGAGCGGAAACTTTGCGCCGGTCGCTCTCTCCGGGAGCGGGACGGTCAAAATCTACGCCGCGACAAAGCCGACGGCGGCTATCACGGTGCAGAGCATTACTTGTATTAAGGCGGTGAGTTAAAAATGATTGGTAGAACAAACGCAGTCAGCAAGCCCGGAGTCGAGCTCTCCCTCGTGGTATCCGTTACGAGCGGAGCGGCGGTCACGGCGACAAAGGGCTCGAAAACGGTAAACGGCACGGCGGCGGGCGGCTCGTGCGTCCTCTCCTTGCCGGAGGCCGGTACATGGAGCGTAAAGGCCACACTCAACGGGCAAACGTCCGACACGAAAAACGTCTCCGTCGTCGATAGCTACGCGGTGGCGCTGACGTTCTTTTCCGCGACGATTACCGTCAACGTAGACTCCGGCGCATCCGTCACGCTGAAAAAGGGCGGGACGACAATCGCCACAAAGACGAGCAACGGGACGGCGGTTTTCACCGTCACGGAGACGGGGGCGTACACGGTCACGGCAACAAAGAACGGGCAGACGACGAGCGGCTCGGTCAATGTCGTTTCCTCCGCGACCTCCTACTCGCTGACGCTCTCTTTCGTGAGCTCTACGCTCAACAATAACGAGTGGAGCGTTATCAAGTCCGTTTCCGACGCGGGACAGGGCGCGAACTATTGGAGCATCGGCGACCGAAAGGCGGTCACGCTTAACGGCACGGTCGGAAAGCTCTCGCTCTCGAATGTCACGACCTACGCTTTCATTATCGGCTTTAACCATAACGCAAGCGTCGAGGGCGCAAACCGCATCCATTTTCAGCTTGCAAAGACCGCGCTCTCCGGCGGTACGGACGTGTGTTTCTGCGATAATCAATATGGCCCGGATAGCGGATGGTCGTCCCCGGGTGCGGGCTATTTCGTTATGAACGCGAGTAACACGAACTCCGGCGGATGGAAAAGCTCGCAAATGCGTACAAACATTTGCGGGACGAGCCTCTCGAGCTATTCCGGGACGATTATCGCAGTCATTCCGGCGGCGCTCCGTGCCGTCCTCAAGTCCGTTACCAAGTACACGGACAACACCGGCGGCGGAAGTACGGCGGCGAGCAACGTCACGGCGACGACGGATTACTTTTTCCTCCTCTCGGAGTACGAGGTTTTCGGGAGCATTTCGAGAGCGAACTCGAACGAGGCGAGCAAGCAAGCACAGTACGCCTATTATTCCGCCGGGAACAGCAAAATTAAGTACAAGCACAACGGCACGAGTACCGCCGCTCTTTGGTGGCTCCGTTCTCCGGCTGCGGGCACCTCCTACCTTTTCGT
>OLZV01000736.1_pt1 | contig 13013 bp, 9 predicted proteins | sample 1644531 | NCBI WGS metagenome assembly OLZV01 (sample SAMEA103958115, study PRJEB25191) | human gut metagenome | biome: human-associated habitat [ENVO:00009003]; feature: intestine environment [ENVO:2100002]; material: feces | place: Germany | collected 2013/2015
TTTATTATTGCGTTTATGTCAATTTATTATGATATTATCCAAGAATTTCGTCAGAAAGTTGTTCAAGCTGAGGAATATTTTCTTCTTTCATAGCAGAACGGATTGTCACAACAGTAGGACAAATTTCAACATTTTTCATTTCTTCAAGATATGTTCTCATTGTCTTTGCGGCAGAAGGAGCCCAAGAGCCGTTTTCAACCATAGCAACCTTTCTGTTCTTGTAGCCCTTGATTTTAAGGTGGTGCAGGAAATCGTTCATTATCGGGAACACACCGCCGTCATAGCTCGGTGCGATAACAACCATTCTGCTAAAGCGGAATGCGTCCTCAATATCCTCGGCAAGGTCTGTGCGTGAAAGGTCAGCAATCGAAACCTTTTTGTCGGTTTTTGATTTGATGATTTCACAAAGCTTTTCGGCAGCCTTGGCTGTGTTGCCGTGAACCGAACAATATGCAATGAACACACCGTCGGTTTCAGGCTCATATTTGCTCCATGTATCGTAAAGACCGATGTACCAACCAAGATTTTCGTCAAGTACAGGACCGTGAAGCGGGCAGATTTTCCGAATATCAAGCTTTGCGGCTTTTTTGAGAAGATTCTGAACCTGAACACCGTACTTACCGCAGATATTGAAGTAATATCTTCTTGCCTCGCAAGCCCAATCGTCCTCCTGAGCGTCAAGTGTGCCGAATGTGCCGAAGCCGTCCGCAGAGAAAAGAACCTTTTCTGCACTTTCATATGAAACCATAACCTCAGGCCAATGAACCATGGGAGCCATTATGAATGTAAGCTTGTGCGAACCGAGTTCAAGTTCGTCACCCTCTTTGACTGTAACGGTTTTATCGGCAAAATCAAAATCCGGAAAAAACTGTGGGAGCATTGAAAAAGTCTTTGCATTACCAACAAGCTTCATTGACGGATATTTCTCGGAAACAACCTTAATATTTGACGCATGGTCGGGTTCAAGGTGGCTGATTACAAGATAATCGGGAGTTCTGCCGTTAAGCTCTCTGTCAAGATTTTCAAGCCATTCGTCAGTTTTTCTCTTGTCAACCGTATCCATAATTGCAACCTTTTCGTCAACAATAAGATATGAGTTGTAAGAAATTCCGTTGGGAACAAGATACTGACTTTCAAAAAGGTCGATTGTCTTGTCATCAACGCCAATGTATTTTATAGAATCGGAAATTTTAACCTGCATTGTATTCTCTCCTTTATAAATCTGTGTCCGTATTTGTCGGATATTTTTGTTAAGTCAATTATACTATGTTATCAAGTTGAAATCAAGATGATTAGGATAATTTAAACACTATGCAAATTTTGTTCATGTGTCTGATTGTATATGAAATTATTTTGCTATTGATTTAAAAGAAAAGCGATGATATAATATTGTTAAAGAAAAATACAAACGGGTTGTTATTATGGAAGTAAAATATTCAAAAGCTGCACTCAAGTTCCTTGCAAAATCCGATAAAGCAACAGTTAATCGTATCAGAATTGGAATTGAGGGGTTAAAAATTAATCCTCCTAAAGGTGATATAAAATTAATGCAGGGATTTGATGACGGCAGACAACGATTAAGAATCGGTAAATACCGTATTATTTTTAAAAGGTTACTTGACGGTACTTATGAAATAATATATATTATTTATGGATATAGGTTCTCGTGGAGATATTTATAAATGAAAGAAGTTGCCGTATATGAGTACGAAAACAGCTGAAATTGCTAAAATGATTGATATGCTTCCCGACAGTGACAAGGAACTTGCCTACGAATTGATTAAGAAACTCGTACTTGCTTGGGATCCTGACTACCGAACATGAGTATAAAGATATTACAGAAGCGGAAAACGGTGACTTTGTTTCCGAAGACGATATTGATTGGGATAATCTTTCAAAATATGCAAACTAAATAATTGCATTAATTTAGCGGTGGCATTGACCACCGCTTTTTATTTTAGTTTTTAATATTTTGAGTGTATGACATTTACCCACCAAAGCATAATTTTCCACTTTCAATTTTCACTTAACAAAACAGTCCCTTTCAATGCATTTGCAAATTGAAAGGGACTGTTTGTATAAATATTAAAAAATATTAGATTTCAGACTACAAAAATTACTTTCTGTTGTTTCTGTTAAAGCCGCCTCTGCGGTCATTGTGAGGTCTGCGTGGGCGAGCTGCTCTTTCTGCGTCAATGTCGTTTTCGGGAACAAGACCGTCAACATCAATAAGAACCTGACGGCGAGAGAGGTTAAGTCTGCCCTTATCGTCAATTTCCATTACCTTAACACGGATGATGTCGCCTACATTAACAACATCTGTTACATTCTCTGTACGCTTAACATCAAGCTGAGAAATGTGAACAAGACCTTCCTTACCCGGAGCGATTTCAACGAAAGCTCCGAAGTCCATAATACGGGTAACCTTACCAAGGTACATTGCACCCGGCTCAGGATCAACAGCGATTGTGTTGATGATTTCGATTGCACGCTTACACTTGTCGGAATCAATACCCGAAACAAATACCTGTCCGAGTTCGCCGTCTTCCTCAATGTCAACCTTAACTTCGCATTCAGCCTGAATTTCCTTGATAACCTTACCGCTCTTACCGATAACCTCGCTGATTTTGTCAGCAGGAATTGTTGTTGTGAACATCTTGGGAGCGTACTTTGAAAGCTCTTCTCTCGGCTCTGCAATAGCCTTGAGCATTACTTCATCAAGAATGTAGTTACGAGCCTTGTGAGTCTTGGCAAGAGCCTCTTTAACCATTTCGGGAGTAAGACCGCTGATTTTGAGGTCCATCTGAATAGCTGTGATGCCGTCATGTGTACCTGCTACCTTAAAGTCCATATCACCGAAAAAGTCCTCAAGACCCTGAATATCAACCATTGTCATCCAACGGTCGCCCTCTGTGATAAGACCGCATGAGATACCTGCAACAGGAGCCTTAATCGGAACACCTGCGTCCATAAGAGCAAGAGTTGAACCGCAGATTGAACCCTGTGAAGTTGAACCGTTTGAAGAAAGAACTTCCGAAACAAGGCGAAGTGCATACGGGAATTCTTCTACCGAAGGAATTACAGGAACGAGAGCTCTTTCTGCAAGAGCACCGTGACCGATTTCTCTTCTGCCCGGACCACGGCTTGGCTTTGTTTCGCCGACTGAGTAGCTTGGGAAGTTGTAGTGATGGATATATCTCTTTTCTGTTTCACCGTCAATGCCGTCAAGAAGCTGTTTATCGGAAACAGGACCGAGTGTTGCGATTGTGAGAACCTGAGTCTGTCCTCTTGTGAACATACCCGAACCGTGAACTCTCGGAATTACGCCAACCTCTGATGCGAGAGGACGGATATCGTCCATTCCTCTGCCGTCAACACGCTTCTGCTCATCGAGTAACCAACGGCGAACAATGAACTTCTGTGTCTTATAAAGGCACTCGTCAATGAGAGCTTCGCTTTCGGGATAAATCTCGTCAAATTTTTCATGAACTGCCTCGTAGATAGGCTTGAGTCTTTCGTCACGAATTCTCTTATCATCTGTATTAAGAGCAACCTTAACATCTTCTTCTGCAAATGCCTTGATTGCCTCAAACATATCATGGTCGGGTTCAAGACTTGCAAACTCAAACTTAGGCTTGCCGATTTCAGCCTTGATTTCCTCAATAAAGCTGATAATCTTCTGGTTAGCCTCGTGACCTGCCATAATAGCGTTGTACATATCGTCATCAGATACGCAGTTGGCACCTGCCTCGATCATAGCAATTCTTGAGCTTGTTGAGGCAACTGTTGTTGCCATCTGTGAAACCTTTCTCTGCTCCTCTGTCGGGTTGATGATGTACTCACCGTCAATCATACCTACAGAACAACCCGAGATAGGTCCGTTCCACGGAACATCAGAAATTGAAATTGCGATTGAAGCACCGATCATGGCAACAATTTCAGGCTGACAGTCGGGATCAACGCTCATTACTGTACAAACGATTGAAACATCGTTTCTCATGCTCTTGTCAAAAAGAGGACGGATAGGACGGTCGATTACACGGCTTGTGAGGATAGCCTTTTCCGAAGGTCTGCCCTCTCTCTTGAGGTAAGAACCGGGGATTTTGCCTACTGCGTACATCTTTTCTTCATAGTCAACCGAAAGCGGGAAGAAATCAACGCCCTCTCTTGGCTTTTCTGATGCTGTAACAGCAACATGAACTGTTGTGTCGCCGTAGTGAACAAGACACGCACCGTTTGCAAGCTGTGTCATCTTGCCTGTTTCAACCTTTAAAGGTCTGCCGGCAAATTCTGTTTCAAATACTCTGTATTTGTCGAATGTCATAAGTCGATTCATTTTAGTAAAATCCTTTCCGAAACATAAGTTTCACATTTTAAATAAAGTTCAAATTTATTCAAACGGGATTTTACGCCGATTTAGCAATAAAACCATTAAACAAAACTGACAAACACACAAAAGCATATGTTATTTAATCGTTTTACCGCTAAAAAACAGCAAATAAAAATCCCGCAGAAAATCGAATTTAGGGCAAGCTTTCGCTTGCCCTTGTGTACTTAAAAAATTACTTACGGATACCGAGTCTTGCAATGATAGAACGATATCTTTCAATGTCTACCTTTGTGAGGTAAGCGAGAAGGCTTCTTCTCTGACCAACCATCTTGAGAAGACCTCTTCTGCTGTGGTGATCCTTCTTGTGAACCTTGAGGTGCTCGGTAAGGTCATTGATTCTCTTTGTAAGAAGAGCAATCTGAACCTCCGGAGAACCTGTGTCGCCTTCGTGAGTTGCGTACTCAGCCATGATAGCCTGCTTTTCTTCTTTAAGCATTAAAAATTCCACCTTTCAAAAATAGTCGCCAACATCTCAGGGCAGGGCTGTGAAAATCCGACAAACGGCATACTCCCTGTTCCGAGACACGGTCATCTGTTTTATATTATCACAATCAAAGTCAAAAGTAAAGTGTTTTTTACAAAATCTTCTTTGCTTTTTCATTGTAGAGCATATCTATATATTCACAAATTTTCTTCTGATCTTCTTTAGACATTGAGCGATATCTTGCAATGATTGCTCTTTCGGAAAGAGTCAGTACATTGAGCGTCATGTCACCGTCGGCAACTCTTCTTTCAAAATAATCTCTGTTGTCAAGAATTGCGTTATAATCGATACCGAACATTTTAACGATTTTTCCGAGAAGCTCGTGGCTTGGTTCGGAAACTCCCGTTTCATATTTTGTATAAGTTGTTCTGTTTATCTTTAATGCGTCCGCAACCTGCTGTTGGGTAAGTCCGCACTGAATTCTGTAATAACGCATTCTGAGTCCTACCGAAGCGTCGATATTACTGCACTTTCTTTTGGGCATCTTCTGCACATCCTATCACATAAAAGTATTTCCGCTTTGCACACTGCGATTCAATTATAATACTTTTAAATAAAATATTCCACAAATGTGATAACACTTCACTAAACAAAAATCAGCATGATTTTTGTGCATTATTTTGTATTCATAAATATTTTTTTGATGAATTATACCTGCATCTATTATTATTGATTCGTAAAACTTTTATGCCTCTCTTCCGGTTTTTGTAAACCTCTTTTTCAAATTTGGTATTGAAATCTTTAAATTTTTGATGTATAATCATGTAGCGGAAGTTAGTGTGTATATTTTATGCAATTTCTGCGTTCTGTATTTTTACTTTATTACAGCCGAACAACCAAAAAATTAAATGCTGGAGTAGCGCAGTTGGTAGCGCAACTGATTCGTAATCAGTAGGTCGAGGGTTCAAGTCCCTTCTTCAGCTCCATAACAAAAACCGCATCAGAAAGCCGTTTTCAGGCTCTTTGGTGCGGTTTTTATTTGTTTATTTTTACCGTAAAATATTGCAAAATATCGCATAATATTGCTTAAATATTAGTCAAATGTCAGTCAAAAAACTGCAATCACATCAATCACACATATATGCCTAACACATTATGCATATAAAAACTAAAAGCACCCTGCATTCTGCAAAGTGCTTTAAAAATTACTCTTTCGTATTCGTTTTAGCCGGATTTTTAATCATTCTGCCGTTGACGAAGATGTAGTCATCATCGGAGTTTGCGTTTTCGACTGCTTCGGTTTCACGCTGAACTTCTTCTTCCGTGAGGACATACTGCACATTATCACCTGTAAAGTAACCGACAGACTCCTGCACGCCTTTTGCGATTACGGATACTATTATATAGGTTGCAATCATCGGGTAGAAAATTACCGAGAGAGCAACTGCAACAACAAGCATTGCACCCTTTGCATAGATTACTGCGAGGAATACTGCGAATGAAACTATTACGACAAGCACAAGTGCGACAATATTTCTGAGAATTTTACCGAAAATCAACAGGAGTGAATTTTTATAAATGTCACGGAGTCTGAGGTCATAGGTAATTGTTAGCAGAGGTACATAGAACAGCATAATCAGCATTGCAATTGAGAACACTATATATATGGTAAAGACAGAGCCGTAAACGATGTCTGTCTGAGCAAGTGTTCCGTAATAGAGAATTGCAAAAAACGAACATGCTACTATGAGGTAAGCGACAAATCCGTTGAAAATTGATTTTTTCAGATTTTCACGAAATGCCTGTACAAAAGTTTTGAAAACATTTACATCCTCTTTTTCAACCGAAATTTTGCGGATTACCATTACAAGTCCGGAATAGAACGGCATTGCGGGAATTATACCCAAGCTCCATAATATTACATTGTTGAATCCGGACAGAAAGCTTATGAGAATGAATATTCCGGAAAATACGGCAAACGGAATTGAGTACATCAATCCCGCAAATAACAGCTTAGGAAATCGGGTGAAAAATCGTGCAAGGGATGATTGATTGAAATTTTTCATAATTGCTAAATTAACCTTCTTAAAAAACAAATTTGACATAATTTTAGCACAAATCGCTTGTCATTTTCAATAGAATGACCATATTTGACAGGTTACAATATTGTAACTTTAATGTTACTTTAATATTTCTAATTTGACAAATAAGTCAAAAAACTCAGATAATATGCGGTTGTTTTTTGTTTGATTTTGAAATTACATTTGGTCAATACCTTCGTTTTGACTAATCACAGAGAAATTTTTTAAAAAAATCTATTGTATTTTCATAAATAGTGTGTTATGATTGTGGCAATAGAGAGAACGCAGAATGTTGTTCTCTCGCCAATATCCGGGTTTAGCGGATAAATATTTTTAATTAAGGTGAAAGCTATGAAAAAATCAACAATCAAAAGAGCTGCAGCTCTTGCAGTTGCAGGTATGATGACTGCTACTGCTCTTGCAGGCTGCGGCGGTTCTTCATCATCAGGTTCATCAAAAGATGATTCAAGTGCAGCAGGCAACGCAAAAAACGGTAAAGTTTACTATCTTAACTTTAAGCCTGAGCAGGACAAGGATTGGCAGGCTCTTGCTAAGAAGTACACGGACGAAACAGGTGTTGAGGTAACTGTTAAGACAGCTGCCGAGGGTACTTATGAGTCAACACTTACAGCAGAGATGGACAAGGATAACGCTCCTACACTCTTCCAGGTTAACGGTCCTGTCGGTCTTGCTAACTGGAAAGACTATTGTGCAGACCTCAGCTCATCAGAAATTTACAATCAGCTTACTTCAAAGGATTATGCACTTGAAGAGGACGGCAAGGTTTACGGTATTGCTTATGTAATTGAAACATACGGCATTATCTACAACAAGACTCTTCTCCAGAAGTATTGCGATTCTGACTTTGCTTCGGTTAAGAAGATTGAAGACATCAACAGCTTTGAGAAGTTAAAGACTGTAGCCGATGAAATCCAGAAGAATAAGGATAAGCTCGGCGTTAAGGGTGCGTTCACATCAGCAGGTATGGATTCTTCATCTGACTGGAGATTCAAAACTCACCTTGCTAACCTTCCTATCTACTTTGAGTACAAGGATAAGGGCATCAAATCAACAGACGCTATCGAGGGTAAATACCTTGAAAACTATAAGAACATCTGGGATCTCTACATCACAGATTCAACATGTGATCCTGCAGACCTCGCAAGCAAGAAGGGCACAGACGCTGAAACTGAGTTCACATCAGGCGAAGCAGTATTCTTCCAGAACGGCAGCTGGGAATATTCAATAGTTACCAAGGCAGGTATGAAGGACGACGAACTCGGCATGCTCCCGATTTACATCGGCGCAGGCGATGAAGCTAATCAGGGTCTTTGCACAGGTTCAGAGAACTACTGGTGTGTAAACAACAAGGCAAGTGCTGACGATCAGGCAGCTACTCTTGAATTCTTGAACTGGTGTGTAACAAACAAAACAGGTACATCTGCTCTTGCTGACGATATGGGATTTGTAATTCCTTTCAAGAATGCTAAGGAAGCAACCAATGTATTTGTTAAGATTGATAACGAGCTCACAGCAGCAGGCAAAACTCCGGTAAGCTGGAACTTCACAACAATGCCAAGTGAAGATTGGAAAAACGGTGTTGGCACAGCTCTTACACAGTATGCAGCAGGTACAGGCGACTGGGACGCTGTTAAGACTGCATTTGTACAGGGTTGGAAAACAGAATATGCAAAGGCTAACGGCTGATTGTAAAATTTCTGTTTTAATTTAACAGGTTCGGTAGGGGGGCGGCATTCCGCCCCCCTTTCTTATGAACGGAAAGGCAAAATATTATGTTTAGAAAACCTAAAAGAAAAATTTATTTTCTTATATTTGTTCTTCCTACTCTTGCTGCTTTCCTTATAGGTTTTGTATATCCGTTCTTTAACGGCATTTACCTTTCATTCTGTAAATTCAGAACAACAAGCGACGCAGTATTCATTGGGTTCGGAAACTATGTCAAGGCCTTTCAGAATGAGGGCTTTTTACATTCATTCTGGTTTACGGTACTGTTTGTTATAGTATCGGTTATACTCATTAACCTCATTGCGTTTTTTGTGGCGTATGCACTCACGCTCGGAATCAGGGGCTCAAATGTATTCAGAACTGTTTTCTTTGTTCCTAACCTTGTAGGCGGTATCATTCTCGGCTACATCTGGCAGTACATTTTTAACGGTATTCTTCAGTATTACGGAACAAACCTTGCGCTTAACGCAAACTTCGGCTTCTGGGGACTTGTAATTCTTATGTGCTGGCAACAGGCAGGTTATATGATGATTATTTACATTGCCGGTTTCCAGAGCGTACCTCATGATCTTTATGAGGCGGCTAAAATTGACGGCGCAGGCAAAAAACAGTTGCTTACAAATGTAACATTGCCGATGATGATGCCTTCCATCACAATCTGCACATTCCTTACACTTACAAACTCATTTAAGCTGTTCGACCAGAACCTTGCCCTCACAGGCGGTGCTCCGGGTATTGTATCACAGGGAAGCGGTACAATGGTTTATCAGACAGAAATGATGGCTCTCAATATTTACAATACATTCTATGCAAACCAGAATTCTCGTGGCGTAGGTCAGGCTGAGGGCGTTATCTTCTTCGTAATTGTTGTTATCATTGCCCTTATTCAGCTTTACTTCACAAGAAGAAAGGAGGTTCAGCAGTAATGGCAAAAGTTGCAGCAAAGGCTAAGGATAGGCCTGTAAAGAAAAAACAAACCGTAGGAATGAAAATTTTAACAATTCTCTTCTCTATTGTGTCAGTATTCTATGTTGCTCCCGTTTTCATTGTACTGATGAACTCCTTCAAGAGCAATGCGGCAATCAGCCGTGCAATCTTTGAATTTCCGAATGCAGACAGTTTTCAGGGCTTTCAAAGCTATATGACAGGTATGTTCCACGGCAACTATCCGTTCTGGAAGTCAATTGTATGGAGCTTCTTCATTACAATCGGCGGTGTTGTGCTTATTCTTTTCTGCACATCAATGTGTGCGTGGTACTTGCAGCGTTCAAATTCTCGTATATGCAAAATCATCTACTATTTCTGCATTTTCTCAATGGTTATTCCTTTCCAGATGGTAATGTTTACCCTCTCAAAGACAGCCGACAGTCTCAAGCTTACAACTCCGTGGGGTATTTTGATTATATACCTCGGATTCGGAGCAGGACTTGCGGTATTTATGTTCTCGGGATTTGTTAAATCAATTCCTGTTGAAATTGAGGAAGCCGCAGATGTTGACGGAGCAGGTCCTTTGAGAACATTCTTCGGTATTGTTCTTCCGATTATGAAACCTACTTTTATTTCGGTTGCAATACTTGAAACAATGTGGATTTGGAACGACTACCTTCTCCCCTATCTTATTCTTGATATGGATTACAAAACTATTCCGATTCATATTCAGTATCTTAACGGCAGTTACGGTCATACGGACACAAGTGCTATTATGGCGCTTATCGTTCTGAGCATCGTTCCGATTATTATTTTCTACTTTGCATGTCAGAAATACATCATCGAGGGTGTTGTTTCAGGTGCTGTAAAAGGTTAATCTTTCTTTCATTTTATTTTCAAAAAACGGCTGTGTACATTATGCTATACAGCCGTTTTTTTCTCTTGTGTTTTTTCTCTCGTGTTTTTTTCTCTCGTGTAGACAGTTTGTATAATGCAAAACAAATTATCTGCACGAATTGGGGACGGCGGCTCGCCGCGTGGGCGGATAATATCCGCCTCTACCTTTAAACGCAACTTCTACAATCGGGCGACAATGATTTGCATTTTGCAAACTGCATGCCCGACCACAATTTTACATTTTCAATTTTCAACTTTCAATTAAAAAAACTTCCGCTCGGGCATAATATTTTTTTGACATTTACAAACTATCTACACGAACAAGAAAAGTCGGCTCGCCGTGCGGGATTGTTCTTTAATAGAATTATAATGTAACAAAAAAATCGGGCAATCGTGATGACTGCCCGATATGCGGAAATTTTATGTGTTAACTTTTACCGCAAAAAATCAGATTGACTGAAGAACAGACTCACCGTTTTCGGCTGTAAGGTGCATTGCAGTAACACCGCCTGCACCTGCCTCAATCATTGCGTTTGCAATTTTCTCCTCAACCTCTCTGCGAATTGTGTTTCTGAGGTCACGAGCACCGCTTGCACCGTTGCATGACTTTTCTGCAAGGAGCTGACAAACCTTTTCGTCAAATGTGAATTTGATGTGCTTTTCCTCAAGAGTCGGAACATACTCAGAGAGCATAAGGTCTGCAATCTTAACAAAATCGTCCTTTTTAAGGCTGTTGAATACGATAACCTCATCAACTCTTGCGATAAATTCGGGACGGAGGAACTCGGAAAGTGCCTTCATAACCTTTTCTTTTGAGGCATCTTCTTCAGTCTTGCCAAAGCCTAATGCGCTGTCCTTTGATGCAGAACCGGCATTTGATGTCATAATGATAACAGTATTTTCAAAGTTTACTGTTCTGCCGTGAGCGTCTGTAACTCTGCCCTCGTCAAGAATTTGGAGCAAAATATTGAGAACATCGGGATGAGCCTTTTCAATTTCATCAAAGAGGAGAACCGAATAAGGTCTGCGGCGAACTTTCTCCGTTACCTGTCCTGCCTCATCGTAACCGACATATCCGGGCGGTGAACCGATAATTTTAGAAACCGAATGTTTCTCCATAAATTCACTCATATCAAGTCTGATAAGAGTTTCGGGGGTATCGAAAAGTTCCTTGCTGAGAACCTTTACAAGCTCTGTTTTACCGACACCTGTAGGACCTACAAAGATGAACGATGCAGGTCTGCGGCGAGGTGAAATCTGAACTCTGCTTCTTCTGATTGCAGATGCAAGAGCCTTCACAGCCTCGTCCTGACCGATAATTTTCTTTTTAAGCTCGTTCTCAAGGTCGGCAAGCTTTGAAAGCTCGTTTTCCTTGATTCTTGATGCGGGGATGCCTGTCCAGAGTTCGATTACCTTGGCGATATCCTCCTCTGTAACCTTTGAAACGAGAGTTTCGGGGTCAATTTCTTTAAGGTCGCTGTCAATTCTTGCAAGGCTTGTGTTGACCTCGGCAAGTTGTTCGTAGTTTACCTCATCGGCATTTGTAAGAGCGTCCTTTCTGATAAGAAGCTTCTGTCTTTCGTCCTCAAGCTTATCGTGACGCTCCATGCTCTTGTTGCGGAGAGCGGCACAGGCACAGCTTTCATCAAGAAGGTCGATTGCTTTGTCGGGAAGAAAACGGTCTGTTATGTATCTTTCGGAAAGGACAACCGTCTTGCGAACGATATCATCGTCAACAATTACACGGTGATGTGCCTCATAATAGCCTTTTACGCCTGCGATAACATCAATTGACTGAGCAATTGTAGGCTCGCCGACCTTTACGGGCTGAAATCTTCTTTCAAGAGCAGAATCCTTTTCGATATATTTTCTGTATTCGTTGAATGTTGTAGCACCTATGACCTGAACCTCGCCCCTTGAAAGAGCCGGTTTGAGGATATTTGCGGCATTCATTGTACCCTCGTTGTCACCTGTGCCGACAAGGCTGTGAACCTCATCAATAAAGAGAATTATGTTGCCGTTCTCCTTGATTTCGGAAACAAGTCCTTTGATTCTGCTTTCAAACTGACCTCTGAACTGAGTACCTGCAACAAGTGAGGTGAGGTCAAGAAGCTGAATTTCCTTGTTTTTAAGTCTTTGAGGAACATTTCCTGCGGCAATGCGGAGAGCAAGCCCCTCTGCAATAGCGGTTTTACCTACACCGGGTTCACCGATAAGGCAAGGATTGTTCTTTGTTCTTCTTGAAAGAATCTGAATTACACGCTCAATCTCGCTGTCTCTGCCGACAATGCGGTCGATTTTGCCCTCTCTCGCCTTGCGTGTGAGGTCTTCACAGTAAAGATTGATGTGCTTTCTGTTCTTTTCTTTTTTCTCTTTTTTGCCCTTTTTATTATTATCCTGATTTGTCGCATTGTTGTTCTGTCCGCCGAACATACTGTTGAAAAATGCAGGGAATGCAGGTGCACCGTGAGAGAAATCATCATCCTCACTGCCGTCACCGTCTTTAGAAAAATCGCCCATCTGCTCGGCAAGGTTATCCGCACCAAGC
>OLZV01000737.1_pt1 | contig 13010 bp, 12 predicted proteins | sample 1644531 | NCBI WGS metagenome assembly OLZV01 (sample SAMEA103958115, study PRJEB25191) | human gut metagenome | biome: human-associated habitat [ENVO:00009003]; feature: intestine environment [ENVO:2100002]; material: feces | place: Germany | collected 2013/2015
GCGACGAAGAGTTTTGTGCTGCGTGTCGATGCGGCTACGATGGAGGCGGTCGAGCGGTGGGCTGCGGACGAGTTCTGCAGCACCAACGGACAACTGCAGTGGATCATCATGGAAGCTCTGCGCAGAAGCGGCCGCCTGAAAAAATCACGGGTCGGGAAACCGGAGCCGAAACCCGAAAAAGAGTGAATCTATGCGAATCAGTTTTATGCGGTGGCGTCCCGGCAGCGACGGCCGGGAGCCTCGGGAGCGGAGAAAATGGCTCGAAATAAACGGTGTGCCGAGTAGGGCCAGGTTTCGCATGTTTATCCGTAACAGATTGTGGATCGGACTTCTTCCCGCTTTCGTGGCAGGGTTCGGAGTCGTATTGCTGCTGCTGGTTTCCGGCGGAGAATCGACTCCGGAGCGGAGCTTGGTGCGGGCGTCGATCGCCGGCGGTTTATGCGTATTCGGTTGGATATTGGGCGTCTGGGCTGCAACGGGACCCGATTCGGAGCCGGTGGCCGAAAACTCGGAACAGGCTTCCGGGGATCGGTTTGCTCCCCGCAAGTTGCGATGGTGGCTGTGGATTCTTTGCGGTGGGGCTGCGATATGCTATGCCGTCTTTTCTCCGAGTATCGGACGGATCGTCGAAGGCGAACGTACGGTGTTGGAGGGTGCGGCGGAAATCGTCAGTAAAGTATTGACGGTAGTCTGTGTGATCGTTCCTGTTTGGTTGGCGGAACGAGCCCGGCGGTAACTTCGTCCGGCCGGATACGCAGCGCGGGTACGGTGTTTCCCTGCCGGTCCTTACTTGCGGTTTTCGACACTCGGCTGTTGGGCGCCCGTTCGGGAGGTTTTTCCTGGTGTCACTCCGGCGGAACGGATTTTTAGGACGATGCGGGATATTTTTCTGAAATTTACGCTATCTTTAACCCGATGAAAAAGATCGTTGTTTTTACGGGTGCCGGCGTGAGTGCCGACAGCGGACTGGCTACTTTCCGCGATTCCGACGGGCTGTGGGCCAACTACCGAATCGAAGATGTCTGTACGCCCGAGGCGTTGCGCGACAATCGGGCGCAGGTCGTCGATTTTTACAACATGCGCCGCCGCGAGATGCTCGGGAAGGAGCCGAATGCGGGCCATCGTGCTATTGCGGGCCTGGAGAAGTGTTTCGATGTGGAGGTAATTACCCAAAATGTCGATAATCTGCACGAGCGGGCCGGCTCTTCGCGCGTCACGCACTTGCACGGAGAACTGACTAAATTGCGTTCGTCGCGCGATCCCGAGTTGATCGTGCCCATCGACGGCTGGGAACAGCGGCTCGATGCAACCGCTCCGGACGGCTCCCTGCTTCGCCCTTATATCGTCTTTTTCGGCGAGGCGGTCCCGATGTTCGAACGGGCGGCCGAGATCGCCGGGACAGCCGATCTCATGGTTGTAGTCGGTACTTCGCTGGCGGTCTATCCCGCCGCATCGCTGGTGCGTTACGTGCGGCCCGATGTGCCGATTTTTCTGGTCGATCCGGGAAATCCCGATACGGCGATGATCCGCAATCCGCTCACCCATATCCGTTCACGAGCCGCCGAGGGTATGCCCGAACTGGCGGAGCGGTTGAAGTCGGAATTCTCTTGAATCACAGCTTTTCTGTCTGTCGTTTTCTCGCGGTCGGAAGGCAGCCGGTTCGAAACTCTTTCCGCATGATTTGCCGGGTTGCGCCGGAGGGATGGGACGACCTTCGAGGATTGTAAAACGATAAGGAGCGGTAATCCGCTCCTTATCGTTTTATTGTTTCTTTTGAAAATTTCTCCGGAACTATCGGTAGGTGATCTCGATCGTTGCCGGGTTTACGATGTCGCGTATTTTGGTTTTCGTCCGGTTTTTGATTTCGTATTTGTAAAGTTTTTCTTCTTCGGGGAACTCGGGGTGGTTCATAGCTTCATCGATGACTTCGTTGCCGACTACGATGTCGTATTCTACCTGATACTCCTCATACGGGACGTCGTAGGATATCCGCTTTACCGCATTGTCGGCATCCGTTTCGATGCGCAGTTTCAGGTCTCCGCAGGCGGATTCCGTAGTGGTGTAGGATTTGTGTAGCGTGACATTTGGTGTGGAATAAGCACCCTCATCCACTCCCACCTCGGCGTCCTCGTCGGCGGCAGTGGTTATTTCGGGCAGGCAATCGCCGTAGTTTCCGGTCAGGCGTAACAGGGAAAAAATAGCGTTGGAAGTGTTTTCGAATGAGATGCGACCGCCCATTGCATACATGTAGAAATCGAGGTTGCTCCGGTCGTTGGCATAACGGTGGGGGTAGCACTCATCGGCCGGGAGCGAATACTCCCAGGGCTGGTAGTCCGGGTCGTAGGAGGCCTCGTAACTGTCGTAGTAGGTGTAGCGCGTCAGCAGGCCGTCCGTGTAGTAGAATTTGTTTTCGCTGTATTGATTCAGGCCGCTGGAAGAGGAATAGGAATACTTGGATAGCAAGGAAGAGAGACGTCCTTCCGGGGTGTATGTATAGGTCTCCTGCCCTTCGAGCCGGGGTGTCCCGTTGTCGTAGTCGTAACTCGAAGTTTCGGTGATGCGTCCTTTCGCGTCGGTTTTGGCGGAAATTTTGTAGAGAAGGCGCTCCGCCTCATCGGTTGTCCGGACCGAAACTTCGTTGGCGATCGTATAGTCGAATGTATATATCTCCGTTCCGTTGTCTTTATAGGAGTATTCGTCGGTCGAGTGGTAGTTTTCGGTAATTCGGGCTACTCTGTTTTCTTCGTCGTAGTCGAATGATTGCGAGACGGTCGTCGTCGCTCCCTCTTCGCGGTTGTCTGTGAGTTTGTAATCCACCCGGGCGACGTATTTGTAATCGGTCGGAGGCGTGTCTGGATCATCTGGATCATTTGGATTGTCCGGATTGTCTGAACCGTGTCCCTTTTGTTCGATTTCGATGGCGATGCGGTAAGAGCCGCAGACGATCGTGATTTTGGCGAAGCGCGATTCGGAAGAGCTGTTGGATTCGAGGATTTCGATGGTGATCTGCGCTTTGCCGGCATCGCCGCTGTAGGCGGACAGACGGAGCCACGAAGGTTCCGTGCGCGTCGTCTCTTCGAGGGTTGCAGTCCATGCTTCCGCTGCCGTGAACGAAATGGTTTTCGGAGCGGTTTGATCAGCGTCAAAGATTTGCTCCAGTAAAGAGCTGTCGATCAGGATGGAAGAAAGCCCCCCCCCCTCCTCGGGAGATTCGGTGCAGGCTCCGAGCATGACGAATGCCAGCAGAGCTGCGAATAGTTTTACGTGTTTCATTGTTTAGGAATTTAAGTGATATTAAGTGTTTGGTTCAATGCCGTATGACAGGAACGGTTGCTGCGTGGTCCGTTAGTTCTTGTTTTTGAAGTAAAGCTCCAGCAATTCGTGCGCCGCGACGAACGAGCTGACTTTGGCGTCGAGCACTTTTTGCTCGAGCTCCGTGATGCGGGGTTCGATCTGCGGGTTGTGGTAGAAGCTGTTCTTCAACACCTCGTCGATGGTTTCGTACATCCAATACTTGTTCTGACGGTTGCGGTTGTGCGTGAAGTATCCGTTCGCCTGAATGAAGTCGAGGAACTCTTCGACGCCTTTCCACACCTCCTCGAGTCCCGTTTTTGTGTATGCCGAGCAGGTATAGACTTTCGGCCGCCAACCCGATTCCGGGACCGGGAAAAGACGCAGCGCACCCTGATATTGCGTTTTGGCCAGTTCGGCTTTGTGGATGTTCTCGCCGTCGGCCTTGGTGATGACCATCATATCGGCCATCTCCATAATGCCGCGCTTGATGCCCTGCAATTCGTCGCCCGCACCGGAGATCTGGAGCATCATGAACATATCGACCATCGAATGTACGGCCGTTTCGGACTGTCCCACGCCGACCGTTTCGATGAAGATGACGTCGAATCCGGCAGCTTCGCACAGGATGATCGTTTCGCGGGTTTTGCGGGCTACGCCGCCGAGCGACCCGGCCGAAGGGGAGGGGCGGATGAAGACCTTGGGATTGGACGAGATGCTCTCCATGCGGGTCTTGTCGCCGAGGATCGAACCGCCGCTGCGCTCCGAGCTGGGGTCGATGGCCAGTACCGCCAGCTTGTGCTTGAGCGAGGTGACCATATTGCCTACGGCTTCGATGAAGGTCGATTTTCCGGCTCCCGGGACGCCCGTGATGCCGATGCGCACCGACCGGCCGGCATGGGGCAGGCAGCGTTCGATGATCTCCTGCGCCTGGGCATAGTGGTCGGGGTTGCTGCTTTCTACCAGGGTGATGGCCTGCGAAAGCGTCGTGATGTTGCCTTGAAGAATGCCCTCGACGTACTCTTCGGTGGTGAGTGCACGCTTTTTCTTTCGGACGAAATAGGGATTGACTACGGGTTGGTTTTCCACACCTTCGGTTACGGTCAGGGCGCACTCGTGGTGGGTGTCGGCATACTCTTTTTCGTAATGGTTTATCTTGGTGAATGACATGACGGAATTAACGGTATTACTGGTGTTTATTGAACTATTTTCTGGATGAATGAACTGGTCATACTCTGCGGATTTCCCATCCACAGCACCCGGTTCTTGGCATCGATCAGCACGCTGAACGGCACGAAATCGACTCCGAAACTGCCGAATACTTTTTTGTCGTGATCGAGCGCCACGCCGATCCGTTCGGAGATGTAGGGCGTGAGAATCGGGGCGATTTTATCAGAATCTTCCTGTGTTATGATGATAATGCGCAGTTTGGAGCCTAATTTGTTAGATAGATCCCGGAGTGCGTCCAGCGACGCCGTGCAGCCTTTGTTCGACGAGTGGAAGAATACGAGGAACGAAAGGTCTGCGGCGGTCGGATTTCGGGATGCGAGCCAGGTGACGTTTTTGAGTTCCGGGGCTCGTTCTCCGATGACGATGTTTTGTGCCCGGATCGCTCCCGACATGCAAAGAATTGCGGCGAGGAGTAGAAAAGCTCGTTTCATAGGCATCGTAATTTTTAGCGAAGATAATGAAAAAAAATAAATAAAGACCGGTTTTCTGCCGGAAAGGAGATTTATATTATGGAGAATATATGGGGACCGCAACGTAAGACGGGAAATATGGAGGAAGAGAGCCTCCGCGAGGAGAACAGAAAGGCGCACGAGGAGGACGAACGTTTTCGGATGACGGCTGTGAAAGCGGCCGGACAGGTGCGTCAGCGTATGCGCTGCGCGACCGGGGAGTCGGATGAGGTCATTCGTCGTAAGTTCATGTTGCCCGAGCGGTATATTCTGACCTTGATGACGGTCGAAACGCTCGGCCAGGAGCGGATGCTGCTCGATCTGATGGCCGGCGGTCGGCTCGGTGCGGACCTCGTGCTTTGCGGTCGTCGTTCGTTCTATGCCGATATGTTGCTTCGCACCGCTCGCGACCGTCGTCTGGCGCTGCGTACCAATTTTATTTACGAATACTCGCCCGAGGAGTTGAGCGCTTTTTTCCGCATGGCAGACGGCCTGGTTTACCTGCCCCGGAAATGGGGGCGGGTGCAGCCTGTCGTCGAAGCGCTCTATGCCGGGATTCCGGCCGTGCTCTCCGATACCCGCCGCAATCGGCTGACTGCCGGCGATGCGGCCCGTTATATCGCGTGTCCGGAGCTCGATGAGCTGGCCGATACGCTCGATGCGATCCTGTCCGATTCCGGGTTGCGTCGGCAGGTGCAGGGATGCTGCCTGCGTCGTGTGGAACGATGGAAAACTCCCGACGATAACTTGCGGACCAAGGAGTGATAATACGGGAGCAATTAACCGATCGATAGTTGCACGCTTCGGATTAAATCGCTACTTTTGTCGATCGAAAAATCTCATTGAAAGTTTTGTAATCCTCATCGGAGGGCAATATAATGCCGGATAAGATGACTGGGTAAAACCAATCGCTTGTCCGGTGTTTTTTGTTTTGTGCTGAATGTGCAAGTAGTTGAATTTAGTATGATTGTGCATGGAAAGAGATGCTATTGATTTCGGTTCGCTGAAGGTTTCGGTATTGTTCCGCCGTCTGTTTATTCCGACTTTGTGCGGTATGCTCAGTATTTCGGCAGTTACGGTGGCCGACGGTATTTTCGTAGGGCAGGGCGTCGGCAGCGACGGCATCGCCGCCGTGAATATCTACGTCCCGCTGCTGATGGTCTTTCAGGGAATGGGCCTCATGATCGGTATCGGCTGCTCGGTGGTGGCTTCGATCCACTTGTCGCAGTCGAAGATCCGGACGGCCCGCCTGAACGTCACGCAGGCGATGGTGTTCGTGACGGCGGTGACCTTGCTGCTGTCTTCGGCGATTCTGCTTTTCCCCGACCGGACGGCTGTGTTGCTGGGGGCTTCGGAGCATCTGCTGCCGTTGGTGAAGGATTATCTGTTGTGGTTTACTCCGGCACTGGTTTTCCAGATGTGGACGGCCGTCGGACTTTTCGTTATCCGTTTGGACGGGGCACCGAAGCTGGCGATGTGGTGCAGTGTGATCTCGGCGTTGCTCAACGTGTTGCTGGACTGGTTGTTTATTTTCCCGCTGGGGTGGGGTGTCATGGGGGCTGCGTTCGCTACCGCGATCAGCGTATCCGTCGGCGGCGGTATCGCTTTGTGGTACCTGCTGTGCCGGGCCCGTTCGTTGTCCCTCTGTCCGCTTAAGGGCAGCCGCAAGAGCTTGCGCCTCTCGTTGCGGAATGTGGGGTATCAGTGTCGTATCGGCTCCTCGGCCTTGTTGGGCGAAGCGACTCTTGCGACCTTGATGTTTACCGGAAATCAGGTGTTTATGCGCTATTTGGGCGATGACGGCGTCGGAGCGTTCGGCATCGCCTGCTACTACATTCCTTTTGTGTTCATGGTCGGCAACGCCATTGCGCAGTCGGCACAGCCGATCATCAGCTATAACTTCGGGGCAGGCGCTTCGGGGCGGGTGATACAGGCACGACGGATCGCATTGGCAACGGCTGTTGTGTGCGGTATGACCGCGATGGGATTGTTCGTCTGCTGTCCCCGTATATTGGTCGGGTTCTTCCTCGATACCGATACGCCGGCTGCCCTTATCGCTATCGAAGGGGTTCCGTTGTTTGCGTCGGGTTTCGTCTTTTTCATCGTGAACCTGACCGTCATCGGGTATTATCAGAGTCTTGAACGGGTAAGAGCCGCCACTACGTTCGCTTTGCTTCGAGGCTTCGTCCTTTTGGTTCCCGCTTTCCTGCTGCTGCCCCGTGTGGCCGGGATCTCCGGCATCTGGCTCGCCATGCCGCTCTCAGAATTGCTGACGTGTGCTGTCATCGCGGTATTTTATAATCTGCGGCGGGGTTTCGGCCTTCGGTTTTCTTGATTTCAAGCGGTTGTCCTTCACGGATAACCGCTTTGTTTTTCCGTTTTTTCCCTGCATATGCCGGAAAGTCGGAATAGTTCCGACTAAAATCGTTTTTTTGTTGGCTTATTCAGATATTTCATCTATTTTTGTATGATTTTTTGAGGATTCCGAAAATTCAAATTCAACGATATTCAACTTAATTAAATCTCTTGAAATTATGAAAGTATCTCACATTGAGCATCTTGGCATTGCAGTCAAAAGTCTGGATGAGTCGATTCCCTATTGGGAAAACGTACTGGGTCTGAAATGTTATGCGATCGAAGAGGTTGCCGACCAGAAAGTCCGCACGGCGTTCTTCAAGCTGGGCCAGACGAAGATCGAGTTGCTCGAGCCTACGTCGCCCGAATCGACCATCGCCAAGTTCATCGAGAACAAGGGCATCGGTATCCACCACATGGCACTCGCCTGCGAGAATATCGAGGAGCAGTTGGCCGATGCAGCCGCCAAGGGCATCCGTCTGATCGACGCTACGCCCCGCAAGGGTGCCGAGGGCATGACCATCGCTTTCCTGCATCCGAAATCCACCCAGGGCATCCTGACGGAGCTTTGCGAGAACAAGAATAAATAATTTAACAGCATATTTTCGATTATGAGTGAAATTCAGAACCAGATCAACCAGCTCATCGAGAACCGCGAGATGGCTCGTATGGGCGGTGGTCAGAAGGCGATCGACAAGCAACACGAGAAGGGTAAGTACACCGCACGCGAGCGTATCCAGATGCTGCTCGACGAGGGTAGCTTCGAGGAGTTCGACATGTTCGTCACGCATCGTTGCTACGACTTCGGTATGGAGAAGAAGCATACGTTCGGCGACGGTGTGGTAACGGGTTACGGTACGATCGAAGGCCGCCTGGTCTATGTCTTTGCCCAGGACTTCACCGTGACGGCAGGTTCTCTGTCGCTTTCGATGTCCGACAAGATCTGCAAGATTATGGATATGGCGATGCGCAACGGCGCTCCCTGCATCGGTTTGAACGATTCGGGCGGTGCCCGTATCCAGGAGGGTGTGAACGCTCTGGCGGGTTATGCCAACATTTTCCAGCGTAACGTGATGTGCTCGGGTGTCATTCCGCAGATTTCGGCCATCTTCGGCCCCTGTGCCGGCGGTGCCGTCTATTCTCCGGCGCTGACCGACTTCATCATCATGAAGAAGGGTTCCTCGAATATGTTCCTCACCGGCCCGAAGGTCGTGAAGACCGTGACGGGCGAAGACGTGACGCAGGAGCAGCTGGGCGGTGCCACGATGCACACGACCAAGTCGGGCGTGGCTCAGTTCGCCGTCGAAACCGAGGAGGAAGGTATTCAACTGATCCGTCAGTTGCTCTCCTATATGCCGCAGAACAACATGGAGGATACGCCGATGGTCGTCTGCACGGATCAGATCAACCGCCTGGAGGATTCTCTGAACGAGATCATTCCCGACAATCCGAACAAGCCTTACGATATGGCCGAGGTGATTCGTGCCATCGTCGATAACGGCGAATACCTGGAGTCGGCTGCCGATTTCGCAAAGAATATCATCACCTGTTTCGCCCGTTTCAACGGCCAGAGCGTCGGTATCATCGCCAACCAGCCCAAGTTCATGGCCGGCGTGCTGGACATCAACGCCAGCCGCAAGGCGGCGCGTTTCGTGCGCTTCTGCGATGCGTTCAACATTCCGATCGTGACGCTCGTCGACGTGCCGGGCTTCCTGCCGGGTACGACCCAGGAGTACGGCGGTGTCATTACGCACGGTGCGAAGTTGCTGTTCGCATATTGCGAGGCTACCGTTCCGAAGATCACCGTGACGCTGCGCAAGGCATACGGCGGTGCTTATATCGTGATGTCTTCGAAACATATCCGTGGCGACATCAATTACGCATGGCCGACGGCCGAGATCGCCGTGATGGGTGCGAGCGGTGCCGTCGAGGTGCTGCACGCCAAGGAGCTCGCCGCTTTCGAGAGCGCCGAGGAGAAAGCCAAGTTCGTGGCCGAGAAGGAGCAGGAGTACCGCGACAAGTTCTCCAATCCCTACAACGCCGCCCGCTACGGCTATATCGACGATGTGATCGAGCCGCGCAACACGCGTTTCCGCATTATCCGCGCTTTGCAGTCGCTCGCAACCAAACGTTTGCAGAATCCGGCCAAGAAGCACTCTAATATTCCTTTATAAATCGACGAATTATGACACAGATAGATTGGTCGGGTATCCTTACGATCACATGCGTCGGGTTCTGCCTGGTGATTGTCATGCTCCTTCTGCTGGTCTTTGTAATGAAGGGCTTCGGTTCTTTCTTTACGCATCAGCGCAAGAAGCAGTCACCGTCGCAGACGGAATTGGACGAGGAGACCGTAGCCGCCATTATGACGGCGCTGCGCCTCTACAAGGGAGAACTGCACGACCGGGAGTCGGAGGTGCTGACGATTCTGAGCATCAAGCGCGCCTACTCGCCCTGGAACTCGAAAATTCACGGATTAACTCAAATGCCAGATTACAGAAAATAAGTTATGAAAGACTATTCATTGAAAATAAACGGAAATCAATACGACATTTCGATTGAGGACGTGAACGAAGAATCGACGATGGCCAACGTCACCGTCAATGGTGTCGCTTACGAGGTGGAAATCGTCGGCGAGCAGGCCAGCAAGATGAAGAAACCGCAGGTCGTTCCCGCTCCGAAAGCTGCAGGGCTGTCGGTGACTCCGACTACGGCTGCGCCTTCCGCTCCCAAAGCTGCACAGGCTGCTGCCGGCGGTCCCGGTTTGCAGGTGAAATCTCCGCTGCCCGGTACGATCCTCTCGGTCAATGTGAAGGAGGGCGACCGCGTCGCTCCCCGTCAAACTCTTTTCGTGCTCGAGGCGATGAAGATGGAGAACAACATCGATGCCGAACGCGGCGGTGTTGTCAAATCCATCCACGTCCAGAAGGGCGCTACCGTGATGGAAGGTGATCTGTTAATCGTTATCGAATAAGTGATATGATGTTAACAGCTGGATCCATTTCATTGTCCGACAGTCTGGTCGATTTTTTCAATCAGACCGGATTCGCAGGGGCGACCTGGGGGAATATAGCGATGATTCTCGTCGCTTTCCTGCTCCTGTACCTCGCCATCAAACACAAGTTCGAACCGCTGCTGCTCTTCACGATCGCTTTCGGTATGCTGCTGACCAACCTGCCGGGAGCGAATATGTTCCATTCCGAACTGTTCGCCGGCGGACATATCCACTGGGGAAGCTTCATTCAGGATGCCGGATTGCTCGATTATCTTTATCTGGGTGTGAAGCTCGGTATCTACCCGTGTCTGATCTTCATCGGTGTCGGTGCCATGACCGATTTCGGCCCGCTGATCGCCAACCCGAAGAGTTTCATGCTCGGTGCTGCTGCGCAGTTGGGTATTTTCGTGACCTTCCTGGGGGCTTACGCGTTGGGCTTCACTCCTGCTCAGGCCGGTAGTATCGGTATCATCGGCGGTGCCGACGGTCCGACTGCGATCTTCCTGACCGCCCGCCTCGCGCCCGAATTGCTGGGTCCGATCGCCGTGGCCGCTTACTCTTATATGGCCCTCGTGCCGGTGATTCAGCCGCCCATCATGCGTCTGCTGACCACCAAGAAAGAGCGTGAAATCAAGATGTCGCAGCTGCGCCCGGTTTCCAAAACCGAGAAGATCCTCTTCCCGATCATCATTGCCGTAATCATCTCGCTGCTCCTGCCGAGCGCCGCTCCGCTGATCGGCTGTCTTATGCTGGGTAACCTGATGAAAGAGTGCGGTGTGGTTGATCGTTTGAGCAAGACCGTGCAGAACGAGCTGATGAATATCGTGGTGATTTTCCTCGGTATTACCGTCGGTGCTACGGCTACCGCCGAAGCGTTCATCAATGTCCAGACCTTGAGTATTCTGGTGCTGGGTGTGCTTGCGTTCGCTCTCGGTACGGCCGGAGGTTTGCTGCTTGCCAAGTTTATGAACCTCTTCCTCCCGGAGGGCAAGAAGATGAACCCGCTGATCGGCTCCGCCGGTGTTTCTGCGGTTCCTATGGCAGCCCGCGTATCGCAAACCGTCGGCCAGGAGGCCAATCCGAGCAACTTCCTGCTCATGCACGCCATGGGTCCGAACGTAGCCGGTGTCGTCGGCTCTGCGGTTGCCGCAGGTATTCTGCTGTCGTTCCTGGGATAGTCCGGGGTTTCTATAGATTGAAGAGGGCCGTTTTGCAGACGGTCCTCTTCTTTTTCCTGGGAAAGAAGGTTGCTGACGCCTATATCGGCTGCGGTGTGCCTATTGGTAATTATATTTTTTAAGAAACCCTTATTCGACGATCGCAGCACGAATCCGACGGTCGCTTATTCGCTGTCGGTGGTCGCGTTTATAATTCGCCCCCTTCCTTGCTCCTTTTCTTCGGAAAGGACTTGGTCCGTTACGCATCCAAAAAGCTCCGCTAACAGCTATGATTCCATGCTTGAAATTTGATCGTGCGGCTTTTGGTATTGTAATGGATTCCGGGATCAGACCGGGGCGGTTCCGGTTGCGTTGTTCCGTCCGGCTCCTGTTTCTTGCGATGAAACGAATAAATAATTGATATTCGAGTGTTTTCTGTCGCCCAACTTTTTGAGTCGTCTTAAAATTCCGCCTCGGGAAAATGCAAATAAATTTGCTTTTGCATCCGGCTTTTTATATCTTTGTAGAAGATAGGATTCGGTTCGGAAACCGGGACCAAGTTCCCGTTTTCTCTCGGCTTTCACTATTTTTGTTTATGTAGAAACCAACAGACAGATGCTATGAAAAAATTTCTGTTTTATGCCGTGAGCCTGTTGCTGGTGTTGCCCGCGATGGCTCAAACTCCGGCCGATGCCCCGGGTACGACGACTTCGACACCTCCGGCCGATGAACTGGTCATTTCGGATGGCCAGGTCGCACGTTTGAAAAAAGCCCCGTCGTTTAAGAACAAAGGGTTCGAAAAGTATTGGAAATGGGTGCTTTCGCGCGTACAGTATCCTGCCGATATGGAAGAGCAGAAGGTCGAAGGAGTGGTGCAAGTCCGGATTATCGTCGAAACCGACGGATCCGTGACTGTGGACGAAGTGCTTGCTTCGCCCCATGAGAAGCTGACCGAAGCGGTTACGCGGGTGGTCGAGAATTCTCCGAAGTGGACCCCGGGCATCATGACCGACAAGGAGTCCGGTCTGGATTATCCCGTGCGGGTTTCTTACGTTCTGCCCGTGGAGTTCAAGGTGCGTCCGCAAAAACTGGTCGATCCGACCATCGGACGTTATAACGGACAGAAGAATTTCAAACCTTACGGTAGTTGATACGCTTTCTGCGTCGGCCCGGTATCTTGTTGCAGGTGCGCTGCCGACTGGTCGATTTTCTGCGGTGACCGCCGGGGATGCGTAAAAAAACCGTGCTTGGCTTCGGACGAAAGAAGCCGGGCGCGGTTTTTTGTTGTAAAAAGTGTAAATGGCTTTTTTAGAATATATTGACGTTATTTGTTCGGGTGTTTTGCTTTTTGCGGATTTTCTTCGTATCTTTGCGCACCCGTATAGTGCGGGAGGTTGGATAAATAAGTATTAATTAAACGTAAACAAAGTGGATTCATTAAGCTACAAAACTATCTCGGCGAACGCCGCTACGGTTGACAAGCAATGGGTTGTCATCGACGCGACCGACGAGGTATTGGGACGTCTTGCATCG
>OLZV01000741.1_pt1 | contig 12987 bp, 16 predicted proteins | sample 1644531 | NCBI WGS metagenome assembly OLZV01 (sample SAMEA103958115, study PRJEB25191) | human gut metagenome | biome: human-associated habitat [ENVO:00009003]; feature: intestine environment [ENVO:2100002]; material: feces | place: Germany | collected 2013/2015
CATTGCTTAGAGGGTAGCCGCTCCTTTGGCTTCCCTTTCTGTTTTCAATATAACACATCAAAAAACTTTTTACAACATCAAAATTCTTTTCCCGTTTTGCAATCTCCAAAAGAGAGTTTCAAATCGCAGTTCAAATTCATTTAATCCCAGTCAACGGCATCATGGGGAACTGTTCCATTTTTTGCTATGCTCTTATCTGCCCTCTCTATAGCTTCTATTTCGTCCGGAAGCGGTACATTTTCTGGTATAAACTTAACAACAACATTGTAAAGCGTTTCTATATCTTCTTCCGACACCAATTCAATGAGACCTTTCAACATTTCTTTGGTCATTTTGCACCTTCTTGTGTATTTGTTTGTAATCTTTGTGTATCATAATTTCAAAAAAATAAACCGACTCATGGTCGATTTATCCTTAGTAGCACTTTTACAGGAATCTCCTTTCCTGTGTGCAAACATTTGTTCTGATTACTATTGATCCCCTAAAATCTCGGAAGCCTTAATTTTACTATATTTGTTATCAGAAGGTTGTTCTGCTCGCAACGCTCACAGAACAACTTTCTCACTAACTTCGCGCTTACGCACTCATTAAGTGTTCAATGATTACTCGATAACTGTAGCAACACATCCAGATTCTACTGTACGTCCACCATCACGGACTTTGGTTTCGTGATATTCGATTATTTGAAACTAATTTGTGCGGTTCTGTTGTCTAAAGTAGCTTATTTTTGCTGAGGAATTAGTGCTTTATAAAAATCTTGTAGCCAAAATGTAGCCAATTAACGTTTAGATAAGCACAGGCAAATGAATTTCAATAATTCTTTCAAAATAACATAATCACTTTAATATAAATAAGTTATGTTATTTTAAAATATATCTGCCTTCTTCTTTATATATTTCTTGCTTACCGTCAACACAAAATGCTGGTCTGATACCATTCATATCGTATGCATTCGTGCTTCCAATTTCACCTTCCGGTCCTACTGCATATACACAAGAATCATATGTAGAATCCGCACTTCTTAACCACCAACTTACAGTAAACTTTCCATTATTCGTAGTAGCAAAACGATTCTTATTATCTTTAAAATACAACAATGGCACCCCTTCAACTCCGACATGCCCATTTTTTTTATATCCAAGTTCAGTAAAAGACAACAAAAACACTTTTCTTACAATAGTTATCACGCTATCATCTATTTGATTCAAGCATCGTTCATCTAAAATCTCTATTTCCGAATCTTGAATTAAGCAACGAGTTTGAATAGGTAAATTATCAAAAAACTCTCCCATTAAGTAATTATCAATTTCACTTTCTTCATAGTAAGCCGAATAATCACTAACTCTTCTATTCTCTGGAAGAATTTCTTTTCTTAACAAAAGTGTTTTACCATTATAATCATTAGTTAATACAATATATGGAACAAATCCTGTTTTTTCTTCAATATATATGATTGGTTCAATTTTACATTTTTCAGAATATGCCAAATCACTTATTGTATTATATTCCTCGGTTACTGCTTGTCTTTTACTACAAGCATTTAATAGAACTCCAAGAACAATTGCTAATACTACTACTTTATACGTTTTTCTGAACATTTATGTGGCTCCTTAATTTCTCTGCTTTTTACGTCTTATTTTTGTAAATGCCATACACATCACTATACTTACCATGATTACAGCCATTAGACTACAAAATCCAACTGCAGATTCGTCTCCTGTTGAAACAGATTCTATCTTTTCTCCTCCATTTTCATTTATTCCCGAACAAGAATTATTACCTGTATTATTATCTTTTCCCGAATCAGGATTTTCTGGGTTCGCTGGATTTTCTGGGTTCGCTGATTCTCCATCTTTTTCAAATTTTGCAACTAAAAGGGTATCTTTTTCTACACAAAAACGATATTGTGTTTCTTGCGAAATTAATTTATCATTCTCATACCAACCAACAAATTGGTAACCTTCTTTAATTTATGAAATACTATATGTCTTGTAGATTCATTTCATAAATTACTATAATTTTTATAGTTTTATCATTTATACATTTGTTGAAAAAAGTTATATAAAACATTACAATATTTATTGATATAAGATTCTTTCTCGCCATCTATAACACCACAAAAATAACTGTACTTAGAACCATCAAAAACAACTGTACATATATTAGTTTTAAATAAGCTCATATTATCATCATTTTCCATATAATAGAGAATGTTATCATATATACTATATACATTCCCTTCATCAGCCTCTTCAATAGTTGGTAATAAACCTTCAAACTTTTCTAACGGTTCAGCCGTTATATATACTTCAATAGAAGAATCCACAAGATTTTCGTCATTTGTTTCATATTCAAATGTATATCGGAAATAAGCTCCACCGAAACTTTCATCTTCATTTAAGTAACATCGCATTCCAGAATATCCTTGGTCAAATGCAACATCTACCTTCGTATATTTTTCAAAAACATCATAATTCTTGTTATCTTCCACCACTACTTCTTTATAAGAATCATATTTCTTATAAAATGCTTCATTGACATTAGCAACTTCATTTACTTGGAGAAATTTGAAGTTAACTTCATTTATATTTATATTTTCTATGTTTTCCTCATAATACTTGTCAGACTTTATATATTCCCGTTCTTTGCCATCCTTTAATACATTCTTGCCTATAAAAATTAATGCAATAAAAAACAAGCATACAAATAATATTCTTATTATTTTCTTCATTCATTTCTCCTATTCTGTCAATCCTAAATCTATTGATTTTACTGGCTTTGACGATTTTTATTTTACCTCAAACAAAAGCCGAGAGTGATGGATATCGTAGTGTCATGTACCGAATAGCTGATAAATAAGTATAGCTAATAAAGCATCCTTTTAGTTTGCTTTATAAAGGCTATTTTCCCTCTGTTCAACTATGATGATGAACCTTCCGTGTCTAAGGGGATCATGTCCCAACTTCCTTCGTAGCATCTACCATTCACTGAGTGCCAGCCAAGCTCCTAAACGGGGGCATGCCCCACGGAAAAAAACGATGCCGGCTACAGCTCTTGTTTTTATGTTTGATTGTTACTGACATGCATTCACCTGTCGTGGTACTGATTTACTCAGTGGACGCTATACCATCTCAGGTTCTTGTTGGTCTTTTGCAGATGCAGTCCGTTCCGGACTCCATACCATTTTACGGCTTCACGGCCTGCATCCGTTCCATCCGTTAATCCCACACTTTTCTCTGCATAGCTCACGATTTAATTGGCTCTACTGTAACCACGTCCTCTTAGTTTTGCATTATGCCAGATATTTTTCATGCCATTCGCTTAAAAGAAAATGGCAACCTTCGCAAGCTGGCATCTCATATAGATGAACAGCTCGCTGAAATAACAAAAGATGATATGGTTTCCTATGCGGTCTATTACGGTGAATTTCAGTATCAGGCGGCAATGTTGTCAACTTAAGCCCCAAAGCCTTGATTTTTCAAGGCTATAGGGCTTTATTTTTTTGTGAAAATTTCTGTTTTTTTCTGAAAAGACTTGACAAAAGCCTCCAAAAGTGAGGTCGTTGCAGCGACAAACTTAATCACACTTAGGAGGTATGTCTTATGAATCGAACCGACATATGCAAAAATATCATTCAATCCATAAAGGAGTATATCACAAACCCTGACAAACTGGAAGCTCATCGGAAAATGAAGTTTGCACATCGGAATTCAATAATAGCCTAATAGCAATTATTAATAAAACAGGCTGGGTAAATAACCATAATACTGCAATAGCAATACAAAAAATCCTACAAATATACCGATTGCAGCTATTCATGAATAATCCCCATCACAAGCGGCAATGATTGAACCAACAACAAATATTAAAATAAACACCAATATATGCATAACTGCCACCTCCGTAAATGTTCTATTAAACTCATTTATCATGCATCCGTCACTTATGCTTTCCTTATGCTTTATTTATAGCACTTTAAACTGTACAATAATCATCCCTTGTACATCGAATTAATGTTCTGTATTGCAACAAATCGGTGTAAAAAAGGACGCAGAATCTCTCCCACGCCCTCACTACTATCTGGCTTTATCTGCTCTTACCTTCGATACTTCCTTATGTGCTGCTTCCTGCTTCACCTCATCCACACCTCTTGCCTCAAATGCATCTGCATTATACTGATACTCCTGTGGTTCAGCGACCATTGGTGCATATACAATCTCTGCTTCTACTCGCTCAGCTTCTGCCCTCTCCGGCTCTGTCTGTTCCTTTGTTTTCGCATTCTCCATATGCTTTTCCTTATCAAGGATTCTTGCCACAGCATTCTTCTGGTGTGGCTTTAGCTCAATCGCAGGATTCATTCCCGGAAACTGTAAGTGGCTTCCGTCATACTCTCGCAGACGGATGTTATTGAATGTCTCGTTGTAATATTCTACATACTTCTGTCTACGCTCCGGCTCTGAAAACAGCCACTCCTTGAACTTTTCCCTGATCATGTTCTGCTTTTCCCTTGCAAGCATTGTCTCATTCTTATTGACTTCATAATGATACCTGCCATCTCCGTCATCAATCCTGTCCCTTACTGTTACAGTTTTAAGATTCAGCGTATCCTCAAAAATAGAATAAGCATCCATGCGGCTTGTACCATAAGTCTTAGTAGCTGCCACTGAATGCTTATCCATGCTTTTATTCTCGATGAACCATTCCATTATCTGCAAGCTCTGACATGTCATCAATTGCTATAAAACTCTTATAATCATCCAGAGTCATCAGCATATTTGTCTCTGTTCCCCTGTCGTTTTCTATTACCAGTATCATATCTTTTAAATCCATTCTTTCCTCCAGTCTCAGAGAGGGACTATGCCCTCTCTGTAAATTTCCTGTTATGGTCTTCCTATCACAACAATCTTTCCTGTGCTTGCCACATCCCGGTAAACCACACCAAGATTTTCATTAAGTGCCTCTACCACCTTGCCATTTCCGACGTATACTGCCACATGGCTGATGTTCTTATATCTTCCGTTGCTTGTAAAACTATAAAAGATAAGGTCTCCCGGCTGTAACTCATCAAAGGAGACTGTCTTTCCTGCTTCATCCAGTCCCTGTGCCTCCGCAGCTGCTGTGGTTGCTCCACCATGACTAATATCCACGCCTGCATCTTTCCACGAATAATAGGCTAAGGAGCTGCAGTCATAATAGTTACCGCTGTCTCTTAAATCCTGACTATATGGGAAGCCAACTCTGTGAAGTGCATAGGAGCAGACTGTCTTTTGCCTACTGTCCGTAATCCCACCAAGGATTGCATTTATCTCATCCTCTGTCATGGAACTTACTCCCGGACTTCCGCCTCCACCGCCACTTCCGCATCCGGCATATCCAAGCTGTCCCATAAACTCCGGACTCATGATCTGCTCAAGCATTTCCACCTGATCAGAATTAAATCCATAGACCGAAATCATATCTCTGTACGATTTCAGTGTGACATTCACATACAGAACAGACTTCGTGACAGTCGTTACATTACCGTCTGCATCTGTTTCTTCCACATCCTTTGTTCCTGTGCTTGTGGTGTACGAACACATATCATTTACAACTGCCTGCAGCCAGCCTTTTGAAGTGTCATTCATGACTGTTGCAGTATCTCCAACACCATGCTTGACCATATAGACTGCCATGATGTCATAGTAATTGCTTGGGTTTTCTTCCATACCTTCATAATCCACATATACAATCTCTCCAAGGTCATATCCGGTATGCTCATTCACTTTCGTGTTCACATCCCGGTTAAACTCCTGCACATAAGCACTCGTTACTGTCTGCACGGTATCTCCTGATTCAAGTGGTGGCAGGAATAAAGCAAATGGAGAATTGTAAAGGATTGCTATCGCCGCAATAACCGGAACAGCAATCATGGCAACTACAAGAACAAGTAACAAAAGCACCAGTCCGACAACCGGTGCCGCTGCCTTTACCCAGGTAATCGCTTTTCGCACAATCAGATCCTTTACCAGCTTTGCCACACTGTCTGTCTGATTCTCCTGTGCTTTCATCTTATCCAGAAAGAACTTAATCTTTCTGCTCCGGTTGGTCATCTTTTCATCCTTGACCTCTATGGACACACCTGCAGCATATCCGGCTGCCATGCCGATTGCAGTACCAACTCCCGGTGCAACCGCTGTCCCTGCCGCTGTTGCCGCAGTCTTTGTAGCAGTTTTCGCTGCAACCTTAGCAGTGGTCTTGGCGGTTTCTTTTGCTGTCTCTTTAGCTACAGCCTTGGCAGTATCTTTGGCAGCTTTCTTTGCTGTCTTTTTTGCCAGCTTCTTTCCTGCCTCTACCTTCTTGATACGCTTCTTTGCCTTGGCTGCCGCCTTTTTTCTAAAAAGTGCTGCACCCTTAGAAGCAGTTCCGGTAACAGGGCGGCTAGCTTCATATGCAAGATATGCTGCCTGCGATACTTCCTGCCCGCCTTCCATCTGCTCTGTTACTGCCCCGGCTGTAAGTGCACCTGTTCTTCCTGCAATGTGAAGATTGGTGTTCTTGGTCTTGATGGAAGTGTTGGCTTCCCTTACATTACGCTTAAATCTTGAAAGACCTTTCTCTTTTACATTTACTTGATAGACTGTACTCTTCCTGTATGATTTCTTACCCATTGTTTCTGCTGCTTTTGCTCCAGCAATCTTAGGACCACGTTCTACTGTATAGATGTTACTGCCCTTTATCCTCGCTCCTTTGGGCTCATGAGAATGAATCTTGGCTTTCTCTTTTGTGTGAATGACCATAGGCTTATCATCCACCTTTTTTATCTTCAATGTTCTCACCTTCTTTTCCAAAAATTTCTGATTAAATCTTTATAAACTCGTTGCATAATTTGCTTTATCTGTGTATACTATAGTTAGTAGATGGGCTATATGCCTATCATGTGGACTGACACATAAAATCCGAAATTCTTTCCGGACTTCGGGTGCCGGACAGTTGGCTGGCAACGGAAAAAACAGTTTTCTTATCGGACTTCGGGTGCCGATCAGTTGGCGGACAACAGAAAAATCAGTCATTAAAGGAAGGTGTCATCTGCTACGGCAGAAGAACCTTCCTTTTAAATTTGCCAAAATACCATTTAAATATAAGGACCTTAATGCTTATGACTAAGAAACAGGCTATTGCCATCATCACCAAGTGTGCAAAACAATACCAACAGTATTTAGAAGGTAATCAGGTTGTTTTGTCTATCGTGACGAAAACAATAAGTCAAACCATACTGCTGTAAGATTTCATTCGCATAACTTTCTCCACTTTACAGGAGTCACTCCAAGAACAGGAATGAATGCAAATGGCTTCTATCGTGCTGCCCTGAATAATAGGTTAAGTGAAAATGATTTTTCCTTCAAAAGCAACCATACAACAGAATTAAAACTCAAAGTACTTGGTATTATCATGAGTATGGATACCTCTGCACGTATGATAGGCAACTATACCGGACCACACCTTGAGCTATACACTGAGAAAGTAACCGGAACTAGTAGATGAATCCTGCTGCTGATAGGCTTGTGCGAACTCCATAACATTCTTTGCAAGAATAATGACACCGACAGCACCAATGACTGCAATGATAAGTGTCTTTAAGTTCTCAAGTGGCTGTGTAACTGCGGAAGTTCCTGCCCCCGCAGCAAAACAGGTGCTGCTCATCAGCATAACAGCCATCATACTGCCGGAACCAGCTTTTTCTTAACCTCTGCAAATCTTTTCTTCACCATCATACCTCCATTTTCATTCTGTTTTGTGCTAACAGTTGTTAAAAATTTTTCTTTACGCATAATTAAAATCTCCTTCTGATTGTTAGTTGCAGAAAATAAGCCGGATAAAAAAAGATGAATAACATCTATCCGGCTCATTACTTCCGAACAGATGTCATTCATCCATTCTTATCTGCATTATATAATTGTTTCTATAATAAACGGGATTACTCCCAGAACTAAAATTAGTCAGGCTTTCCCTGATGTGTGTTGCTGCTGTGACCACCTCCTTTTAGGGCATAAAAAAGCACCTTAACCTAAATTTCTTTGGCTAAAGTGCTCTTTCTTTATATAACTCTAATTAATCCTATTTTTTACATGTTATCTATATATATTCCCGTTCGTACAGCATATCTTCCACTAAATGAATATTGTAGCCTTGCCAGAACTGCCGTCTGAATTAATCCTGTGCACTCATATACAAATAATGGCACTACTGAAACAAATACACCCATTAAAGATATACTGCTACATATAGCACTTATAAAGGTTGTTGTGACAATACTTATTACTGCACTTGTTATATCTTTATCAAATGTTTCATAAAAATTTAAAGCTGATAATTGGCTTTCAACATACTCTAGTGTATCGTCTGTTAATGTCACATCATCAACTGCTGTTGCATGATTTTCAACAATATAGTTTTTAATTAAAGGTGCAATTGTTATTAACGCTTTAGTTGTATTATACCCATTAACAGCTTCCATAGTTACTTGATTCACTCCATTGCTCAGTAGCTGATCCACACTATTTATAGATGTAAGTGAAGCCATATAATCAAAGTCCGAATATAACGCACTTCCTAGATTTGCAAGATTATTCGCCCAATTGGATAAATTAGCACTGCTCAAAAATTGATTATATGCACTAACATCACTTGTAGAAATAATATATGGCAAATCATTTGCTGTTGGTGCTCTCCCCGGTCCGTCTATATAATGTGACAGATACAGATATGATAAATAGTTTCCAAATGCTGTACCATCTACTTTAGAACCCTCATAATAATTTGTCCTATAATACTGTAATGCAATACCATAAATATTCTCTATTCTTTCTTTTTGCGTTACATCTGAACTTGGTAAATTTCCGTTATAACTTCTGGTATTAGATGATTCTGGTGAAACATCAAGTAAACTTCCTTCACATACAAAAGTTCCGTTATATTCTATTGACTGTGGTTCTATTTCATGGTAAAAAGAGTCTTCTCTTGGTAGTACACCAAATAAATCACTTATATCCTCTTCTGTCAATCCCATCTCTTCCAACTGTACTACTATGCTTTCCATCCCATCAAATAGAACTCCCAACTGTTGCTCAGTTATTGTGGACGAACCTGAAGCCATTGCGGTATAACTTTGAGAAAGTACCAGACTGACCGCAAGCACAATTGAACACATAAATTTTACAATCTTTGTTTTTGCCATACTTTTATCCTCCCATGTTTTGATTCAGTTTTTCTTGATTCCAATAAAAACTTAATTTTACTAGCAAGCCTTTTCTTTCCACATCTATAGTTGCATAAAGTTCATCACCTCCATAAACATAAAGCTCATCATCAACCGATTTCCATACAACATTTATATCACTTAAATTGTAAGCTCTAAATATAAATACATTTTCTTCCACAATTTGTTTTGATATTATTTCTATGTCTTCTGTATTTTTTACATAATACTCTAGTATAAAATCACCATTATGCTTATAGTCATCTTCCGCATAAATAACATTACCCTCAAAATAATTTTTTTTGCCCAAATACAATTCTAAGGAGTTCATTCCATAATCAAATGTATGATCCACCCCTGATGCCGAACCCATCATTGTACACAATATTCCAAAAAATACCACCCAAAATCCATAGATAAAATAAAATTTTTTCTTTTTGCATTTTTTATCTCTATATCTGCCAAAGCACATTACATGCGTTATCTGATGTGCGAAGAAGAACGTTAAAAATAATGATAGCGCTAAATAGTAAACTTTCAAATTGTTCTCACCTCTCATCATGCATAATATATTCATTTAGTTATTCATATATTTCTCTGTATAAAAACCATAATAATTATTATACAAAAAAATTTAATTCTAATGTTGAAAAATATTGTTTACTTTTTTTGCTTCTATTTGTAAATGACAAAATAATTTTGTACACAATAATATAAACTAAAATCAATATATAGTATCGTGAATCACGAACTGTTCCAATAGCAATAAAAAATATAGTAGTCAATATAATTAGTATTGAAAAAACAGTAAAAATAATTTTTTTCATAAATATCTCCTATCGAAATTGTAACCCTTAATTGCATAAAAACGTTATACAACAATTAATGTGTTCATTCTACTTATTCTTTAAATTTAGTTGTACGCTTTACTTACCTAAAATATCAACGAATTTAACATCATTTTCATTTACATAGACACAGTATAACATAATTCCTGTGCCTATGCGATATCATTTAATGCTTATTCCGATATGAACTCATCTTCTCCACAGTTACCTCCGCATAAAAGTAAGTAAGAATCGTTGCCTTCGGAACTCCTGCAGCAAGTGCTTTCTTCACCTCTTCCTTCTGCTCCGGTGTATATGACCAGTGTAGCATTCTGTTTGTGATGGTATCCTCCCACTTAGGCTTTTCCCTCTCAGGATTCCTTACAGGCTTAGCTCCAGTACTTCCATTAGACGCATTGGCACTTTCTGCAGCATCAGACTTCTGCGATTCATCGACATACTCAAGCTCATTTGCTTGCTCCCTGTCAATCTTTGCCTTCTGCTCTGCTTCATCCTGCATTGAGAATCTTCTGCTTAATTCCGCATCACCAAGCATCATAAACTGCTCATAGGTAAGAGAATCTATATACACATTCTCGCCCTTATCCTTCAGTTTTTCATAATACTTAACTGCCTTATCTGACAGAATCTCAAATGGTGGACCGATAAGATTATCTGCTCCCATTATCTGATGAACATAAGGCTCTCCCTTGCCATCTGCTGTCTGGTTAAACATCGGATGATTGAATGGTATGAACTTATTGTCCATGATAGGAACAAAACCACGGATAAAGATAATACACTTTTTGTTATCCAGCTTTCTGACCTCATCGGGTGTAAACAGTTCTCTTCCTAATACATCATAGTTTCTTGAAGAGCTTCCCTGTCTGCCCTTAGTCTCACCGCTTGACTTCTTATCAATTGTACCTTTTCCAAGCAGCTCCGACACATACTTATGCGTACTCTGCTCATTGCCTCCAAGATAAATGAAAGTATCGCAGTTGCCTGGAATGGTTTCCCAAGTATCTTTGAAAAGTGCCTTTAACTGGGCAAAGTTCTGAATGATGATAATACTTGAAATCTCACGGCTTCGCATAGTACTTAACAGCGAACAGTAGTCATCCGGCAATGCGACATTCGCAAATTCATCTAACATGAATGTCACATGGATTACCTCCTGCCTCACAGTGCCAACCTTATAGAACTTTCCTTCATACTCAAGTACATCACCGAAAAGTGCCGGAGTTGTTGTAATCTCCTTAACACCTGTGACAAATACCTGAGAGATTGTTTTCATCATTGACCATCCATGATCAATGCCGATTACTTCTAACTTGTTATTCATGTTCCTGTCTCTCCTTCCCTTCCGTAATATTTGCTTCCATATCCTGCTCATCTGTATCTTTTCTCCCTTCCTCTTCCATAAGCTGCTCAATAAACCTCTCTGTTCTGGACGACATTGCAACTAATGAATATAGAAAAACCAGGATGATACTTATTCCGACCAACACTACAATCCAACATAGCTTCATGTAAATACGCCTCCTTCCGTAGATTCTTCTAAGAGACACTTACAATTTGCCTGACATTTTCGTGCCAGTCTTTGGAAATAAACACATTTCAAACATTCGTGCTCTTCCATAAATAATGCTTTCTCATTTCTGGCTACAATCTTTCGGTAACGCTTTTTCAAATAAGAAACATCATATAAATCCTGCTTGATTTCATTCATGGCATTTTGCTTCATTATCGCTGTGTTCAGTGAATTAATGTAGCTGACGAACTTTTCCTCAGTGCTTATATCCACACCTTTAAAAGTTAATTTCATTCACTACTTACCTGCTTTCTACACGGCTCATGCCATGTAGGTGTGCTTTTTTCCCATTTGCCTGCACACATAGGAATTACAGATAAGCCGCATCTGCGTTTACGACGCATTAAGTTAAATTAAATAATGCTATCCTCTCTACCGCCTTTTCGAGAGCCAGGAAGTTCCCTTTGAACACCTTCATAGTTTATTATCCTTCCGCAACAGTATTGACTACCCTTACTCGCTCCACTTTCATTTCTCAATCCTTCAGCACTCTTCGCAAGTATATTTGATTTCCATCAGGTATCTGAACCGGAATTATCACTATATCTGTAATTGTTATTCAATTGTATGAGCTGCTTTGCAACTCGCAGGATTATGATATAGCAAAATTTTGAATCCTTGAACTTCGCCAAAAGAAGTATTTTCAACATATCTATTCTTTTTATGTTAGTCCTCATTTGTGGTCTGTTCGCATTTTTATTATATAGTCCACATTTGTGGTTGTCAATATATTTTCAAAATAATGTACCACTTTTGTGAACTCTGTGTTAAAATATTCATATCAATTTGTTTGAGGTGATTATTAATGGATAATAGACATTCAATTGGAAGTAAAATTCAAAAATATAGAAAATTAAAAGATATGACACAGGACGAATTATCAAAACAGTCCGGTATTTATTTATCTACCATAAAGAAATATGAAAGCGGTGAACGCAATCCAAAACCAGATCAACTTCAAAAAATAGCTGAAGCTCTTGGCATTAGCGTAACTGTATTTCTTGATTACGATATTAATACCGTTAGTGATGTTCTTTCTTTGGTTATGAAGCTTAATGAACAATCTTCATTGAAAATATCTGCTGATAAGGATAAAGATGGCAACTACATCCCCAGCAGCATACACATGACATTTGAAGATTCACAAATAAATGAAGCTATTTGTTCTTATCTAAATTGTAAACAACAGATGGATTTAATTTCCTATGAGGATAATGATAAAGCTGTGATTGAACAGCAAAAAGAATTTTATGATGATAAGATTAACAGATTGCTTGTAAACGTCAAACCATGCGCCAGTCATTAAAATCAACGCCGCCCATTATTGGCGA
>OLZV01000745.1_pt1 | contig 12948 bp, 10 predicted proteins | sample 1644531 | NCBI WGS metagenome assembly OLZV01 (sample SAMEA103958115, study PRJEB25191) | human gut metagenome | biome: human-associated habitat [ENVO:00009003]; feature: intestine environment [ENVO:2100002]; material: feces | place: Germany | collected 2013/2015
CTCGTCCCATTTTAACGGGACACTAATGATAAATTTAAAATAAACAATGTATAATAGAGAGGAACGTTCAGAAACGTTCGTCATTGCGCCGTTCCTCATTGGCTTTTTCGGGTTCGGTTTTTTTCAGTCGTGCGCCGCAATACTTGCAGTAGAGGGCTTCGAAGTCGTGACCGTCACGGTGGCAACGGGGACAGCGTCGCTTCTCCAGCTTCTTATGTTCGCTCACCATCGTAGCCGAGACAATGCCCGTAGGGACGGCTATGATGGTGTAGCCGATGAGCATAATGACGGCCGAGAGGAAGCGGCCCACGGGGGTAACGGGCGTGATGTCGCCATAGCCTACGGTCGTCATGGTGACGATGGCCCAGTAGATGCTGTTGGGAATATTGTTGAATTGAGAGTTGGGGGCATCGCCTTCGATGGCATACATCACCGTGCCCATGGACGTGACGAGGATGAGCACGAAAAAGAAGAAGATGAAAATCTTCGGTGCACTGATCCATAGCGACCGCAAAAGCAGGTTGCCTTCGTTGATGAAGGTAAAGAGCTTGAAGATGCGGAAGATGCGGATGAGGCGGAAGGCACGGATGACGAGCAGATAGTGCGTGCCGTGCAGGAAGAAGCTCAGATAGACGGGCAGCGTGGCCAGCAGGTCGACGATGCCGAAGAAGCTGAAGATGTACTTCCGCGGCTGCTTCAGGCAGTACACACGTGCCAGGTATTCGATGGTGAAGAACAGCGTGAGCACGTACTCCACGACCCTCAGCACCAGGTATGCCGAATGGGGGAAGATGTGCATACTTTCCAGGATGACGAGCAGCACGCTGAGCACGATGCTGCCAATGAGTATGATGTCGAACAGTTTGCCTTTGGGCGTATCCGATTCGAATACGATGGAGTAGATTTTCTGTTTCAGTTCTTCGTTGTGCAGGAAGTGATGCCAACGTTGGTGTAGGATGGAGAAGTATTTCATCATGCTTTTTTGCTTGGTTATTGTATGGCAAAGTTAGCAATAAATATGAAATAAGCCCGCACGGTTCATCACGAATGGTGCGGGCTTCAGGTTGACTTCATAATAAATTGGTTTATGAAGAGAGAGTAGATTTAGTTAACACGGTATTAGAGATGCTTTTATTGGTCAGCTCCTCCACCCAAAGCATGGTAGAGGTTGATGACTCCCTGTATTTCGCTGTAGCGGTCGGATGCCAATGTCAGTTGGGCCGAGAGAAGTGATTGGCGGGCGGTGAGCACTTGTAGATAGTTCACCGTACCATATTGCATCAGCAGGCGGGTATCCGAAACGGTGGTTTCCAGCTGCTTCACTTGCTCCATGTCCAACAGAATCTGTTCGCGGGCTGTCTGCCATTGGATGAGGGCATTGTTCACCTCCTGTCCGGCATCGAGCAGTGACTGTTTGAAGGCCAGTACCGCTTCCTCTTGTTGAGCTTTGGCTATTCACTGCCTGCAGGAGCCAGGCACCTGGATTGGTGATGGCTGCTCCGCCACTATTGGTCCATCCTGCACTTCCACTTCGCGTGATACTGGGGTAGAAGGTCGAGCGGGCGGAGTTGGTCGCATAGAAGGCTTGCATCAGCGAGGCTTCAGCCTGGCGTACATCCGGACGGCGTGACAGCAGTTCGATAGGCAGGCCTACGGACATACGGTCGGGGAATTGCTGGTCGTTCAGTGTGCCTCGCTCGAGGCGGTGAGGAACTTCGCCGATAAAGACGCATAAGGCGTTTTCCTGCTCGGCTACCTGTCGCTGGAGTGAGAGGAGCGACGATTCGGCACTGAGCCGTGATGCTTCGGCTTGGCTCAATGTAGCACGATCGGCTTCGCCTGCATTCATCAGGACGTGGAGAGACTTGACATATTCACGCCAGCTTTCGGCTGTTTGCGTGGTGACTCTTACCTGTTCGTCGAGCATCAGCAGGGCATAGTAGCTGTCGGCTACGGTGGCTATGACTTGTGTCTGCATAGCCTGCCGGTAGGCCTCGCTTTCGAGCAGGGCGGCACGGGCGCCGCGTTTGGCGTTGGTTAGCTTTCCGAAGAGGTCGATTTCCCACGAGGCAGAACCTCCCAGCGAGTAGGTCTTCTGCGTCTTGCTTCCGTCGAAGCTGGAGAGATTTCCTTGCGGGTCGAGCTGCAGGGATGGCAGGTAGGCTAGCTTGGACGACATCAGGGTGGCCTGTGCTTCCTTGACACGCAAGGCAGCTGTCTGTAGGTCGGTGTTGGCCTCCAGGCCACGGTGTATAAGCGACTGGAGACACGGGTCGGTGAACAGTTCCTCCCATCCCAACGAGGCGATGGACGAGGCTGTGTCGGGAGCGGCGTCGGAACGGTAGAGGCTGTCGGCCTGTACTGTACCCAAGTCGGGCCGTTCGTATTTGTTATATATGCCGCAACCGGTTGTCAGTACGGACAGGGCGGCTATCAATATCTTTTTCATTCTCTTTTTCTGTTATGGTTTGTATAATTGTCAGTCTTCCTCGTGTTTGCGGGCAGGCATCAGTCTCTCCTGCAAGGTCTGGAAGACAATGAACAGTGTGGGCACCACGAAAAGCAGCGCCAATGTTCCGACGATCATTCCGCCTACGGTTCCTACACCTAGGGAGATGTTACCGTTGGCTCCGGCACCCGAGGCAACAACCAGTGGAAACAGACCGATGATCATCGTAAGGGCTGTCATCAGGATGGGGCGCAGACGGACGCCTGCTGCCGATACGGCTGCTTGTGCGATGGTCATGCCCTGGCGGCGGCGAGCTGAGGCATACTCGGTCAGAAGGATGGCTGTTTTGGCCAGCAGGCCGATTAGCATGATGAGACCTGTCTGCATGTAGATGTTGTTTTCCAGTCCCCACATTTTGGCGAAGAGGAAACTTCCCATCAGTCCAAACGGTACACTCAACATGACGGCCAGCGGTACAAAGATGCTCTCGTACAGGGCGCAGAGGATGAGGAAGACGAAAATGATACAGATGGCGAAAATGATGACCGTGTTGCTTCCGCTTCCGGCCTCTTCACGTGTGATACCACCGAACTCGTAGCCGTAGCCTACGGGCCTTGAAGTAAACAGTGATGCTTCCCGAACCGTTGTTGGTGGCGGTAGAGGTCATGTAGGTCATGTTTTCTACACCGTTGATGGCTTCTTCCAGTGGGACAATGACACTCTTTTGTACAGTTTCGGCATTGGCACCTGTATAGCTGGTCTATACCGATACGGTAGGTGGTGCGATGTCGGGATATTGTTCCATAGGCAGATTGAACAGGCTGATGAGGCCCAGCATCAATATCAGTATTTGCAACCAGTTATTACTCAATATTTTGTGAGTTATAAGTCAGAAATATGGGCATAACCTTTAGGGGTACATTCTAAAAGGTGAAGATTTAACCTTTTTATTATTTCTTAACACTCAAAGAGCGGTGGTAGAGGGTATTTTCCCTCTTTTCGGTACTTTATTGATGGTTCGATGTTCCCATCTTTCCACATTGCTTGGCTCGTTCGCACAAGCCACTACAAAGGTACTACAATTTCCAATAAAGGCAAGAGGACAGCAATTCAAATCTATTATTTTTGAGGGAGTGAAATCTGCCGCTTGCCAAATTTCTCTCTGTCGAAAATAATAGTCCTCTGAAAAGAATGAAAACAGCATTGATAAAATTGCCTTATTAAGGGGGGGCTATGCTGTTTTATGCTATTATTTCGTCAGTCGTTTATCTCCGTTGCCGGATGCAGTTTTCAGCCAAGCCGATGAATAAGAAAAGGTTTTGGAGCTGTTTACTCTCCAACGGAGGACGAAACTGCTCCAAATGGTTTACCGCTTGAACTTTTCGTTTTCTAAAAGAGGTTTGGCAACCTTTGCATCCGACAAAAGGAGATAAATGACCAGATATATAACAGTAGTATTACATTAAGGTAAAGAACAACCATGGTATAGTATTATTGCAATTTAACTATTTAAAGTTTGTTTATAATCAAATCATTTAAAGATTTTTGTCCTTCTATGATTTTTTGTATTTGATAAATGTCGTAATTAAATAAAAAATATCACGCATAATGACTTTTTCTTTTTTCTAAATTTCTTCAAATGACAAATTATTGTTACCTTTGTAATGTAATGTAGTTAATGGTTGCGCTTATAAAGTCCTTGGAAAGGATTTATGTATAAAAGAGGTAGATGTTTACTCTGTTCTTGCCTGGATTATCAGCATCACTGATATGAAATAACAGAAAAAAATATACAATGGCTAAGCGGACGGACAGGCAGGGAAATAGTACAGATTCCCAATCCCCCTCTTTATAATACATTGCGTATAAGATTTATTAACTGTCTGGGGAATCTACAGAGATTTAACGAATCAAGATGGGAAGAGTCGGTCTTTGTCTTGTCATAATGTTCTTCATCTGTAGTGCTCAAAAAATTGATGCACAAGTACAGAATATCAGAGAGAAACAAGATACCATTTCGGCGACTAAATCATTAGAGCATATCAGGCCCGAGAATATCAAGAAGGGACCATTGAATAATGCTTTGGATGTATTGAGTGGTCAGTCTGCCGGTGTGAACGTCACCACTAATGGGACTGACAGGCTTGCTATGCTGAATAGTATCCGTGTGCGTGGTACCACATCCATTATGGGTGGCAATGACCCGTTAGTAATTATTGACGGAGTGACATCTGACATCGCTACGCTATCTACCATATATCCCGCAGACATCGAGAGTTTCACTATTTTGAAGAATGCTACCGAAACGGCAATGTACGGTTCCCGTGGTGCTTCAGGTGTAATTGAGATTAAGACCAAGAAAGGAACGGGGCGAGGTTTCGAAATATCATATGATGGCAACTACGGATTCGAGTCAATGTATAAACATCTGCAAATGCTCAACGGCCCGGAGTATATAGCTACAGCAGAGGCACTTGGATTAGATTACAATAATGGTGGCTACAACACCAATTTTCACGATGTAATTACTCGTACGGGCTTGATACATCAGCATCACTTGGCTTTTAGCGGTGGTTCGGAAAACTCAAACTATCGAGCATCGTTCGGTTTTATGGATCATAATACAATTGTCAAAGTTAACGATTACCGAAATTTAGTGGTAAAACTTGATGCTACACAAAAGGCTTTCGATGGTCGCTTAGTTGGCGATTTTGGTGTATATGGCTACTCGTCAAAGATACACGACATTTTCGATACACGAATGCTGTTTTACTCGGCAGCTGCACAGAATCCTACATATCCAGCAGGAACTGATGTTAATGGCAACTGGGTGAAGAACTCGGCTGCATCACACATCAACCACCCCGGAGCACTCCTCTATGAGAAAAATGACTCCGAAGAACGGAATTTCAATACACATTTGGGGCTGAAATTTAATATCCTTGACAATTTGATATTGTCGGCTTTCGGCTCTTATTCATATTCATCTACGGGAAATGCTCAATTTTGTCCTACATGGGTGTGGGCGCAAGGCAATGTTTATCGTGGAGAGTTCAAGGGTGAAGACTACTTTACAAATGTGTCCCTCTCATATAACAATGCTTGGGGAGACTCACACCTTGATGCTGTTGTTGGCGCAGAATATCTTAAACAGGTAAGGACTGGTTTATGGGTGCAGGCAAAAGGAATAACAACAAATGATTTCTCCTATAATAACATCGGAGCAACATCATCGCGTCCTTTCGGTGGTACGAGCAGTAGCTATGAAGACCCGTCACTTGCTTCAATAATGGGTAGTGTCACATATAGTTACAAGGATAGATATTCTATTGCGGCAGCACTCCGTGGAGATGGCTCTTCAATGGTAAGCGATAACAATACTTTCGGATTCTTCCCATCAGTATCACTGGGTTGGGATGTAAAAAAAGAAGGCTTCCTCTCTGATACTGACTTTATAACAATGTTGAAACTAAGAACCGGATATGGTCGGTCAGGAAATCTTGGAGGTATAACATCCTATACAACACTTAATACCGTAAAGGAGAATGGTATCGTATCCATCAACGGTGCACCTACCGTAACAATGGGAAGTATACGCAACACGAATCCGGACCTTAAGTGGGAGACTCGTTCAACATTTAATATCGGTTTTGACTTAGGTATATGGGATAATCGGTTGATGCTTACCTCGGAATTATATTACTCAAAGACAACGGATATGCTCTATGAGTATGATGTTCCCGTTCCGACCTTTGCGTTCGATAAACTGATGGCAAATATCGGCTCGATGTCTAACCAGGGTGTCGAACTAGGAATCTCGGTAGTTCCCATTCAACGAAAGGATATGGAGATGAATATCAACTTCAATATGTCCTACCAGAAGAATAAGTTACTTTCGCTTAGTGGAGAGTATAATGGTATGCATATGACAGCTTCAGATATTACTCCGATTGGCTCGCTTTATGGTGCAGGTCAGAACGGTGGAGACAATAATGTAGTATATCAGATTGTAGGTCAGCCATTGGGGGTATTCTATCTACCTCACTGCAAAGGGCTTAAAGAAAATGAACTTGGTGGCTACAGTTACGATATTGAAGATTTGAATGATGATGGCGAGATTGATTTTAGCGATGGCGGAGACAGGTATATAGCAGGTCAGGCAACCCCCAAGGTAACTATTGGATCAAACATCAGTTTCCGTTACAAGTCCTTTGATATTGCCATGCAGATAAATGGTGCTTTCGGTCATAAGATATTCAATGGCACGGGCTTGGCTTATACCAATATGTCTATATTCCCTGACTACAATGTATTGAAGGGTGCTCCTGAAAAAAATATTATTGATCAGAATGTTTCAGACTATTGGTTGGAAAAAGGTGACTATGTAAATATTGAACATATTACCATAGGCTACAATATTCCAATGAAATCCAAGGCTGTGAAGTCATTGCGTCTTTCGGCAGGCATTAGCAACCTTGCAACAATCACAGGCTATAGCGGTCTTACTCCAATGATAAACAGTTATGTAGTAAGCAACACTTTGGGCATTGACGACAAACGCACCTATCCTTTATATCGTACCTATTCGTTAGGTCTTAGTATTCAATTCTAACCGCTTACAGTTATGAAAAGATATATAAACATATTGATGGTTGCTTTGGCAACGATGATGACCTCTTGTCTTACTGAAGACCCTAGAGATCAACTTTATGAAGAAGACATTTACAACAATGCCAACAACATATATATTAATGCAGTGGCTGTGCTCTACAATTACATTGGTGGCAGTGCAGACAGTGAGGGTTTACAGGGGACCTGTCGTGGGATTTATGACTATAACACACTTACTACAGACGAAGCCATGATACCTATTCGTGGTGGCGACTGGTACGATGGAGGTTTGTGGACGAATATGTATCAGCATAAGTGGAGTCCTAATGATTTACCACTCTACAATACTTGGAAATACCTCTACAAGGTTGTTGTGTTATCGAACAAATCTCTGCATATCATCGATAAGTATAGCCATAACCTATCTGAGGAGCAGAGAGTGGCCTACGAAGCTGAGGTGCGAGCTCTGAGAGCACTTTTCTACTACTACATTATGGATATGTATGGCAGAGTGCCCATCGTAACATCCTATGAACAACCGCAGGATGAAGTTGTGCAGAGCGAGCGTAGCGAGGTTTTCCGTTTTATCGTGAATGAGTTGCAGGAGGTTGCCGAGTTGTTGCCAAATGAGCGTAGTAATAAGATGGGTAACTACTATGGTCGTATAACAACACCTGTAGCTAATTTCCTTTTGGCTAAGTTGGCTCTTAATGCCGAGATATATTGTGATGATAATTGGACTGATGGCGTTCCACGGAACGGTAAAGAGATATTTTTCACCGTCGATGGTGAGAAACTCAACGCTTGGCAGACCTGTATCAAATATTGCAATAAACTTGCCGAGGTAGGTTATCGGTTGGAGGACGATTATAGCTATAATTTCTCTGTGCATAACGAGAACTCCAACGAAAACATATTCACCATTCCGTTGGATAAGAACCTCTATGCTGCGCAGTTCTGGTATCTCTTCCGATCACGACACTACAACCATGGCGGTGCGTTGGGGGGCTCATCGGAAAATGGTACCAGTGCCAATATCTCAACAGTCTTAGCCAACGGATACGGCACAGATGATGTAGATGCTCGCTTTGAAAAGAACTTCTATGCCGGCATCGTAGAGGTTGATGGAAAGCCTGTAATGATGGACAATGGACAGCAGTTGGAGTATTTCCCATTGGAGCTAAAGTTGAATCTTACGGGAAGCTCCTATGTCAAGACAGCTGGTGCTCGTATGGCAAAATATGAGGTTGATAGGACCTCACATTCCGACGGTAGACAACCGGATAACGACATCGTGCTATTCCGCTATGCCGATGCTCTCCTGATGAAGTCCGAGGCAAAGGTACGTAATGGTGAGGATGGCTCGTTGGAGTTGAACGAAGTCCGAGGTCGTGTTGGTATGCCATATCGAGAAGCTACGCTTGAGAACATATTGAAAGAGCGTTTGTTGGAGTTAGTATGGGAAGGCTGGCGACGACAAGATATGGTGCGTTTTGGAGTTTATCACAAATCATACGATCAGCGAGTCCAACTGGCTGATGAGAAAAATGGGTATACCACAGTTTTTCCTATTCCACAAAAAAGTATAGACTTGAACCCAAAATTGAAACAAAATGTTGGATATAAATAACTTTAGCCTATGAGTATTCAATTTGACATTGCAAAACAGATTATAGCTGAAACATGCCCTAATCGCAAACTTAAGTTGGAGAATATTCGCCTTTTTGCAGATATTATTCAGCCTAAGAAATATCAAAAAGGTGATATAATTCTAAATGAAGGTGATATCTGTAATTGCCTATTTTATATAGAAAAGGGATTTATTAGACAGCACTACCTAAAGCATGATAAGGATGTGATAGAACATTTAGCATGTGAAAAAGATGTTGTCTGGTGTATTGACAGCTATTTTAACCGAGAGCCAACACATCTTATGATGGATGCTGTAGAAAACAGTGTTTTATGGGAAATTCCGCGTGATATAATGGAAGAACTTTCTGATGCTAATGGTGATATAGCTTATCTATATCGGAGTTTTTTTGAAAATTCCTTAATGTTATCACAATTAAAGGCTGACATTTTACGTTTCGAATCAGCAAATGACAGATACGCTAGATTACAGCAACATTTTCCTGAAATAACTAGAAGAGCACCTTTGACAATGATTGCTTCATATCTTCAGATGACATTGGAAACATTAAGCAGAGTACGTGCATCAATAGCTAATGCTGAGAGCAAATAAAGCAAACTAACTATTAGGACTTAACTAACATCAAAAACAGGTCAGGATATAGCGTCCTGACCTGTTTCTTTAATAAACTTAAAAGCTATGGATTAATGAGATGTTAGTCATCGTCATCATCATCGAATTCATCCTCATCGTCGTCATCATCATATTCTATTGCTTCACTTTCTTCAATAATGTTACTAAAAGCTCCTGTTAAATCAAAATGATAGTTCTTTTTATTGTTAAAAAATTCATACGTGATAGAGCCGAAAGTATTCATAATATGTAACTGATGTTTATGACTCACTCATCTTATTCGAAAAATAAGGGCAAACTAAAAAGTGTATGTTTACTATATTGAAGTCATATCTTTTGAACGACAAAAAGTAAATACTTATATAGAACAACTTCCAACATAATAATCACTTTTTAGCATGCCGCATACATTGTTAACCTTAAAAATCTTTTTACCTGTTGCAAGTAAATCTTACATTTACTATGCATAAACTAAACCCTATTTACTTTCCTCTCTTGCTTGACTTTAAATTATAAAAGACAGGGATCATACCAGTGGGGCACAAGTAATTTATTCTCAAACTATTGTTATCAACTATATTAGTCATTTTTACAATCTTTTTTATACCTTTAGCTGTTAAGCTCTTTAATGTAAAAAGTTGGTTAATACTAATTATAATTGGTGATTGCCGTAGGTTCTATTATTCCATTAGTCTTGATAATACTTGATCTGATGATGGAATATTGGATTCATCCCGGTTGGACACCAAAAGTTGATATTGTTGCAGTCGTTGGCATTCAAATTAGTAGGATGATTTGAAAATATTGAACCAATATAAACTATAATCTTTCTCATACCTATCTGAATTAGTCTCTCTAGTTTCGAGAGAACGTTAGTACTACTGAGCTGCCAATTCACAGCGCTCGATTATTATAAAATTCTAATGTGTCTCAAATTCATTTGCTTTGAAAATCACAAAAGATGGGGGGCATCCCAGTCGGACACCAAAAGTTAATCTTATTACACTTATTGAATATGGAAAATAAGAAGGAAGAGCCAACTTTGAACAAGGTAACGTTCGTAAACGGTGTGCAGATTAAAAACAAAAGTGGAAAGCACTGATGTGGGATAATTTTATCTATTATGGTAAGATTAATCAAAACAGAGACAGTCATAAGTGTACTGATGGGGCATTTTATAAAGAAATTATTGTTTATCTTGCTGTTTGTCGGGGTACTGATTGCTCCGGCAAACGCACAAAACGAAAAGAATATGTATTCGTACAAGAAAATTGGCAACAAGTATATTGTCAGCATTAACAATCATACTGAAATTGTGAAAGCCCTGAATGCTTTCTGCAAGGAGAAAGGAATTCTGTCGGGTTCTATCAACGGGATTGGTGCTATCGGAGAGCTGACCCTCCGTTTCTTCAATCCCAAGACAAAAGCATATGATGATAAGACATTCCGGGAGCAAATGGAAATATCCAACCTTACAGGGAATATATCATCTATGAATGAGCAGGTATATCTTCATTTGCATATAACCGTCGGCAGGAGCGACTATTCCGCTTTAGCCGGACATCTACTTTCCGCAATACAGAATGGTGCAGGGGAGTTCGTGGTGGAAGATTATAGCGAGCGGATAAGTCGCACATATAATCCGGATTTAGGACTGAATATATACGATTTTGAAAGATAGTTGCCTATAAATATCGCTTGGAATACAGGATAATACATCATTCAGCTTAGATGATATATATCAAAAAAAGTTTATCAATTCTGTCACGTTAACTTTGCAACAGAAATAATTTAAAGACTATCAAATATGGATAAAGACAAGGATATGAGCCGCCGGAGATTCCTTAAAATGGCGGCATTGACAGGAGCTGCCATGTGTGTCGGGCCTACCTTGAACAAGGTAACGGCAGCAGAACGGGTATGGATGGGGAAACAACAAGTTGCAAACAACATCCCTGCAGGCATGGCGGCGGTGCGCACTCGGCGAACATTGGGACACGGAAATACGGCATTCACTGTTTCTGCAATGGGATATGGCTGTATGGGCTTGAACCATAACCGCAGCCAGTACCCGAGCAGGGAAAAAGAAATCGCCCTGGTGCATGAAGCTGTTGAACGTGGGGTGACCCTTTTCGATACAGCCGAAAGCTACGGCTACCACATCAATGAAAAATTGGTCGGCGAAGCCTTGAAAGGATATACCGACCGGGTATTTGTGTCATCGAAGTTCGGACATAAGTTTGTAAACGGTGTGCAGATTAAAACCGAAGAGGACAGCACTCCGGCCAACATCCGCCGGGTTTGTGAAAACTCGTTGCGCAATCTCGGAGTTGAAACATTGGGCATGTTCTACCAGCACCGCATAGACCCGAACACACCGATTGAAGCGGTGGCTGAAACATGCAGCAAACTCATCAAGGAAGGTAAAATCCTGCATTGGGGCATGTGTGAAGTAAACGTTGATACCATCCGCCGTGCGCACAAGATATGTCCGGTTACGGCAATCCAAAGCGAATATCACTTGATGCACCGCATGGTAGAGACGAACGGAGTGTTGGAGCTGTGCGAGGATTTGGGCATCGGTTTCGTTCCATACAGTCCGCTGAACCGTGGTTTTTTGGGCGGTATGATCAATGAATATACCAAGTTTGATGTTACCAACGACAACCGGCAGACCTTGCCACGCTTCCAGCCCGAAGCCATACGCGCCAACTATCGTATTGTGGAAGTTCTTAACGCTTTCGGCCGTACAAGAGGCATTACCCCGGCACAGATAGCTTTGGCCTGGCTGATGAACAAGAAGCCTTTTATCGTGCCTATTCCGGGCACCACCAAACTCTCTCATCTGGAAGAGAACCTTCGTGCCTGCGACATCCGTTTCACGGCAGAAGAGATAGAAGAACTGGAAACAGCCGTAGCTGCCATTCCTGTGGTGGGTAGCCGCTACGATGCCTTGCAGGAGTCTAAAATCCCAAAATAATCCGTGTATGAAGAAACAGATATTTTACATGACGTTCATCGCTTTACTGTCGGGCTGTAATTGTTACAAAGGGAATATTCTGCAAATAGAGGAACAAGGCAGTTTTGCCGTAGGTGGCACCGTACTGACCGATTCATTGGGACACAAATACCACGGCGACCATGCTTATGTATTTTATCAGAAACCGGTTGATGCACGGAAATATCCGCTTGTTTTTGCACATGGTGTCGGCCAGTTTTCCAAAACATGGGAGACCACTCCTGACGGACGCGAAGGGTTTCAGAATATATTTCTTCGCAAAGGTTTCTCCACCTATCTTGTCGACCAGCCTCGCCGGGGAAATGCCGGACGGAGTACGGAAGCTGTCACACTGGAACCGGTATTCGATGAAGAAGAATGGTTCAACCGTTTCCGTGTGGGAATCTATCCTGATTATTTCGAGGGTGTACAGTTCAGTCGCGACCGGGAAGCCTTAAACCAGTACTTCCGGCAGATGACGCCGACCATCGGACCTTTGGACTTCGATGTCTATTCCGATGCCTATGCTGCTCTTTTTGACAAAATCGGTCCGGCCATATTTGTCACTCATTCACAAGGCGGTCCGGTGGGTTGGTTTACTTTGCTCAAAACGAAGAACATCAAAGC
>OLZV01000746.1_pt1 | contig 12943 bp, 10 predicted proteins | sample 1644531 | NCBI WGS metagenome assembly OLZV01 (sample SAMEA103958115, study PRJEB25191) | human gut metagenome | biome: human-associated habitat [ENVO:00009003]; feature: intestine environment [ENVO:2100002]; material: feces | place: Germany | collected 2013/2015
GTTGCTCTTCTTTCGTGCAACTTGCAAACAGCAAGCCCAATGCAACTTCCGCCAATATAATCAATCTTCTCATCTTCTCTTTTCTTTAATTCTATTAATTTCATTGGTACGAATGCCCGGTTTCAGTTCTCCATTAATAATGTAATGGAATCCGTCCTGAGAAACTATTACAGCTCCGGCACGCGCACCTTGCTCATATTCGCCTAATGTAGTCCATTTATTCGTCTGTGGATGATAGAGCAGCAGATTTCTGTTAAACCGATACCACTCTACAGGATGTGACAAATATTCTTTTCCCGCATAAATACCTTGGAGAGCCTTTAAGAATATATCCTTATCAACTCCTCCGGCACACAATATCATCCCCTCGCCAAAAGAGGTTCCCATTCCACCACCTAAAGAGATCTCATTACCTTCTGCATCACACGGAGTGGCAACCGATGACCATTCTTTCGTTTCCGGAGAATACATATATCCATCTACCGATAAAGAAGCCTGGTGCCCTTCAATAGCCGGGGCAAAGCCACCCCATATATAAAGTTTTCCGTCTTGCGCCACGCAAACAGGTTGTACTCTGGGTTCACCCGGAATATCTGTTTCTTTTTTCCATCCTCCAGACAAATCCAACAGATCAAGCATGTACATGGCCGAGGACGGAATGCCATTTACATTTCCCCCGACAATATATAGTGAATGTCCTACTAATGCACCTGCCATATTATCTATAGTTGCAGGTAAGGATGGTAACGTATCCTTTTTCAAAACGTCTTTTTGCAAAGATAAAAGAAAAACATCAGACAAGCTGTGTGTTGCCGTAGTCCCTCCAACACAAATTAACCCTTTTTCAGTAGAAATAGTGACTCCATAAGCTGCTGCCTGAGGCAGTTGGCCTATTTTTTTCCACTCAAAAGCCGTATCATTTGACAAAGAGGTTATATATACATCTGGGTAAAAGACTTTTTTCCCGCCATCGGCCGCCGGTGTATCGGGAAAATTACAACCTCCGGCTATTAATAAATTTCCATCAATCACTCCCGCATATAATGCAGAAACTCCCTTAAGAAAACCAGCATCCTCCGTAGGAAATCCCTGCATTTTCTCAAGAGATATTTCATAAACATCCGGCCGACTGCTACAAGCAGTCACTACCATCATGCCTATTATCGCATAAATGCCATATATTATTTTCCTGATCATGTTTTCATGGTGAAGTTTACAAATTCTTTACAAGCAGTGTTGCGCAGCTATCTTTTAGGACAAACGCTACGCAACACCAGCACTGATTTTACAATTAATCTACAGTAATTTCATCTACAAACAGAAAAGCAGGATTTCCTTTACCTCCATGCCAAGAAGGAATATTGTATTCCGGCTTTGCCAATACTTTCAGATAACGTGCTTTCACAGGTTCAAAGCTCAATACATGTTCATATAATTGGTTTGGATTATCCAAAGTCATTGCAGGATATTCTTCTGAAGCTACTTGCTTGAAATTCTCACCGTCTTCTGAAACAGCGACACTGATGGAACGCGCGTCAAATATCCAGTCACCCTTCTCCACATTTGTAGTAAGTGTCACTTTGCTGAAATCAGCCGGCTGCCCGAAATCAATCACGGCTTCCATATCATTCTTATAAAAAGCAATCCAACGTCCTGTCTTATAATTTCTATTTCCTTTCAAACCATCCACCAAGGTAGAGATACCGGCAAATTCATATTGCTTGTTCACAGGTTGTAGAGCTGTTATTTTCTTTGAAGTCGATTTGCTGAACGCAATGTCTTCTTTCACAATACGACTATTGCCTGTAGGACGGACAGCCATAGCCTTAAACGTACAATTTGTATTGATCTTCACCGGTTCTGTATAAAGCTGTGAAGCGGTAGTGGGATCTGTGCCATCCAATGTATAATATACCGGACAGTTGTCTACAGTAGACAAAGTAACATCCACCGTACCAGTTTCCGCATTAGGCTCAAACCGGGCAGTCACATCAAACACATGCTTGGCATAATTATACTGATATACATCATATATCTTCACCATACGTACCAAACGCTGCAAGAAATCCTGATAATCCTTATGTTCAGGATTTGTCCATTGAATATCTGCCAAAGCGGCCATACGTGGTAATTCCATATATTCCACCTGACTAAATGTAGGAATATACTCAGTCCACAAATTAGCCTGTACACCTTTAATATATTTCTGTTCCTCCGGTGTCAGTGATGCCGGCATAGGTTCATAACTATACACACGTTCTAAAGGTAAGTAACCGCCAATGGCTTCCGGTTCCTGTTCCACATCCTTGCTCTGATAATAGTCAAAATACAAATAAGTATTCGGTGACATAATAACATCATGCTTCTGCTTGGCAGCCTCAATACCGCCACCTTCACCACGCCATGACATGACAGTAGCATTAGGAGCCAACCCACCTTCCAGAATTTCATCCCAGCCAATAATCTGACGTCCGTGGTCATTCAAGAATTTTTCCGCATGATTGATAATGAAGCTCTGTAATTTTTCCTCTGCCGTGTGGTTCTTGTCAGCCTTAATACCTAAAGCTTTGATACGATCCTGGCACTTTGGACATTTTGTCCAACGCACTTTAGGACATTCATCACCACCCACATGAATATATTCTGACGGGAAAATCTGAATAATTTCTCCCAATACATCATCTATGAATTTCAAGGTTTCATCATTTCCTGCACAAAGCACATCTTCCGATACTCCCCAGATTTTCCATACTTCGTACGGACCACCTGTACAGCCTAAGTTAGGATATGCAGTCAATGCCGCTTGCATGTGCCCCGGCAAATCTATTTCAGGAATAACCGTGATATGACGTTCGGCAGCATAAGCTACAATTTCTTTTGCTTCTTCCTGTGTATAAAAACCGCTATGAGGAGTTTCATCGTAGGTCTGGGTTTCACGGTCAATCAATGTACGCGGACGCATCGAACCTATTTCCGTAAGTTTGGGATATTTCTTGATTTCAATTCTCCAGCCTTGGTCTTCGGTCAGATGCCAATGAAAATAATTGATATTGTGCAGTGCCAGCATATCAATGATTTGTTTCAGATAAGAAACCGGAAAATAATGGCGGCCCACGTCTACCATGAAACCACGATAACCGAAACGAGGATAGTCATTAACAGTTCCCACCGGGATGGCAGCGGATACCTGTTTGTTTTTGGTCAATGGCAAAGCCTTATAGAGCGTTTGCATTCCATAAAAGACCCCAGACTCACTTCCTCCATTCAAATGAATGTTTTCAGAAGTTACCTCCAGTTGATACCCCTCTTTGTTGGTAATGGAACTGTCAACCGCCAAGATTATGGAATTCTTCTTTGCGGCTTCAGTTGTTGTCCGGACGGTAATTCCCGTAGCCTCTTTAATATAGGAAGCTAAAAATTCTGCCGTCCGTTGCAACTTTTCATTGCCTTCCGGATAGACAATACCGGTTTGCGGATTAATAACAAAAGGGTGGGCTTGAATGTCTTGACTTACTTCTTGGGGCTGCGGAATGACATTCAGGTTTCCGATTTCTGTTTTTGTAGGAGAACATGCGGACAGACCAAATACCATCCACATTCCCACTCCTGCCCATTGCATCAGTTGTTTTTTCATAGTGGAAAATTTATAATTACAAGGGCAAAGATACAAAATCCGATCTTATTTGCCAGTATGCCTTAACCGAATCTTGCTTTTTTTCAGCAATGTTTTTCCTCCTATAATTAGAGTTACGGCAGTAATCACCATCAAAATGCCCAGAATAATGCGCGGTGTCAGCTGCTCTCCAAAAATCAGTACTCCGAAGAATAAAGCTGTAACAGGCTCCAAAGCACCTAGAATAGCAGTGGGTGTGGAACCAATGTAGTGTATGGCCTTTGTCATGGTCACCAACGAAATAACAGTAGGAAAAACAGCCAGTGAAATTGCGTTTACCCATAACAAGGGTGTAGGGATAAGCTGCAATCCCGTACAGAACTTCAATCGCACCACATAAACAGACAGACCGAAAAGCAGGACATAGAAAGTAAGCTTGGCTATAGGCATATCCTTCAGGGAAGAACGGTTTACGCCAACTATATAGATAGCATAAGCTAAGGATGATAAAAAGACAAAAGTAATCCCGACCAAGCTGAGTGTCTGTCCTCCCGGACTTTTACAAAGCAAGGAAATTCCCACAAAGGCCAGCGCTATGGAAAACATAGTGACCGGCGATACTTTTTCCTTAAATACTACAGCCATAATAATAGCTACCAGTACCGGGTAGACAAACAATATGGTGGATGCGATACCGGCATCCATGTAGTTATAACTCATAAAGAGAAACAGGGAAGAGAATGAGAACAACAGCCCCATGATGCAAAGTGGCAGCACATCCGCTTTCTTAATGGCAAAAGATTGTTTCTGCATCTTCATCATGATACCTAGTACAACTATAGCCAGTGCATAGCGATAAAATAATACCGAGTCTACGCTCATTCCTGCACTATAAAGAGGAAGGGTGAACAGTGGGTTCATGCCGTAGCTGGCTGCTGCGATTGCCCCAAGGAGAAATCCTTTAGTCTTGTTGTTAATCATCGTTTTTATTACACGCTTTAAAATCGGCGCGAAATTAGATATTTGTTAGCAATAAACAAAGGAAAAGTGCTTTATTCTTTCAATCTAACATCTATTTATTTAGATTATACCTAATCAACAAATATAAAAGAATTTATATCACCTGTAGCAGCTGAAAAATTATATGAAATGATTGAACGGACACGGACAGAAAGGGAAATGCAGGTTTGTTCTTTCTGTCCGTGTTCCACTATGGATTAGCTCAGTTTATGAATAACCAATCCCGAACGAAGTTTCGGTTCAAACCAAGTTGTTTTGGGCGGCATAATATTACCGGTATCGGCAATATCCATTAATTGTTTCATAGAAACAGGATAAAGGGCCAAAGCCACTTTCATTTCACCGCTGTCCACACGCTTCTTTAATTCCTCCAAGCCACGGATACCACCTACAAAGTCAATCCGTTTGTCGGAACGAAGATCCTTGATTCCCAATATTTCATCCAATATCAAGTTGGAAGAAATAGTCACGTCTAATACTCCGATAGGATCATTGTCATCGTATGTGCCCGGTTTTGCTGTCAAGCTGTACCATTTACCGTCCAGATAGAGAGAGAAATTGTGAAGAGCCTGCGGTTTATAAACCTTAATGCCTTTCTCTTCTACTACAAAATTCTTGCTGACAGCGGTCAGGAATTGTTCCGGAGACAGCCCGTTCAAGTCTTTTACAACACGGTTGTAATCAATAATAGTCAGCTGGTTGGCCGGGAAACATACAGCCATAAAGTAATTGTATTCCTCATTTCCCTGATGGTTTGCATTTTGCTGCGCTTTTTCGGCACCTACCAAGGCGGCAGCAGCCGAGCGATGATGGCCATCGGCAATATAAAGAGCCGGCATGGCTTCGAAAGCTTTTGTGATAGCTTTTATATCTTCTTCTTTGTCGATCACCCAGAATGAATGTCCGAAACCGTCACCCGGAGCGATAAAATCATATTCCGGCTGTTGTGAAGTATATTTCTTAACGATAGCATCTAATTCCGCATTATCCGGGTAAGCAAAGAATACCGGTTCTATATTGGCATTATTTACGCGGACATGTTTCATGCGGTCTTCCTCCTTATCACGACGGGTCAGTTCATGTTTTTTGATGACCCCGTTCATATAATCGGGAACATACGCTCCTACCACCAACCCATATTGGGTTTTGCCATTCATGGTTTGTGCATATACATAATAATTTTCTTTTTCATCTTGCACCAACCAGCCCTTGTCCTGAAACATCTGGAAATTTTCGGCAGCCTTCTCATATACTTTAGGATCATGTTCGTCTGTTCCGGCAGGGAAATCAATTTCCGGTTTTATAATATGATAAAGTGACTTTTCATTACCTTTCGCTTCCTCACGTGCTTCTTCAGAATTCAGTACGTCGTATGGGCGTGAAGCTACTTGTTCTACCAATTCTTTCGGAGGGCGGATGCCTTTGAAGGGTTTTATTATTGCCATAAAATAAAGGTATTAGATTTTACTTGCAGGGGCGAATTGCATTCGCCCGAAAACATAAGCTATATGCATTCGGTCGGATTCAATCCGCCCCTGCGGTTATTGGATTACTTATTTACTCTGAACTTTTCACAACCATCTTTCAGGAAGCCTACAATTTGTCTGGCGGCAGCAATACCTGCGTTGATATTTGCTTCAGCCGTCTGGGCTCCCATTTTTTTCGGTGTAGAGAAATAGCGGCCGGCAAATTTTTCTGAGAACTCAGCATGGGCAACCGGCATGATATCAGTAACATACTTTAAGTCGGTGCGTTCTTCCATCAGTTTGATTAATTCCGCTTCATTGATCACTTCCTTACGGGCAGTATTTACCAATACTCCTCCTTTAGGCATCTTGTTGACCAATTCATAGTTGATGGAATTTTTAGTTTCAGCCGTAGCAGGAATATGCAGGGACACTATATTACAAGCAGCATACAGTTCCTCAGCAGAAGAAACAGCTTTCACACCATCTTTTTCAATTACTTCTTTCGGGCAGAAAGCGTCAAAAGCATAAATATCCATGCCAAAACCTTTAGCGATACGAGCCACATTGCGACCTACATTGCCGTATGCATGGATACCTAACTTCTTGCCCATCAGTTCAGTACCCGAAGTCCCGTTATAGAAATTGCGGACAGCCATCACCATCATGCCAAAAGCCAGTTCGGCTACTGCATTGGAATTCTGTCCCGGAGTATTCATAACACATACATTGTGTGCCGTAGCAGCCGCCAAATCCACGTTATCATAACCTGCTCCTGCACGTACTACGATTTTCAGTTCTTTTGCCGCATCCAATACTTCGGCATCAATAATATCACTTCGGATAATGATGGCGTTAACGTCCTTTACAGCTTCCAGTAATTTGGCTTTTTCACCATATTTTTCCAGCAATACAAGTTCATAACCTGCTGCTTCTATTTCTTTACGGATACCGTCTACTGCAACTTTTGCAAACGGCTTGTCTGTTGCTACTAATACTTTCATGGTCTTATTGTATTAAAAAGATTCACCACAGATTAGCACGGATTATCACAGATTCCATTTATTGTTCCTATCTGTGTAATTCGTATAATCTGTGGTGAACATAATTATTAATGAAGTTTCTCAAATTCCTGCATGCAGTCAATCAAAGCCTGAACGCTTTCCTTCGGCATGGCGTTGTAGCAAGATGCACGGAAACCACCTACAGAACGGTGTCCCTTAATACCCACCATACCTCTTTCTGTGGCAAATTTCATGAAATCGGCTTCCAGCTCTTTGTATTCGTCATTCATCACAAAGCAAATGTTCATATAAGAACGGTCGGCTTTATCCGTTACTGTGCCACGGAACATTTTGTTACGGTCTATTTCAGCATACAACATGTCTGCTTTCTCTTTAGCACGTTTCTGCATTTCTGCTACACCACCGTTGGCTTTTATCCAGCGTAAAGTCTGCAAAGCGGCATAAATAGGAAGTACAGGAGGTGTGTTGAACATAGAGCCGCCGTCAATGTGAGTCTGATAATTCAGCATAGTAGGGATATAGCGTGATACCTTGCCCACAGCATCGTTCTTTACAATAACGAAAGTAACACCGGCTGGAGCCAAATTCTTCTGCGCACCGCCATAGATACAAATATATTTAGAAACGTCGATAGGACGAGAGAAAATATCAGATGACATATCAGCAATCATAGGAACCGGAGAATCCAGATCTTCATGAAGTTCTGTTCCATAGATTGTGTTATTCGTTGTGACGTGGAAATAATCTGCATCGGCGGGAACCGTATAATCTTTGGGAATATAGGTATAGGTCGCTTCAGCGGAAGATGCCACTTCTACTACCTCGCCGAAAGCCTTGGCTTCTTTCATCGCTTTCTTAGCCCATACGCCTGTGTTCAGGTAAGCAGCTTTTTTTTCGAGGAAGTTGAAAGGTATCATACAGAATTCCAAGCTGGCTCCACCTCCCAAGAATAGTACCGAGTACCCTTCCGGGATGTTCAACAGTTCCTTAAACAAAGCAACAGCTTCGTCTACTACAGGCTGAAAATCTTTAGCACGGTGACTGATTTCCATGATGGAAAGACCAGAACCATTAAAATCAAGAACGGCTTGTGCTGTTTTCTCAATTACCTCGCGAGGCAAGATAGATGGTCCCGCATTGAAATTATGCTTTTTCATTTGAAGTTTGTTTTGGTTATACAATTTGTTTATATCTTACATTGGGCGAAATTACACATTATTTTCAGTTTTCCAAAAAAATCGCTAATAAATTTACGAATTTCCGCATAATTTTCTTTCAAATTAGTTAAATCTGAATTTTTATGCTTTCATTTTGTAACTACATCCCTAGTAAACAATGATCTAAAGCATAAAAAAAATATCTTTTTGAATTATTCTTTAATCATTTCATTTCGAGAATTGACAAATTGTCATTATTTGGCTTCTTCAATAAGTGTTTTTATGCCCTTTATCTTCTCATTTCGTATTAAATTCAAAGTTTGTTTTATCTTTTTGCGAGATACGGCTGCAAAAGAATAGTGGTCCTTTACATCAATCCGTCCTATTTCGTCTTTATTCAAGTTACCTTTTTTAAAGAGAAAGCCCACAATATCTATCTTATTGATTTTATCTTTTTTGCCTTTCCCTATATATAATGTTACGTATTCGGGCAAGGACGGCTTGGGAGGCACTTGGGGCAATATGAATTCTTCCGGCTCATCGGCTATATATCCGGGCAGTGTTTCTTCAGCATGAAGAATAACGTATGAATTTCCTTCGGCTTCCCAACGGGCGGTACGTCCGTTACGATGGATATAACCGTCCTCATTGGCAGGTAGATGATAATGTACCACGTTCTCTATTTCGGGGATATCCAGTCCGCGAGCGGCCAGATCGGTAGAAATAAGCACATGGCAACTTCCGTTGCGGAATTTATATAGGGAGCGTTCACGGTCATCCTGTTCCATGCCGCCATGAAAAATGCCACATTGAAACTTCTGGGATTGAAGATACTTCCCTACCCGTTCCACACTTTCACGGTGATTACAGAAAACCAATGTCGATTGGCTTCCCAAGGTACAAAGTAGTTTATATAAGGTTTCAAGTTTGTCTTTTTCCGGAGATAGTACCTTATATAAATACAGTCGCTGGGTAAGCTGCTCTTCCGGATTTAAAAAATTCAATTTAATGGTCTTGTCCAGCCCCGTAAACTGCGGAATCTCTTCCGCATCGGTGGCCGACAACAGAAAACGGCGTTGCAAGTTGGGCAACTGTCCTATGACAGTCGCCATCTCTTCCTGAAAACCGAATTCCAGACATTTATCAAATTCATCTATTATCAAAATGGAAACCGTGTCTGCATCAAAATTCTGTTTGGAAAGATGGTCATTCATACGGCCCGGTGTACCGATGATAACTGATGGCTGCACCCCTTTGATGGTACGGTGCTCTTCCATGGCAGGTCGTCCGCCATAGCAACTTACAGCCTTGAATGGCGTATTCATGGATTTGAATACCTGATCTATTTGTAAAGCCAGCTCCCGGGAAGGAACCAGCACTATAGCCTGTACGCCTGTTATACCAGGCTTCAAACTCTGCACCAAAGGCAACAGATAAGCTAACGTCTTGCCGGATCCCGTAGGAGACAATAATATTAAGTCTTTTCCCTCTTTCCAAGCATCAATGGACGCCTCTTGCATCGGGTTCAGTCGCTCAATTTTCAAATTGGCTAGTATGTTCTCTATCATATTTATTTTCGTTTTATACAAAAGTAAAGAAAAAGCCCGATAAAAGTTCACTTTTACCGGGCTTATTTTCATTATTAATAAAAGGAGATCCTGATATTATCCTCCGAAGTTATCGTACATGATAGAAGAAGGTTCAACACCCAGACTATCCAGCATCTTAACGACTGCATTAGACATCGGACCGGGACCACACATGTAGTATTCAATATCTTCGGGAGCTTCATGATCCTTCAGATAAGTTTCATACATCACATTGTGAACGAAACCTGCGGTATACTTCACGCCTGCTGCATCGGCTGCGGGATCCGGACGGTCCAAAGCCAGATGGAAGTGGAAGTTCGGGAAGTCTTTTTCGATTTGCAGGAAGTCTTCCAGATAGAATACTTCGTTCAAGGCACGGGCGCCATAGAAGTATGACATCTTACGATCCGTAGTCTTGAGTGTCTTCGTCATGTGCATGATCTGAGCACGAAGCGGAGCCATACCGGCACCACCACCGATCCAAATCATTTCCTTCTTAGAATCGAAGATCGGGTGGAAGTCTCCGTAAGGACCACTCATGATTACCTTGTCACCCGGTTTCAGGGTAAAGATATAAGAAGAAGCGATACCCGGCATTACATCCATAAATCCGGGACCTTGTTCTTTCGGTTTGAACGGTGGAGTAGCGATACGTACAGTCAACATGATACGGTCACCTTCGGCAGGATAGTTGGCCATAGAGTAAGCACGGATTGTTTCTTCCGTATTCTTGCATTTCAAGCCGAACAGGCCGAATTTTTCCCATGCGGGCAGATACTCCGGACCGATAAGGTCTTTGTCAATATCCTTGTTGTAGTCCATTTCAAATTTAGGAATCTTAATCTGGGCGTATGAACCCGGAACAAAGTCCATGTGTTCACCTTTCGGCAAAGCCACAATAAACTCTTTGATGAAAGTGGCAACGTTCTTGTTGCTGATTACTTCGCATTCCCATTCCTTAACACCCATTACAGATTCATCAATCTTGATGCCCAGGTCTCCTTTTACTTTCACCTGGCAACCCAGACGCCAATGATCCTGTTGTTGTTTACGGCTGAAATGTCCTTTTTCAGAAGGAAGAATCTCACCACCACCTTCTACAACCTGGCATTTACATTGACCGCAAGAACCTTTACCACCACAAGCCGATGACAGGTATATACCATTAACAGACAGGGTGTTCAGCAAAGTTGAACCTTGTTCTACTTCCAGTTCTTTCTCTCCATTGATAGTTATCTTTACTTTGCCGCTCGGAGTAAGATACTGCTTAGCTACCAGCAAAATAACAACGAGCAGAAGGATAATTCCAAGGAATACTCCAATACTAGCTAATATTAAATTCATATCCATTGTCTTATTCCTTTCCTTTTAGATTTTCAAACCAGAGAAACACATAAATGCCATTGCCATCAAACCTACAGTGATGAAAGTGATACCCAGACCTTTCAAAGGAGCGGGAACATCAGAGTAAGCCATTTTCTCACGGATAGCAGCCAGACCGATAATAGCCAGTGCCCAACCGATACCTGAGCCCAAAGCGTAAGTGGTTGCCTCGCCAATGTTGATGAAATGACGTTGCTGCATAAACAATGAAGCACCCATGATGGCACAGTTTACAGCAATCAGCGGAAGGAAGATACCCAATGAAGCATAGAGTGACGGGCTGAAACGTTCAACCGCCATTTCCACCAACTGAACGATACCGGCGATAACGGCAATAAACAAGATAAAGCTCAAGAAACTGAGGTCTACTCCTTCTACCAGCGCATTAGGTGCCAGTACGTAATTTTCCAGCATATAGTTCACCGGCAAAGTTACAATCAACACGAAAGTAACGGCTGCACCCAGACCTACGGCTGTCTTTACGTTCTTCGATACTGCCAGGTAAGAACACATCCCCAGGAAGTATGCGAAAATCATATTGTCCACAAAGATGGACTTTACAAACAAACTTAAATATTCCATATTCTTTTCGTTTTATAGCGGGGATTAATTATTACTTTCCTGCAATTCTTTGTGTTTTGCACGTTGGTACCAGATGATACAAGCGCAGATAATCAACGCCATAGGAGGCATCAACATCAAGCCGTTGTTCAGGTAGCCCAAGTCATAAACAGCCTGCGGGATAACTTGGAAGCCGAACAGTGTACCTGCACCCAGCAGTTCACGGAAGAATGCCACGATAATCAGGATTTTGGCATAACCCAATCCGTTACCGATACCATCCAGGAATGATTCCCAAGGACCGTTCATCATAGCAAACGCTTCCAGACGTCCCATCAGGATACAGTTGGTAATGATCAGGCCGACGTATACGGAAAGCTGAACACTCACGTCGTAGGCAAACGCTTTCAAAATTTCACTCACAACGGTAACCAACGCAGCCACAACAACCAACTGTACGATGATACGGATACGGTTGGGGATGGTCTTACGCAACAACGAAATTACTACATTGGAGAATGCCGTAATAACCGTTACGGAAAGTCCCATCACAATGGCCGGCTCCAACTTGGCCGTTACGGCCAATGCCGAACAGATACCCAACACCTGTACGGTGACAGGGTTGTTCATTCCCAATGGAGTAGAGAATATTTCTTTATTCTGCTTTGAAAATAATTGTCCCATATTCTTTTATTCCTCCACATTATTGGTTAAAAAACTCTTGTAATTGCCCAGACAGCCTTTAATCATGGCATCCACAGCCAAAGATGTAATTGTACCGCCGGAAATTCCGTCTACCTGGTAATCGGGATTCTCCACCTTACCGTTCTTTACTACACCGAGAGCAATTTCACCGTTCTCCAGTGTCTTCTTGTTCAAGAATTCACTCTGGAAATGGTCAGTAGCGATTTCAGCACCCAGACCCGGAGTTTCACTAGCATGAGAGAAGTAAGTACCGTAAACAGTATCCTTATCTTCGTTCAGCGCGATGTATCCCCAGATAGCGCCCCAAAGACCGGCACCGTAAACAGGAACGACATATTTAGTCTGGCCGTCCACTTCGCACACAAATACGTGCAGACGTTGTTGTTCTTTTGCTTCTTTCTCGTAGTTGGTAGCAAATTCGCCA
>OLZV01000749.1_pt1 | contig 12890 bp, 5 predicted proteins | sample 1644531 | NCBI WGS metagenome assembly OLZV01 (sample SAMEA103958115, study PRJEB25191) | human gut metagenome | biome: human-associated habitat [ENVO:00009003]; feature: intestine environment [ENVO:2100002]; material: feces | place: Germany | collected 2013/2015
GGTCTGGGGCAGGCCGCTCATGACTGCGCCGTCCGGATGGCCCGCCAGTGCGGGATTATCCGGGTTTCCCGGGGCTACCGGGTTGTCCGGATTGCCGGGAGCCACCGGACTATCCGGGCTGCCGGGCGAGACCGGGCTATCCGGGCCGTCCGGGTTCTTGGGCGTATCCGGGTTTGTGGGCTGTTCCGGGGTGCCGGGCTTGTCCGGCACGGGAGTGGGCGGCACAGGCGGCGTATCCGGGTTGACGGGGGTGTAGCCGCCCACCTTGGGGGAGGCGTCCACCTCATAATTCCATTTCCCGTTCTCTGCCATGGGCAGGGAAACGAGGAACGGTTTGATGGGCGCATAGCCATTGGAGGCCTTGCTCTGCACGATCAGATACAGGCCAAGTTCCAGATCTTCAAAGGCGGCATTGCCGTCCGCATCAACGGTTTTTGTGGTGCCCCGTGCGCCCTGCGGCATATATTCCAGCAGCTGGTCCGCCAGCGTGCTGTCGGTCAGGTCGCCCAGCGCGATGCCGCAGCCGTAAAAATCGCCGCAGTATTCAAAGCTCAGGTCGCCGTTTTTGCGTTTCACCTCAGCCACGCGGTACAGCGTCAGCTGACCGCCGCTCAGGGCCTTATCCTTGGCGCTGTCGTACAGCGCAACGCGGATGGTGCCGGTGGCAGGGTTTCCGCTGGCATCCACCAGCCGGATGTTCGCACTGGTGGCAAGGGCAGGCAGTGCACCTGCCGCCAGAAGGCACAGCATCAAAAGCAGGGCTGCAAACCGCCTGCGCAAGCTTTTTTGTTCCATCGGCTGTTCACTCCCCTTTCTCTTCGTGTTTTTTGCGTTTGGCCAGCAGCAGGGCTGCACCCACGGTCAGCATACCGCCCACCGCCGCAAAGGGCACCGTGCCCATGCCGCCGGTGGAGGGCAGCTCGTAGCCGCTGTAGACATAGTTCCGGAGGTAGATCTTGCCGGTCTGGATGCCGTTGTTGTTGCTGGTTTCCAGCGTCCAGCTGCCTGTCGTAGCCTCTTCTACCATATAATAGCACGGGTTTCCGTCATTGTCCGTTGCCGGGGTGTCCGTGCTCGGCCATGTATACGACCATTTGTTCTCCGAATTCAGCGAGACTTCCTCTCCCACTGCGGTCTTTTCTCCGCTGTCTTTGTTCACGCAGTACAGCTGCACCTTGACTTCAGTCACCGGAGCCTCGACCGATTTGCCAGTGTCCTTATCCAGCCAGGACTTGACCACCGTCAGCTCCTGATAGGTGTTGCGGATCTCCATGGTCGTGGTCTTGACATCGCTGCCGAAGACAATGCTGTTCTTTTCAACGGTCACGCCATCCACAATCAGGTTATTTGCTGTGCCGGTCGCAGCCCGATATGCCGTTTCATGATCCTCAGTCTCCTGAGCAAACAGTACGTAGTGCGGGGTCTGGTCAAGCTTGTAATTCGCCGGGGCTTCCATCTCCACAAGGCGGTAAAGCGTGTCAGTTTTCAGAGTATTGGACTCTCCTGTGGTTGTCACACCCAGTGTGATCTTGCCGCTTTCGCCGGTCGATCTGGTGTCCCATGGAGTCCACTTTTCCTTTTGTTTATCATAGTACTCAATGGAGAATTGCGCACCTTTCAGCGGCATGCCGGTATAGCTGTCCATTTTGTTCAGCAGCAGCTGGCCCATTTTGACAGTAGCCCCCGAGCTGTTGTGCTGCACCTCAGTTTTAATGCCATCCTTCTTTGTGTCATTCAGATAGACGCTATTGGAAAGCTCCGGTGTCACCGCTGTGCCGGGGTCGATCTCGCACTCGTATTGCATTACGATAGCCGTCTCGTCCGGCACCCTGACTTGCAGCCAGTAGCCTTTATCAGGGGACAGGATCTGGCAGACGCCTTCCGGCAGCTCTTCGCCGATGGTGGGCTGGCCGCCTGAGAACTCGTAGGAATAGAACTTTACCGTGCTGAGATCGCCGTAGGCATCCGCGCCGGCTTTCAGTTCCAGCTTGTCTTGCAGCGTGAGCGGTTCGCCGTTGTTCAGTCTCTTTCTCGACGGGTTGATGTACACGGTATAGCGGACGCGGTTGGTCGGCTGGCCGTTCTCCTTCACCTGCTCGCCGGTCTTTTTCACCTCGGTGGCATCGCGGGTCACCGTAGTAGCTGTGGACGATTCTTCCTTGCCCCATTTTGCGGTGTTCTTATACGAGATCTGGCTGACCGACAGGTCTTTCCAGCTCGGGTCATCGGAGATTTTCACCTTGTACAGGAACTGCACCGTATGGCTCCGGCCGTCCGTGTTGTAATTGCTGAGACGCAGCGTCAGCGTGCCGTTGTTATCACACACGGCGCTCCAATGATTATTTTCGTCTGCCTTATTATTTTTGTCTACCTTTTTGCCGTCCACCAAAAGCTCTGTCTGGCTCTCCAGATACTTCGTGTTGAGCGGAAGGGTGTCCACGATCACAATTTCTTTTGTCTGGCTGGCATCCGTCGTCAGCGCCACACTGTAGCACAGGCGCTTATCTCCCACATCTTTATACGCCACCGTGCTGCCCTTATTGTAAGTATTGCCTTTATCCGTAGAGACTTTCTTTTCAAAGGAATCGATACGGGTATAGGTATCCTGTGCATCCTTACTCTTTCCGGTTCCTTCTACACTCGCCCAGTTCACATACTTCCGTGTTTCGCCGTTCGTCACCTTGTCCCTGTCTTCGTGCGTAGTGACGGTCAGTTCCATCCTGCGCACCGGAAGGTCCTTGACCGTAATTTTGAAGGCACGGGCCCTTGTCGTATCGTCCGTCACTGGCGCCTGCGCATGATAATCCGAGAACGCTTCAATGGTCAGCTTATCCCACACATCCGCATAATCCTTGGTATTGCCGTCGCGCAGCGTCAATTTCAGGCTTTTTTGCACGGCGGTTTCCAGATCGGACTTATAGAACCAGTGCCGTGGACCATCCGCGTCCACGTTCAGACGTTGGTTGTTTGCATCTCGCGCGCCCATGACGTCCACCAGTGTAAAGTCGGTGCCGCCCAGATCGTTGGTGACCACGATATTCCAGCTTGCAACACCATCACTATTTGTGCTGACATGCTTTTTGGAAATCCCCCAGTCGCCCTTGCCGAATACGAGCTCTTTTTCTGCTGTAAAGGTATCGCTGCCCTTCGTTGCCGTAGCCGTGTTGGTCACTGCACCATTCGTTGTCGGGCTATTTGTGCGGAAGGTAAATTCGTAGGATATGGCAGTGCTTTTTTCTGGGATCGTATAGCCGTCTTTCAGCTTTTGTGCAGTGATGGTATCAAAATTCTTGCCATCCGCTTTAACGGTGACATCTCCCAGCACTTTAAGCCCCTCGGGGATGACGTCCTGCACGGTATAGCCCCACAGAAACTCTCCGTAACCGTTGGCCGCAGCCTTCAGCGTGATGGTCCATTCGATCGTACCATCCTCTTTCAGCTTGCCATCCTTGGAAAGACGGCGCCAGAATGAAACATATTGGGCATCTTTCACATCCGGTGCATCCTTTATTCCGGCAAGGCCCTTGTTGTACATTTTGCCGTCATTGTCTTTGCACTTGTTCATTTCGTCCGGGGTCACCTTGGTCGTGTAGCAGAGAATGTAGCTCTCGCCCGGTTCCAGAGCAGGCAGATTCTCCACCAAAATAGAGCGGTTCAGCTCATTCTCATTGGAAACCTTCAGCTTATACTCATTACTCGAAACCAGAGTGCCGGGTGCATTCTGCTCTGCTTCCAGTTTGAACACCTTGACGCTGTTCTCCACATAGCTGCCGAGCACCTGAATCCCGCTGCCGCTGAAGCTGCCGCTGCTGTCGCCGTTGAGCTGGTCGCCGATGCGCACGGTTTTGTCACCTGTGCCTTTTTTGGTGGACGCTTTCACATACCAGCGCAGGTAGTAGTTTCCTTCCTTGTCCCAGTAGTTGAACCCGCCACTGACATATTTGTTGTCGTCCAGTCCTTTGCTCACCGCAATATCGCCGTCCGGCTTTTTGATGATCAGATTGAAATCATCGTTAAAGATCACCTTGCCGTCCTCTCCGGCCTGCGAATAATCAACGTCCGCTTCAAAGGTGAAATCTCCCGTAAATGGCATACCCTTCAGGATTTCCTGATTCGTAAAGGTCATTTTTACCTCGCCGGACTTGCTGATGGTATAGCTGCCCACAACTTCCGTGCCGCGGTAAACCTTACCATCAGCCTCTTTTGTCAGGGTCAGACCATTAGGCAGCTGGTAGGTCAGCGTGTTGTTTGTGCTGCTGACGATTCCGCTGCCTATGAAATAGCTCAGTTCGACCTGCACGGCTTCGCCGTCCTTAAACCGGTATCCATCCTCAATCGGCACCCAGTTCTTGCCCTTTTTTTTGCTGATAACGACATTGGTGATGTGATCAGACAGGTTTATTCCGCTGTCGCTCCGCTCCATTGCCATCATCATCGGGTAGTCTGCATCCTGTTCCAGTGTCTCACCGATCCACTCTACCCTTGCTGAGAAGCCCTCGTTTTCTTCAGGGACAGTCTCCGGCTCTTCCTCCGGTACGTCATCCTCCTGTGCCTTATGGGCTGCGGCCAGATCGATCACATCCGTGATCTCGTCCGCACGCAGGGACACCTCGGCCACCTTGCCGTCCACGTCGCCGGAGATCACGGTCAGGGTGCCGGTATCCGCGTCTACATCCGATACGATGCCCACGGTCTCGGTGCTGACGGTGCGCTCCTCAGTCTGGGGCTCAGCGGCGGCAGGCTCCAGCGAAAGCAGGGCAATGTCTGCATCGGCAGAATCATCCATGATCTGCGGCGCATCCTCTTCCACCGCCACCGTCTCGGTGGTGATGCTGTTGTAGAACACGATATCGCCGGGCACAAGCTCGACCTCTGCCGCCGCCTTCAGCCACTCGGACCCGCGCAGGTCGCTGCGCAGGGCCTGCACACCGGCGCGCTGCGGCACCGTGGTCTGCGGCACATTCGCGTAGTTCAGGCAGTAGGACAGGAACATCACATCCCACGCACCGTAGGCGTTGCCATACCATGCACCGTAACGGGTGTAGTGGCGCACGGTGGTCTGGTCCTCATCGTCCAGCTTGAAGTTGCGCTCGCTCTGCTGGTAACCCAGCTGGCTTTTTGCCACAGCGGTCAGGTCGTCGGCCCACGCACCGGTGAGCACAACATTCGTCTTTGCGCTCCATGTCTCCTCGTCCTCCACATCCGCCAGCGGGTCGGACAGGCAGTTCACGGTGTGGTGGTGCTCCGGCAGGCCGCAGACCAGCACTTCCTCATAGCAGGCGTCGGTGTGGTGGTGCACCGGGGTATCCAGACTGCTGTCGTCCACAACGGGCTGAAGGGCCACGGCATCGTCAAACACCGCAGAGGCTTCCTCATCCACCGGCACATAGTCCGGGTTGGGCTCCTCCACAAGCTCGCCCTCTTCCAGACCGCACACCAGCTCATATTCAATGGTATAGCAGCTGTCGTCGTGGGTGTGCTCGAACAGGTCACAGATCAGGCTGCCATCCTCGGGGTCAAAGCAGTCGTCGGTGTGCACATGCTCTTCCTCGTAGCAGGTCAGCGTTTTCACTTCCTGATAGCAGTCGTCGGTGTGCTGGTGGGGCACAAAAATGTACTCCGGCTCCGGCTCTGCCGAATAGGCGGCAATGTCGGCCTCGCTCTGCTCCACACCGTAATCCGCATCAGGGAATGCGCTGTCGTCCGGCTTTGTGGCGTTCCAGTCCTCCGGTTCGCCCTCCTCATAGCCGCACACCAGCACCTTCTCGTAGCACTCGGCGGTGTGCTGGTGCTCGATCTCGCCGCACTGGTAGTCTGCCGTCTGGGCAATGCCCACACTGTGCAGCTGCCAGTTGACGAACAGGCTGGTGAGCAGCGCCAATGCCAGCAGCAGTGCCATATACCGCCGCGCTGCCTTGTGTTCCCTGCGGAACTGCTGCATCAGTGCCGTTGTGATATCCTTCATGTTTTTCATCCTCACTATACTAAAAGCAGCGTATTTTCGTCGTTTGCAAAACCGCCAAATCCACGCCCTATTTTTATACTCCTATAACCTATTTAGTGTACCACATCCTTGGCCGGAAATCAACTTTAAAATGCTCGTTATTTGGCTTGAGCGCTGGATTTTTGGCAGGTTTGCCGTGCCAGACCCCGCAGGCGGGATGTGCCGGATTTCTCAGCTATTCCGGGCTTTGGGCGGGCGGTCCGGCACAAGGCCGCAGACCAGACGCACCATCAGCGGGGTCAGCGGCAGCCACGCCGCAGTGCAGATGAGGTTGAACAGCGTATGCGCGTTGGCGATCTGCCGGGCAATGACTTCCAGCTCCGGCCCTTTGGGCGAGATCATTGCCACCAGACCCGCATACCACGGCAGCAGGGCACAGAACGCCGCCGCACCGGTCAGGTTGAACAGAGCGTGGGCCGCCGCCGCCCGTTTTGTGTCCCGGCTCTGCCCGATGGATGCCAGCACCGCCGTGACCGTGGTGCCGATGTTATCCCCCAACAGCACCGGCAGTGCCCCTGCAAGGCCCAGCAGACTGCCGCCTTGGGGGCCGGGCCGGGCCGCAACGCTCTGAAGCACTGCAATGGTGGCAGAGCTGCTCTGCACCGTCAGGGTCATGCAGAGGCCTGTCAGCAGGCCCAGCCACGGATGATGCCGTACCCGTGCCAGCCAGAGCACAAACACCGGGCTCTGTGCCAGCGGGGCCAGCGCCGTGCTCATACCGGCAATGCCCTCGAACAGCAGGCCAAAGGCGAACACCGCCCGGCCAATAGCCCGGCCCTTCTGCCCTGCACAGGCAAAGCAGAGCAGCAGCCCGGCCAGCAGAACAAGGCCGCGCACATCTTCCAGCCGGAAGGCCAGCAGCTGTGCGGTAATGGTCGTTCCGATGTTGCAGCCAAAGATCACCGGGACCGCCTGCCGCAGGGTCAGCAGGCCCGCACTTACAAAGCCCAGCACCATCACCGTGACTGCCGAGCTGCTTTGCAGCACCGCCGTGACCGCAGCCCCCGCCAGCACGCCCCGCACCGGGCTGCCGGTCACAGCGGCCAGCAGGCTTTTCAGGCGGCTGCCTGCCGCTGTTTCCAGACTGTGGCTGAGCGCATCCATGCCGTATAAAAACAGTGCCAAGCCGCCAAAAAGTGTAAAAATTCTTGTCAGGTTCTGTTCCACTGCCGCCGCCCCTCCCGCAGAAACGTTTCTTATTCTATTTATGCAGCTGCCGGGCGGTTCAGGCTTTCTGCCGCCCTCCCCTTTTTGTGAACTTTTTTAAAATTATCCTAAACTGCCCTTGCATTCTGGGTGCCGGAGGAATATTATTGTCAGGCGTTAATAGTTAACAGCTGTTAAGCATTTTGCAATGAGGAGGGATAGAATGTTGTACGAGACCGAAGCCGCCGCGAGCTTTCATGGTCTGTGCCATTTTTTTGGACGGCTGAGCAAGGCGTCCCGGGCCGGCATGAAGGCAGCTCTGCGGGGCTGTCCCAAGTGCCACTTTCCCATGCTGGAGGGTCTGGCTCACACGATCAGTACCCGCGGGCAGAACGGAGCGGTGTATGTTTCCGATTTTGCCCGGGAGGCACACCAGCCGCTGCCGGCCATCAGCCGCAGCCTGCGCCAGCTGGAACAGGACGGCCTTGTTCTGCGCGAAGCGGACCCGGCTGACCGGCGCAAAACGCTGGTGCGCATCACGCCGGAGGGCTATGCCGCCTGTGCCCGGTGTGAAGATGCACTCAGCGATTATTTTGCCTGCGTGATGGCCCGGCTGACACCGGAGCAGGTGCAGCAGATGAATACTTTGCGCGGCGCACTGATGGACGCCATCCTTGCGGAAAACGCTTCCCGTGAAGCAAAGAACAACGAAGGGAGAACCGAACTATGACGAAAATTTTCAAGCAGCTGGCCCGGCACTGGGCCGTCTGTCTTGTGGTGTTCGCGCTGCTGTTCGTGCAGGCGTACTGCGATCTTTCGCTGCCGGACTACACCAGCAGGATCGTGGACACCGGCATCCAGCAGGGCGGCATTGAAAGTCCCCTGCCGGAAACGATACGCCAGAGCACGCTGGATGCCCTCACGCTTTTGATGAGCGAAGAGGACGCTGATGCGCTCCAGAACGCCTACGGGTATTATCTTCAGGACGACGGCGTGCTGAAGCTGCGCACCGACCTGACCGATGACGAGCGCACCGCGCTGGAGGATGCCGTCACCACTCCGGACATCGTGCTGTATATGGCCGCCGCGAAGGCAGCGAACGCCCCCGCCGGGCAGGACACCATGGGCATGACCGGCCTTGCTGACATGCAGGCGGCATCCTCTGAGAGCACCACCACGGATAGCGAGACCGTCACCCCCACTGCCGAAGATCTGGACACCGTATGCGCCCAGTTTGCCGCTATGAGCCAGATGCCCGGCTTCACCCGCGAAGCCGTCCAGCAGCAGCTGGCCGGTGCGTTTGCCAGCTTGGATGATACCCTGATGGAGAACCTCAAAAGTCAGTCCGTGCTGCTGGTGCAGCTGGAATACGAGGCACAGGGCGTTGCCCACGATGTGCAGATGCGCTACCTTTACCGCGTAGGCGGCCAGATGCTGGGCCTCACCCTGCTGATGGCGGCCGTGTCCATTGCTGTGGGCTTCCTCGCCTCCCGCGTGTCCGCCGCCATTGGCCGTGACCTGCGCCGAGAAACCTTTGCCAGTGTCATCGGATTCTCCAATGCAGAGATTGAGAATTTCTCCACCGCATCCCTCATCACCCGCACCACCAACGACATCCAGCAGGTGCAGTTCGTCTGCGTCATGCTGCTGCGCATGGTGGCCTATGCGCCCATTCTGGGCATTGGCGGCGTGCTGCATGTGCTGAACAGCAGCACCGGCCTTTCCTGGATCATTGTGCTGGACGTGGCCGTTCTGCTGCTGCTCATCCTCTTCCTGATGAACATTGCCATGCCGAAATTCAAGATCATGCAGAAGCTGGTGGACCGGCTGAACCTTGTCAGCCGCGAGATCTTGACCGGCATCATGCCGGTGCGCGCGTTCAGCCGCGAACGGTTTGAGGAGGAGCGCTTCGACAAGGCCAACAAAGACCTGATGAGCACCCAGCTGTTCACCAACCGTGCCATGGTGGCCATGATGCCCTTTATGACCCTCATCATGAACGGCACCAGCCTGCTCATCGTCTGGTTTGGCGGCAAGGCCATGGACACCGGCACCATGCAGGTGGGCGAGATGATCGCCTTCATCACCTACACCATGCAGATCGTCATGTCCTTCCTGATGCTGGCCATGGTGGCCGTCATGCTGCCCCGCGCCGGTGTGGCTGCGGAGCGTATCGATGAGGTGATCTGCACCAAAGCCACCATCAACGACCCGGACGAAGCTGCTGCAGAGCCCGCGCAGGAGCACAAAAACTGGCAGGGTGAGGTAGAGTTCCACGATGTGAGCTTCCGCTTCCCGGGTGCGGACAGCGATGCGCTGGAGCACATCAGCTTTACTGCAAAGCCCGGCGAGACCACCGCCATCATCGGCTCCACAGGCTGCGGCAAATCCACCCTGCTCAACCTCATCCCCCGCTTCTATGATGTGACAGGCGGCAGTGTGACCGTGGATGGCATCGATGTGCGCAATATGCCGCAGGCACAGCTGCACGACCTGCTGGGCTATGTGCCCCAGAAAGGTGTGCTGTTCAGCGGTACCATCGGCTCGAACCTGAAGTTCGGCGGGGAGCACATCACCGATGCCGACGTGAAAAAGGCCGCTGCCATTGCGCAGGCCACCGAGTTCATCGATGCAAAACCGCAGGGCTACGAAAGCCCTATCGCACAGGGCGGCTCCAATGTGTCCGGCGGCCAGAAGCAGCGCCTTTCCATCGCCCGTGCCATTGCGAAAAAGCCAAAGATCTACCTGTTCGATGACAGTTTCTCTGCCCTCGACTTCAAGACCGATGTAGCCCTGCGCCGTGCACTGAAAGCCCAGACCGATAACGCTACCGTTATCATTGTGGCACAGCGCATCTCCACTGTGCTGCATGCAAACCAGATCCTGGTGCTGGACGAAGGCCGTCTGGTGGGCAAGGGCACCCATGCCCAGCTGATGGCTTCCTGCCCGGAGTATCAGGAGATCGCCCGCAGCCAGCTGAGCCAGAAGGAGCTGGACCTCAAATCTCTGAATACCGAAAAGGAGGGTGATTGATATGCCAAGACCCGGACGCATGACGACCGAACGCGCCAAGGACTTCAAGGGCACCCTGCTGCAGCTTGTGCGCACCCTTGGCCGCTACCGCCTTTCGCTCGTTACCGCCATTGTATTTGCCATTCTTTCTACCATCTTCAATATTGCAGGCCCCAAGGTGCTGGCAAAAGCCACCACAGCCCTTGCCACCGGCTGGATCGCCAAGCTGCGCGGCACCGGCAGCATCGACTTTGTGTATATCGGCCGCATCCTGCTGTTTTTGCTGGGCATGTACCTGCTGAGCAGCGCATTCAGCTTTATTCAGGGCTGGCTGATGACCGGTCTTTCGCAGAAGGTGTGCTACGACTTCCGCCGTCAGATCAGCGAAAAGATCAACCGCCTGCCCCTTGCCTATTTTGAAAAGCGCACCGTGGGCGAGGTGCTGTCCCGCATCACCAACGATGTGGACACCCTGGGCCAGAGCCTGAACCAGAGCATCACCCAGCTCATCACCAGCGTGACCACCATGATCGGCGTGCTGATCATGATGCTGTCCATCAGCCCGAAGATGACCCTGATCGCCCTGCTGATCCTGCCGGTGTCGCTGGCACTGGTGCTGCTGGTGGTCAGGTTCAGCCAGAAGTACTTCAAGGCCCAGCAGGCCACCCTGGGCGTGGTGAACGGCCAGGTGGAAGAGGTCTACTCCGGCCACAACGTGGTCAAGGCCTTCAACCGGGAGGCCGTGGTACTGGCAGACTTCAACTCCGCCAACGATAAATTGTACGAATCCGCCTGGAAGAGCCAGTTCCTCTCCGGCCTGATGATGCCCATTATGAACTTTGTGGGTAATCTGGGCTATGTGGCGGTGGCCATCGTGGGCAGCATTTTTGCGGCAAACGGCACCATTACCATCGGTGACATTCAGGCCTTCATCCAGTACGTCAAGAACTTCACCCAGCCCATCCAGCAGCTTTCTCAGGTGTCCAACATGCTGCAGAGCATGGCCGCTGCCGCTGAGCGGGTGTTCGAGTTTTTGAACGAGCCGGAAGAGGATCAGCAGGCAGACCCGGCCCGCCGCGCGGACCCTGCCTGCATCAACGGTCAGGTGACATTCAGTCATGTCCGCTTCGGCTACACCCCGGACAAGACCGTCATCCACGATTTCAGCTGTGAGGTCAAGCCCGGCCAGAAGGTGGCCATCGTCGGCCCCACCGGCGCAGGCAAGACCACCATGGTCAAGCTGCTCATGCGCTTCTATGATGTGGATTCCGGTTCCATCACCCTGAATGGCCACGATGTGCGGGACTTTGACCGCAGCGCCCTGCGTGAGGGCTTCGGCATGGTGCTGCAGGACACATGGCTGTTCAAGGGCACCATCATGGAGAACATCCGCTATGGCCGTCTGGATGCTACCGACGAAGAAGTGGTCGCCGCCGCCAAGGCTGCCAACGCTGACCACTTTATCCGCACCCTGCCCGGCGGCTACCAGATGGAGCTGAACGAGGACGCTTCCAACGTGAGTCAGGGCCAGAAGCAGCTGCTCACCATCGCCCGCACCATTCTGGCCGACAACCGCATCCTGATTTTGGACGAGGCCACCAGCAGTGTGGATACCCGCACCGAGCAGCGCATCCAGACCGCCATGGACCGCCTGATGGAGGGCCGCACCAGCTTTGTGATTGCCCACCGGCTTTCCACCATCAAGGACGCCGACCTGATTTTAGTCATGCGGGATGGTGACATTGTGGAGCAGGGCACCCACGACGACCTGTTGGCCGCTGGCGGGTTCTACGCCGATTTGTACAACAGCCAGTTTGAAGATGTAAGCGCGTAATTTTTTCTCTGATAAAACAGCAAAAGCCCAAAGCTGCCGGTTAAGTGAACCGTGCCGCTTTGGGCTTTTGGGTTATAAAATAGAATTTTTCAATACATGTACACTCTGCATTGCTTCTTCCACTTTTCTGCCAGGTTTCATTCCCAGCAGTCTACACATAAAAACACCAAAGGGCCAGCGTGCAGTGCTGGCCCTTTGGTGCGGTATAGGAAAACATAAAAAAGAGAATGGCAATGTTATTGGGTGTACCTGAAAATTCAAGGCAATACCGCACAAAAGTTCCACTTGCCCGCAGCATTTACAAAGTCTAAAAAGCAAGGAAACTGCGACGTTTTTCAGAAAGCCAGCTTCTCACAATTGCAGTGGGATTCCGCTCAGTGGCGTTTCTGCACACGCCTGTTCTGCGGCTTCCAGTGATGCATATCCGTATGCTCTAACGGTTTCCGCCATGGTCATGCACGCCAGATTTTTTCCAGCCTGATACAGCGACACCACCCAACGGCCATAGCCATAGAGCACTTCAAAAGGATACACCGAAAGTTCCCCGCGGAGATAGGTTTCGTAGGAAGTCTGTGCCGTGGAATCCTCCGCCGTATGAATCACACGGGCACGGCTGCCCAGATGCGGATACTTTGCCGTGAATTCCTCCATCCACGGAATCTGAATGGCAATGACTGCCTCCCGCAGCTGCACAAATTCCGGCGACAGTTCCGGCAGCTGGTCGGCAAAGCCGGCGTACAGCTGAGGGTCTGTGCTCTCCATCATGCGGGCGTACTTTTCCATAATGGGATTCCGCCCCGCCTGCACTGCCGCGGTAAACGCCGCCAGCCACTGTTCCAGCAGCTCCTCCTCCCATGGCAGATACTGGCTCCGCCGCATGATCGAAAAAGTTTC
>OLZV01000750.1_pt1 | contig 12857 bp, 14 predicted proteins | sample 1644531 | NCBI WGS metagenome assembly OLZV01 (sample SAMEA103958115, study PRJEB25191) | human gut metagenome | biome: human-associated habitat [ENVO:00009003]; feature: intestine environment [ENVO:2100002]; material: feces | place: Germany | collected 2013/2015
TCAAGAAAATTCTGTTTCTGTCAAGAGAAGTTTATATAATTCAAATATAAATACTTTGGATAAAATACGAAGTGACTTTCATATTTTCTTATCAAAAGTGGATTTAGAAAATGATTTAGACGAGTTTTTGCCTGAGCAAAAAGAGGCTTTTATTGAAGTTAATCCCGTAACCGGCATATCGCAAAACGATGTTAATAAGGCCATTGAGATTCTTAATCGCTTTGACGACAAGCCCCTTGATTATTTTATCGACACCGAGGGTGAAAAAAAGCGTCATAAAATTGGCAGTATTGAAGCGGAGAGCCGTAAGCGCAAGCGTCTAAAGTATTGGCGTGATACCATTTGCTACGATTCTGCGATTGATTGGTCGTGGAATCTGACAATCCTCCAAAAGAAACTTGAATACAATATTGGGTACTGGAGATATGTACAGCGTCATGTAGGCTGGGAAGAAGATGTCAAGCGAATGCAGCTATGCTGTCGCTTGCTCCAACTTGCGGCTGCCGACTATCCCGACATGGAAGGCGTTTATGTCAACGAGCGTAACGCTGCGAGATATAAAATAGAAGTCGACCATGACGAATTATTGGAGGTGCATCTCAAAAATTTGCGTAGAGAAAAAGCCTTCCGCCTCGTCTGGCGCTTCATCGAACACAATATGAAAAGATGGTGGGACTAAAATTTTAAATGGTATGAGTACAATAGTAGTAGCCGTTGGTAACGGCGGCGGAAACGTGGTAGATGATTTCCGCAAAACGATAACCAAAACTCCCGGAGTAGAGTATCTGTATCTCGATCAAGACTCTGAGCAACTGGAGTCGCATGGCAATGGCAATGAACGCAAAATGATTCTGGAAAAATCGTGCAAGACACTTGGTGAAAATTTTGCGGATAACTATGACACAGTCGTTTTGGTTGTTTGCCTTGGTGGATTCATCGGTAATTATTATGCAGATGCAATCGCTGAGGAATTGCGCGGACATTGCAGAAAATTGCTCTGTATTGCTTCACTCCCATTTGAGTTTGAAGGCCGGGTAAAACGGATTAACGCCGTAGCAGCTCTGGGTAATATTAAACGATGGTGCGACCTCACAGCAATCCAAGATAATAATTGTTTACCGGGCGACATTGACTTTTCTGATTTAAATGATTCAATGGCTAACCTTCTTTGCATTTTGCGGCCATTAACCTACGACGAAAATGTTTCGGAAAGCGTTGTTTGTTGCGAGTGGGCAACCGTAAAGCAAATTAGAGTCATTTGGCAACGCGCTTATAGAGAGGCTTGCCCTACCTTTTTGCCAAATGGAGTAATAACATTTCATCAAAATAGAGAGAACAAAGATGGCGATGAAAAATAAAAATATACAGGATATCGAAACGGCTATCATTGCTTTGGTCGGTGATGATATAGACTCCTACAATCTCCGCCGTTTGAGTCCGCAAGAAATCGAAACGGTTGAAGATTTATTGGCAGACCGGAAGCAAATTCTCAATGAAATGTTTCGGCCTACGGAAGAGAATGAATTAACTTTAAGCCTACATCGTCGTGTTAAGATAATGGAATCGAAATCGTCGGTAATCAACGATTGTCCGGACTTCGATGATGATTATGAAATCGAAGGATGGTTGCACTACATCTTTGACGGGGCAGAATCTGTGTTGGCCTTAAACGATGACAACTACTATGGCTCGAGGTTTACCCTGATGATAAAAACGCTCTATGAACTTTATGAAGAAAAGGGACAGCAGGATATAGAATCGGTTCACCCCGGTTCTACCCCTCTTGATGATGGCGTGAGTTGGAATGAGCCTCCTTATTGGGATAAACCTGATTTTCAAGACATCATCATCTGCCATGCTGTGCATGATCTAACAAATCATAAAGCGTATTCAATCCCCGACCTACTGCGTCTAAACGATTTTTGGTGCGAGGTGCAGGTAAAAATCCAAAGTATAACCGACCAAAAAGGCAAACGTTGGAATTCATAATATAAACATACCAATTAAATACAGCTACTTATGAAAACAATTGATTCAAACGATGGTGTACGACAGCTGATGCAGAATATGTGGTTAAAGCATCTATGTGGTGAAAAGCAGGATGCCGACAATGTTTACTTAGTGGATTTTAGGAACGGGGAGGCATTGGATACACATATGTCCCTCCCGATCCCGAATTTTTCGGAAAGAACGGTGGGTTGGTATCTCCAACAAGTAAATTTTGATGACATTCTGTCTCAACCTCGTTTTAATTGGTGTATTCATGGCAATACAATTGTTCTTTATGATGCATTTTCCTATCTGAGATCAATTGTTCCAAGTGAAGTTGCTACCTCAAAAACATTTGAAGTTACAGGGACTCCTGATTCGGGTATACTCGGTTTAGAAATCAAGATGGATTTACCTGAAAACTGGCTTGAATTCTTAAATCGGCGAGCCATGGTTCCGGATATCGCGCTGGAGAGATGGATTGGAACACTGCTACTTCATCTTACTGATAATGGAACGAAATCTATTCATCGGTTTGTTACGAAAGAGAGTTTTTTTAATAAAAGGAAAGAGAGTAGTAATCCGGGACTTTATATCAAATTGAATAGGATTTATAATTGGCTACGCAAGTTCGGTCTTGGCTTTTTGTTGAAAAGAAAGACAGAGCGCTTATTGAACGAAGCCACACTTTCTATAGCTTCGGGAATTGATAAATCGACACTTAAGAAAGGATTAGGTGAGATTTATGGTAAAATTATAGATGCAAAGATACTGGTTGTAAGGGATATACGTTCCTACGGAGGTTCCGCATATGCGTTTGATGCAATACACTGGGCTTTGCATTACTATGATTCTGAGAAATCTGAGCCTTTTGATGATTGCGCTATCATTATAAACTCTAATTTCATGAAAAATCAAAGTTTCGATACCATTAAGAAACATTTCGCAACCGAAAATATGTTTTGGATTTCAAATGAGTATGATGGAATAGACCTTACGTTTATCCGTTATAATCCAAAGTAATTATTTAATTTTGCAAAATATGGAAGAAGCTCAAAAAAACATAGAACTCTTAATAAAAAAGCGAGGTAAAGAACTTCGAGAAAAAGAGATCAACAAGACTATCGTAATTGATGGTCTCACAAATCCCACATTATATGAAAACGCTCCTGTTCGGATTCTTTTTGTACTGAAAGAAGCCTATGACACAGAAGGTGACAATGTTGAATTTTGGAACCACACCGACTATCTACGAGATCCGGATTTTTACATTCTTGACAAAAAAGATTACCCCACTCACTATGTTGTGTCAAAGTTATCCAGTGGCTTGCTTCACAATTGGTTATTCTCTAATCCTCAATATGAGAAATTATGGGCTGACGACACAACTGCTCCCGAAATTCTTTCTGATTTCCAAAGCATTGGGTGGATAAATATTGGGAAGTTTCCTGCCCCCGGACAGTCCTCCACGTCTTCCTCTCGGCTACATGAGGTATATAATGATTGGAAGGACGTGTTATTTGCACAAATAGAAGTGTATGACCCTGATATAATCATCTTTGGTGGCACATTCGGAGTAATTGAAGAAGACCTTGATAATTCAGACAATCCATTCTATGGGTTGGAATATCTTTTCAAGGAGGGTGCCACTAAAGCATATAAAGATAAAAAAGGAAGATTGCTCCTAAGCACGTATCATCCGTCTCAACGAACTATTCAGAGAGAAAAATACGTAAATTCGATTATACACTTGGCTCGGCGTGCAGAATTTAGAAAGAATATTAATAAATAGTCCATCAAATTTCCAAACTGCCGCAATTTGTCAGTTTGATTGATTAAATTTGCAGACAAAAATGGAAGAATATGGCCGCGAGTGAATTATTTAACCGTTATATCTGGTTGGTGGATTTGATCTATCGGACCGGGGGAATAACGCGCGATGAAATCAATAGTTATTGGTCGCGTTCGCAATATAATTTAGAGAATGAAGATGAAATACCCGAAAGGACTTTCCATCGCCATAAGGATGCCATCAAAGAGCTGTTTGACATCGAAATATATTGCGACCGCTCCGACGGTAAGAAGTATAAAATCGCCAATCGCGACGACATGGAGCAGGGTGGTGTCCGTGCATGGCTACTGAATACTTTTGCCGTGAACAACCTTATCAACGAAAGTCACCACTTGAAACGCCGCATCCTCTTTGAAGAGATTCCGTCAGGACAGCGATTCCTGACTCCGATTATTGAAGCTATGCGCGATGGATATACTATTGACATTGAGCATCAAAAATTCAATGAAAATCCCTACCATGTGGAGATTGAGCCATATTGCGTAAAGGTTTTCCGTCAACGATGGTATGTATTAGGACGTCGTCCATACGATAATAAAATGCGGGTGTACTCGCTTGATAGAATTTTGGATGTCAGGCAGACGGAAACAAAATTCAGCCTTCCAAAGGACTTCAATGCAGAAGATTTTTTCTCAGAATGTATCGGTATTATCATTGGCTCGCATAAAGCAGAAGTCGTCGAAATAGAGGTGAACGATGGCCAACAAAACTATATCCGTTCACTTCCAATCCATCACAGCCAACAAGAGATAAACCGAGAGGATGACTATTCGGTTTTCTCGTTCTTTTTGCGACCAACATTTGATTTCGTTCAGGAGCTATTGAAATACGGAGCCGCAGTTAAGGTTCTTAAACCGGAATGGCTTCGTCGAGACTTCGTAAAGATTGCCCGACAAATGACTGAACGGTATCAGCCCACAAAACTATAAATGCTATGAAAGATTTTGCAGCTATAGACTTTGAGACAGCTAACTGGTATCGGTCGAGTGTGTGTAGTATTGGGGTGGTAATAGTCAGAGATGGACGGGTGGTAGAAAAGATATATCGCCTAATCCGTCCTGAACCAAACTTTTATTGCCAGTGGGCTACAGACATTCACGGACTTAGCAAAGACGACACCCAAAACGCTCTTACATTCCCGGCTGTTTGGAGCGAAATAGCTCCAAAGGTAGATGGATTACCATTGGTCGCGCATAACTCTCAATTCGATGAGGGTTGTCTACGAGCCGTTCATGAAGTTTATAATATGGAATATCCGGACTATAAGTTCTATTGCACTTGTATAGCTTCGCGAAGAGTGAACGGTGATAAATTGCCGAACCACCAATTGCAAACCGTAGCGGCACATTACGGATTTGACCTAATAAATCATCACCACGCACTGGCCGACGCAGAGGCGTGTGCAATAATAGCAAAACAAATATTATAATATGGAAGATATTGACATCGCCAAAAATATAGTTTCTTTTGGCATAAACAAAGCCTTATTCAGTATTGAAAACTTGGAATCAGGTTTTTTGACGAGGATTTGCAGAAATAATTTCTCAAAAGAGCAACTGCTTCAATTCCAGTATGAACTGCGCCATATAACCAATGAGATGGCAAACCAAATGGTGCAGGCCAATATAGAGTTGTCAGAGGTTCAATATGGACTATTATTCCAATATATATTCGATAAGAGCGTCGAAGTCGGCTATAAAATGTTTAATGGACTTGAAATTGATACTCAATTCCAAGTAACGGAGCCGTTTGACTATTACGTGCCAGATTTGCCTTATAATATTCAACAGATGATGACTAATCGCGTCTCAAAAATGGTACTCATTTCATCCGCTCTACGAGATTATATTAAAGAAAACGGTTATAGAGAACAACCATTGACAGTTTGGGTGCCATCATATTTAATGACAGCTGCTTGCATAGGAATTATGTTTGCTCAAGAGATTGATTTTAATGACGAAACCGAACTGAACAGTTTTCTAAATCAAGGAAATTAATGTTATAACTGCCGAGGTATGGCAGTTTGTGGTCTTAACTTTGCAGCGTAAATTTTATACGCAAATATGGTTAAGACATATCAGTATTTCATAGAGTATTCTCCGGAAATTAGGGAGAGTATAGCGACTGACTTGGTTGCAAAGTACGCCTCAAACTGTAAAATCGCCCTTGACAAAGACGATTTCTGTATGCTTATGGATGATGGCGTTGGAAAGGTGAGCATTACCGAAATGGAAGGAGATTCGATAGAAACAATCTTTGGTTGCCTGTCGCAGCAGATCTCATTAGGCTCTACTGTAATTTTAATGATAAATGCTAAAGAAAGCCTATCTTTCCCAGTTTCCGACATGGCTTTCATATCACAAGTCGGTGCGATGTTGCCCTCGTATACAGATTTAATTTGGGGCGTAGGTGTAAATAAAGCAATAACCTCAGAATTCCAATTCGTGATAATTACAAAAGCCTTGAAATAATCATCATGAGTGCGAAAGTAGAACAGTTTCATTGGTATGAAGACATATCTTATGTTCCCAGTCAATGCTATTATTATTTCTTTGACCCGAAATCGGGACAAAAGTATTGTATCTATTTGCGAATACGTAGTCAAGATTATTGGTCGTGTGAGCTTATAGGTTGCGACGACGATTGGGAATTGAACTGGGATATTCCGGTGCCTGTAATTTTTCTGACCGACAAATTCAGTGAGGATGATTACCCTGAATTAGAGATAGCGGCACAGAAAAAAGTTGCGCGACTCTTCCCACACATATCTGAGTTGAAAACCCTTAGACAGAATTTACAAAGTACATTTGAAATTCAATCGCTTAAAAGCGATGAGTATGCATTTCCCGATACGTTGAAAACTCTTAGGGATAACTGCCCGGTAGAAATTTACTTCAAAGGCATTAGCGGATGGTTTACCTCCGGTCATAGAGTCGCAATTATAGGCGCGAGGGATGCAACCGATGAAGAATGTGAAATAGCCCGGCAATTAGGGAAGCTCCATTCTTCTGAAGTTGTTGTGAGTGGACTGGCGCGAGGGATTGACACTGCCGTCCACCGGGGTAGCGTTGAAGCAGGTGGAATCTCCGTTGCAGTTGTTGCCACCGGACTTGACAAAATCTATCCAAAAGAAAACTCCGACCTTGAGTTGGCGATACTCCAAAACGGAGGCACAATAGTGTCGGAATATCCTGAAGGCTCTAAGGCCAATCCGACGCGACTCATAGCACGCACTCGATTGCAAATGGCGATTGCAGACAAGGTCATTGTCGTAGCATGTGAGAAAGAATCAGGCACAATGCACGCGGTTGCTTGGGCCATTAAACTCGGCAAACCAATCTATGCGCTTGACAACAACCGTTCAGGCAACCGGTACCTCATTGACAATAAAATTGCTCAACCATTAAAACTTACTGTCTGACTGCCGCAGCTTGGCACATTGGCGTTTTAACTTTGCTTCGTAAAACCTACGGGATTAAATGTAAATAAGTTTATCATTTTTATAAATCAACAAGTATGCCAATCTGGAAATTCACTACCAAAATGAAGCGCAACTGCAATGGCGTCTTCATTGAAAAAGGGATGACCGTAGAAGTCATTACCCCGACAACATCAAACCCTCTTAACAACCCTCAAGGACGAGACCAAATCGCTGCCGCATTTATGACAAAGTACGGTGTGGACATGAAGAAAGCCGGGAATCTCACATCAGGCTATCTTGACTATTCTATGAGTAAGTAAGACTTTTATCCTTATTGAAAACAGCCGACTCCACCTATGGTTCGGCTGTTTTATTTACTCATTGGTATTATTTGGTTGTAAAGTCAAGGTTTGGGGTAATGCGCTTATGATTGAGATTAGATCTTGGTAAATTAGGCTACGCTTAATCATTGCGTTTGGATGAGGCAAAGAGAGTAAAATATATTGTACGTCTCCAATTGTATATTCATAGACAGATGCATAAGGTCTTACAGCGATACATTTTATGTTTGAAAACTTTGCAAGACACTTACGAACCACCTTGCCACCGGTTACAATAATAGATGGAGAAATTTCTGTGATTTTTCTCTCAATAGCTTGGTGCCTTTGTTCAGAATATTCTTCAAGTAATATTTTGTCGTTGCTATGTTTGCCTTTCGCTTTCTTTTTATAGAAGTCATTTATATTTATGACCGCTACATGATGAAGATTTTGCTCTCGTTTATTCTTTTTTGACTTCACTATCTCCCAATCCGTTGACTTAGCAGATAAGCCGTAATGTCGAAGAAGATATGACCACATAGCTACGGCTGCATAGGTTGCTGCTCTGCCTCCCTTGTATAGGTGGTCAATTAAATCAAAGGTTCCCCTTACCGGAGCTTCTTTAAGAATAAAAAGGATTTGGCGGCATGATTTCATTTCCTTATCCACCGCCCATGTTGTGGGGTTGACTATTCCTCCTTTTACAATCATATCCGATTCTTTGCAGCAATCTCTTTCAGGGTATTATAACACTCTATAAGAGATTTAAGAATTGCTTCTGTATCTGACCCTTCTATTGGTGGAATATGAAGATAAACTCTATTACTGCCGTCGGCATCATAATCGATAAAGCAATTAGGATACGTAGCTTTCAAGTCTGCCTCGTATGGAATAAAGTCTCGTTTACGCCATACGGTGATATAGATATGAAAATATCCAAGAGGATTATTTATTGTTTCATCTTTGAAACTGCCCTCAATTCCGATTCGCGCGGTATCAGCGTTAAAATCAGTCCATAAATCCCATCCTTGCCAGTTCTGCCATTGATGCTGAGTGAGATTGCTGATTTTGTTTTGGAGCATACCGATGTACTCCTTTTGATTTTGAAGTATACTATTCTTGAATGATTCGTAATGGCTTATTAGAGAGTCAATATCTCGTCTATTATTAAAAAAGAATTTGTTCAGTTCCATATTAGTATTAGAATATCGTTTTTCGATTGTGCGTATGAAATCAAAAAGAAAAGTTGTGTAATTAGGGTCAGCATCCATTGCATAATGCCCAAAATTATGTTTTATAGAATCAAACAACGCACCATAATTTACGTAAACATAATCATATTGCTCCATCTTTTTTATTTCACTTGCATCAGTGATACTTCTGCCCGAAAGTACTATAAAAAGTTTCTGCGATTTTTCATGATACTTTTCTTTAATATGTTTCACGTAATTTTCAAGCGGATTGTATAATTCAGCATCTATTTTGTTTTCAATAGCAATGACAAAATCAGCTCCAACAACAGTAATATCAATTCGTTTTTTCTCAGAGGTAATTTCTTCGGTATACACTTTCACCCCCATGAGTGAATAACATAGCTCCGATTTTGCAGCCTCAATTAATGATTTAAGGAGCAACCCACTCATTCCGTGGGGTGCTTCAGGATTCAGATAAAAACACAAAATCTGACTGCAACGTTCCTCAAAGCGGTCTCCTCCCATTTGACATAAATCCATAAATGTCGGATTGGGGTTAGATTTTGGAAGTGCTGCAAATTCGCGAAGTAACTTCTCATAGACCTCAACTGTATCTTTTTTGCTAGGTGTCATAATTTTGAGCCTATTTATTTGTCTCTGCAACTCGGTCTATAAGCTTTTCAATTTCTTTTAGCCTTTTTACAATTTTAGGAATATCAAGAGTGTCTTTGCCAAAAATAAAATCTTCATCAACTACGCCAATAGTCATGTAAGTCCCGGCACCAAAGTGTGCAGGTCGATTCACAGGAAGTTCCAACTTGTCTGCCTCAGACCTCAATTTCTCATAATATTGGTTCCGAATGTCTGACTTACTTTTATCTCCGGAATACTCTATTTTCACGCATAGTTTCTTTTCTTCAAATTGGAGATACGTTGACACTTCATCATTTTCTACCCAGTGCCACCACATTCCCATAAAGCCGCCTGCACGATTAGGAACATACCCCCAAGAATCTATTTCTATATGATTTTCCAGTTCGGAAAAGAATCCTTCCCAAGCACTTGCGTCCCATTTGTCGGGTGTCGAAATCTTAAATTGACTTGAATCATCTTCTAAGCCTTGAAGATGTTTTCTGAAATCTTTTACAAGAATATTGTCATCGGAGTATGAATTTAATATGTTGAGGATATCCTTTCGGCTGAATGTTTTGAATCCTTGTGCTTCGATAACTTTTAGAACTGATTTTGGCTCATTCCGAGTCTTTATATAGGCGAAGAATAATTTATCTCGGCTACCGTTATAATAATCTTCAACAACAGACTTATATCTTATAAGCTGGTCATCGTGGATAGATGTCCCGGTTTTATCTTCAATCGTGAGGAAAGCATCGTCATTTATTTCTACCCAAATATCAATATTTTGCCATTGACGACCTACACTTACGGTATGAATCTCCTCCGTATTCATGCCTGTCAATAAAGAAACAAATGATTTCCCTAAAGCGCAAAGAGCAGAATCTGATGTAGCATACTTATCGTCAGCCCATGAAAGAAGCCATGCCAAAATTGCATCTTGGCTCAATTCTGAAGTGGCATAGGAAAATATGTTGGGATTATCTTCGGCTTCTGCTTTATCTGACTCTTTATAATTCAGAAGTTTTCGTAATTCATTCATGCGAGAAGTGTAAAGCTCCGAGTTTTCGGAAAGAAAATCTCGAAGGAATCGCATATCCTCCTCATCGGAAACAGACGATTCATTCAACGAGGATTTTTGTCCGGTAATGGTTGCAATAACGAGTTTAGCAAGGTCAAGTACGCGCCATAGCGTAAGCTCTTCACTTTGACGAGAAAAACGGCCATCCGGCTTTCTGAAAATTTTGGCAGAAATGTCTTCTCCATTTTCATTCCATTGTGCTTTACCAATTGATAAGAATACGGCATCACCGGCTCCTGCTCTTTCATCAGTTAACTTATAGTCAACTCCAATAATTGGCTTATGTTTTAAGTGTCTGGGAATATCTGTATTGGCCATAATAATTTTATGAGATTTTTTAAATTTATATGATTACTATCCTGATTTTCAATTATAGGTTGGAATTTGTATTGGTAATGTGTAAAATTCCATTGTGTGGCTCACGGGGTGAGTCAGCAATGAGGATTGAGTCAATACTGCGGCTTGTTCATTGGGATATAGTATTACGCAAGGGACAATCGGAATTGAAGATTCTATATTGGGGTCATAGCCTAACTTTTGCAAAAATACATGGTCTCTGGCGTAGCCACTTAGTTGAGATATGTATTCATTTTTGGAGGCTTTAGTCGGACCGTCAACATATTTTGTATCGACTATGAGTCGTGTTTCGCCTTTCTTTATGAGGAAGTCGGCAATGAAGCGACCATGATAGCCTTTTACCTGATACATAACGGCATCATAACCGAATGTTTGACGGAGTTTTGCCAGTGTATAATGCTCAAACAAAAGTGCCATGTCAATTCTAAATACCGGCACGGTATCGAGATGATTGACACGATGGTTATTGACGGCAATATCTTGATTGCGGAGTATCATCTTCGCCAAGCGTATTGCCTCGTCATACTCTTTATAGAGTTTGTTTGACTTAACGACGTGCAAATCAACTGTACCATCTTCAGACACATCTGAGAAGGCACTCATACTCTGATTGAGCATAGCTGAGAGAATTGGATATGCAGAGTGGTCTCGCATAAGAGCTACCATATCGCCGGTGGCGATAAGTGCTTGTTTCAGCAGCCGGTTCTCAGGAGTATCGACGAGATATTCCTCATATCGGCAGAATACGCGCTCCTGATGCCCAAGCATCACATTGCGCTCTGTCCGGCGAATATCGAGCCGGCCTTTTACCTTTGCCAAATTTTCTTGACGCGGCACATATCCCGTGCGGAGCCCGCGCATAACAATCCGTTTCATCGTCATTAGGAACTGGACAACGAGCAAAGCGGAGAGTATTGAACTCAATGCTTTTGAACGGATTGGCCGGGCTTCAAAATCAATATCGTAGATAGATGAAAAATCATCTGACAATTCGTTGGTGCGAAGACAAGTCATAAACATTTCAAGGAAATTTATGCCTTGCATCTTGGGGGTTACGACAATGGGGCGAGTTTGTTCTTTGTCAAGCCATTCAGCTCCGATACGGAAATACGAGAAGAACCCATCGCGATTTTCTTCCGGGTCAAATTCAAAGCGTATGAGGTTGACCATCGAGGAATCAAATCTCGATGTGTCATAATTGACGCGGTGACGCAGTTTATCAAGGTCAAGACCTTGAAGCAGTTCTTGGTCAATCTTCTGATGTTCCTGAATTGCTATCATTTACAGGTTGCAGTTGTAACCAAGACTCAAAATAGCGGTCAGATTCATCGCGTTTGACGCTGAGGATGCCGTCTTTGATATATTCCTTTATGAGAGGTATCACTTCAAATTGTATCTTCATGGCGAGTTCATCGTCATTGTCAGCCATAAAGTAACTGTGGCCAACCATAAGGTCTTCAATATCCATATCAGCATATTTATGACTTTCGATGAACTGCTTGACATCGTCAAATAGCAGTTTGGCAGTTTCGTCCTTGATAATATCACGCTTTGCCGGGATAGTCAAGAAAGCAAAACGACGACGAATGGCATAGTCCAATGTGCCGGTTGAGCGGTCGGTGGTGTTCATTGTGCCGATGATATAGATATTCTGCGGCACACCAAAATCCTTTTGCTTGGAATATGGTAGCGACAACGTCACAGGGTGGTCTGCACCGAGACGTTTGTCCTTTTCAATGAGAGTGATAAGCTCTCCGAAAACCTTTGAGACGTTGGCTCGGTTGATCTCATCGATGATGAGGACATAGGATTGAATACCGACCTTCTCTTTTACAGTTACTTTATCGGAAGGCTTATGTGAATATAGGTAATTTAGAACCGCCCAAATTGAAGATGAGTGACATCCACCAATTAAATCTCGGAATGTATTGTTAATATTAGAAATCCCTTTAAACGAGTTATAATCAGGGTAAGCCTCCAAAATTGGTTTGATTCGATCGAATGAAACCGT
>OLZV01000752.1_pt1 | contig 12834 bp, 9 predicted proteins | sample 1644531 | NCBI WGS metagenome assembly OLZV01 (sample SAMEA103958115, study PRJEB25191) | human gut metagenome | biome: human-associated habitat [ENVO:00009003]; feature: intestine environment [ENVO:2100002]; material: feces | place: Germany | collected 2013/2015
ATTGAGCGTGGAACAAACCAAGTCCAATGAAACATAAACTAAGAATCAACAGCGAAAGGAATACGATGGTCATTGCCATCACTGTCATTCCGACACCGGTCTTGTCGTGCTTCTCGAAATTCTCGATTTTCTCGTTCTTGTCGATAATCACGTTGTTGCTGCTCGGAGTGATGTATTTGCCATTCTTTCCGTCGCGCACTTCCCATGCTTCGGCGTCGTTTTCAGCCTTTTGTCCGTCGGCCTTGCGGGCGAACGAAGCGCCTGCAGGCAGTGTTGCAGGGACGGTTACCTCGTCGATGAGGGTTGTGCCGTCGCTGTCAAACAGGTAGATTGTGTTGTCCTGTCCGGGTTTGAGGCTGAAATTCACGTGGAACGTGCCTTTGTCGGGCTCGTTGTCGCACCAGAACACCACGTGCTGGCGTGGCGGGATCTTGGTGTTGACGTCCATGCGTGGGATTGGATATTTACGCGGGTTTGCCTTGTCGTCGGTCAGGAACATGCTTGAGATGTTGACCGAACCAAACGTGGAGTTGAACAGCTCAACCCACGCGTGGCGCATACCGTAGTCGTCTACATAGTTGCTGTCGTTCTGCACCATCACTTCGTTGATGCAGACGCCTTTGCGTCCTTGGGCAAACAAGCCGGCAACGCAGAAGGAGCAGAGCAACAGCAGCGTTAAAAATCTTTTATTCATACACGTAACTATATTATAAAGGAATATTGCCGTGCTTCTTGGCAGGGTTGGTCAATTTCTTTGTAGCCAGTTGCTGCAAAGCGCGGATGATGCGGAAACGCGTGTTGCGCGGTTCGATTACATCGTCGATATAGCCGTATTTCGCTGCGTTGTAAGGGTTGCAGAAGAGGTCGGTGTACTCTTTTTCCTTTTCTGCGATGTAGGCCTTCGGGTCTTCTTGAGTCTTGGCTTCTTTCATATAAAGCACTTCGGCAGCACCCGACGCACCCATCACGGCGATTTCAGCCGATGGCCATGCGTAGTTCATGTCGCCGCGGAGTTGCTTGCAGCTCATCACGATGTGGCTTCCGCCGTAGCTCTTGCGGATTGTCACAGTCACCTTAGGCACTGTAGCCTCGCCGTAGGCGTAGAGGAGCTTCGCGCCGTGAAGGATTACGGCGTTGTATTCTTGGCCTGTGCCAGGAAGGAATCCAGGAACGTCGACAAGAGAAACCAAAGGAATGTTGAAGGCGTCGCAGAAGCGGACGAAGCGTGCGCCTTTGCGTGAAGCGTTGCTGTCCAGTACACCGGCCAGGTACTTCGGCTGATTGGCTACGATGCCCACCGACTGGCCGTTGAAGCGGGCGAAGCAGGTGATGATGTTCTTGGCATAGCCTGCGGCCGATTCGAGGAACTCGCCGTTGTCCACGATGGCGCCGATGACCTCATACATATCGTAAGGCTTGTTGGGGCTGTCGGGGATTATCTCGTTCAGCGAGTCCTCCAGACGGTCGATGGGGTCGGTGCAGTCAATGTAAGGCGGTTCCTCCAGGTTGTTCTGCGGAATGTAGCTCAACAGCTTGCGTATCAGGGCCAGGGCTTCTTCTTCCGTAGCGGCAGTAAAATGAGTTACACCAGACTTCGTGGAATGTACGCTTGCGCCACCCAGATTTTCTTGGCTTACGTCTTCACCGGTTACGGTTTTTACAACTTTCGGTCCCGTAAGGAACATATAAGATGTACCTTCCATCATCAGTGTAAAGTCGGTCAGGGCAGGGGAGTATACTGCACCACCGGCGCAGGGACCGAAGATACCAGAAATCTGAGGAATGACACCTGATGCCAGGATGTTGCGCTGGAAAATTTCAGCATATCCTGCCAAAGCGTTGATACCTTCCTGAATACGTGCACCACCCGAATCGTTCAAACCGATGACTGGAGCGCCCATACGCATAGCTTTGTCCATGATATGGCATATCTTCAGTGACATGGTTTCAGACAATGAACCAGCTGAAACGGTGAAGTCTTGTGCAAAAATGTAGACCAGACGGCCATCGATCGTACCACATCCGGTTACGACACCATCGCCCGGGTAGTGTTTTTTCTCCATGCCGAAGTTGGTGCAGCGATGTTCAACGAACATGTCCATCTCTTCGAAACTGCCTTCGTCCAGCAGCATGGCTATACGCTCACGGGCTGTATATTTACCTTTTTCGTGTTGCTTGGCAATAGCCTTTTCGCCACCGCCCTGACGCGCTACAGCGCGACGGTCGATAAGCTCTTTGATTTTCTCTAATTGATTGCTCATCGTTATTAGAATTTTAGTAATGTATGATTTGGTTTAGTTACAAACTACCGGCTACAAGCATCCACTCAGTATAAAAACGGTCTGTCGCTTGTAGCTGGTAGCTCATTACTTCTTTATTCGGGTTTCTCGCAAAGTTCAGTCAGTACACCTAAAGTTGATTTCGGGTGTAAAAATGCAATGTTCAGTCCCTCGGCACCTTTGCGGGGGGCTTTGTCTATCAAACGGATTCCAGCTGCTTCGGCTGAAGCCAATGCGTTGGCTACGCCGTCTTCGATAGCGAAAGCCAAATGGTGCATACCGCCGTTTCCGTTATTCTTTTCGATAAATTTGGCGATAGTGCTTTCCGGAGAAGTCGGTTCCAATAGTTCAATCTTCACGTCGCCAACTTTCAAGAAGGCGGTTCTTACTTTCTGATCTTCAACAGTTTCAATGTTGTAGCACTTCAGACCTAAAACATTTTCGTAATACGGCAGGGCTTCTTCGATGCTTTTTACAGCAATGCCCAAATGCTCAATGTGTGAAATCTTCATAACTTTATTCTTTTTAATCGTAAATAGAATACGGGTTTGAATTCTCTGTTCCCGGTTTCCGAATACAGGAGTTCCAAGTTGACCGAAGAACTCAGATTCTAAAAATCCATGAAACTTGGTACAAAGTAAGTCATTTCTTGCAAAATAGAGAAATTTTTCCTCAATTAAATTAGGGTGCAAATAGAGTTTCTGAAGCCTTTTCGGGTAGGCTATTTTTAAGAAAAGAGGGGGGTAATAAATAAGTCCTGGAGATTTTTCAATCTTCAGGACTTGTAGTACACCCTCAGGGATTCGAACCCTGGACCCACTGATTAAGAGTCAGTTGCTCTACCAACTGAGCTAAGAGTGCAATTTGTAGTGGATACGAGAATCGAACTCGTGTTCCATGCGTGAGAGGCATGTGTCCTAGCCGCTAGACGAATCCACCAACTATTTAAAATGTTGCGGAAGCTGGGGGATTCGAACCCCCGGTACGGTTACCCGTACGGCAGTTTAGCAAACTACTGGTTTCAGCCACTCACCCAAACTTCCTTACGGTCGTTCGATGTAATCACCGAATCATTTTCGCTCATCTCTTGATTGCGGATGCAAAGGTATGAATATATTTTTATTCCTCCAAACTTTTCGCTAACTTTTTCTCGCTTTTTCTGCATTTTTCTTGTTTTTTATTCGGTCAAAGATTAAGAAAGAGGCCTTCACCTTATTATATATTAAACTTTCGCAAGTTCAGAAGTTAATGGAATTAAAGAAGTAAACACTCCCTTCGGTCGTTCAAGAAGTTAACGGACAATAGCTTTATTGCTTAAACAACAAGACATTTTTATCATAACAAAGAAAAAGGAGATGCAAAAATTCATAAATCTCTTGCCCAGGACGACGGCAGGAGCAAAAATTTGCTGTCGTGTTCTTGCCTATACCGATTATTATTTCTATTTTTGCATCTTATATATAAGAAAGGTCTTATGGGCCTATGGCTAAAAAGAGAAGGGCCTTATGGGCTGAAGACTAAAAAGAAAAGGGTCTTATGGGACCTAAGGCTAAAAATAAAGAAAAGGGCCTTATGAGCTAAAGGCTAAAAAAGAAGGGTCTTATGAGCTGAAGGCTAAAAAAGAAGGGCCTTATGAGCTAAAGGCTTTACAAACGAGAAAAGATTTACAAAGAAAGATAATGATAAGCAAGAACAAGATAAAGCACATCAGGGCGCTCGCCTTGAAGAAGAACCGAAAGGCAGAGGGCGTGTTTGTGGCAGAAGGCCCCAAGACCGTGGGCGACATACTGGTGAGACAACGTGCCTTGACCATTGTTGCCACAGACGAGTGGGTACAACAACACCACGACGAGGCACAACGCACAGACGAGCTGATTGTGGTGACAGAAGAAGAGCTGACAAAAACCAGTTTGCAGCAGAACCCGCAACAGGTGCTGGCGGTCTTTAAGCAGACAGAGGAGGAGCTGACGGCAGACAGCATAAGCAAGAAGCTGGTGCTCGCGCTCGATGGTGTGCAAGACCCAGGCAACCTCGGAACCATCATTCGCATTGCCGACTGGTTCGGCATAGACACCATTGTATGCAGTCCCGACACGGCCGACGTGTACAACCCAAAGGTGGTGCAGGCCACGATCTCGCACCCTGCTCGACGGCGAAAACATCTACACCAAAGATCTGCCACAACACGGCATTATTGTGATGGGAAACGAAGGCAACGGCATTAGCGCCGAGATGCGCAGCAGGATAAGCCAAAAGTTGCTCATACCTACCTTCGCCACAACGGCCGACAAGGCAGACAGCCTGAACGTGGCTGTGGCTACAGCCATTGTGTGCTCCGAGTTCAGACGTTAAAAGGTAAAAAGGTAAAAGGGTAAAAAGGTAAAAAATAAAAAGAAAAAAGAAGAAAAAGAAAGAAACATAAAGTGATGGAAAAGAAAGATTTTTTAAAAGAGCGTAGCATATCGAGCTGCCTTAAGAGCGCCTTCGATCTCTACTGCTCCAACTTTGCCACTATATTTCGCAAGACATGGATACCCGCGATTGTGGTGTCGATCGTGCTCTCTTTGCAGGCGTTCCTGCCTCAACAAGAGACCATTGTGCCCACGACTGCCGACCTTCTATTGAGCCTTGCCACGGCAGCAGCTACGGCTGTGGTGTTCGTGTTTTTGGCTCCTTGGTTCTGGTCAAAGCTTATCGGCTTGTTCTGCGAGATGACCCCGAAGCAGATCTATTGGAAGAATGTGCGGCTGAACTGCGCAACGACCGTTATGTGTGTTGCGTTCCTCGCCGTGGTGCTCGCGGCTTCGTTTGCTTTGGGAGCGGGCTTGGCTGCTGCCAACATCGGGAAAGCCACAGCCATGGGTGTGGCAACTATAGGCACAATTTGTTTGACGATAGTGTTTTTGTTTGCCATCGTGCCCTTGCTCTACTCTTTAACAAAATATGTTGTAGACCCGCAACACACGTTGCGACAGGCTTTTACGGCCGACTACAGAACGGGAGCGCGTCGTTACGGCTTTCTCTTGGGCACGTCGTTAATTCTGACGCTAATCGTGCTGATTATAGTGTGCGTAATGTCGGTACCCATGATCGTGCTCTTGATGGCAAACCACGCCAACGCCGAGAGCATGATGCTGGGCGACGCATCGGCTCTGCCAGGCAGCTTCAGCATGTTCTATTTTGTGGCACAGACCGCCATGTGTTTTGTGGCGCAATATAGCGCCGTCTGGTTCTTCCTTACAGCCCTCTACGCTTGTGGAACGGTCGACACAAGACTGAACACACGACAGGCTACTTCGGACAACGGGCAAGAGGCTAAGCTTTGAAAGCCAAGGCTATAAGTGGGTGTTCAAAAATAATAGCATAAAACAATACAAAAAAGATTGACAACTATGGATAACATCGCAAACAAGCAGCAACGTGTGCTCTTCATCGATCGTGACGGCACGCTGATAGAAGAACCTGCCGACGAGCAGATCGACGCTTTTGAGAAGCTGAAATTTGTGGACGGCATGATCGGCAACCTCGCGTTCATAGCGCGACATCTCGACTTCAAGCTCGTCATGGTGAGCAACCAGGACGGCCTGGGCACCAGTTCGTTCCCGGAAGACACGTTCTGGCCCGTTCACAACTTTATCTTGCAGACGCTTAAGGGCGAAGGCATAGAGTTTGACGAGCAGCTCATAGACCGCCATTTTCCTGAAGACCACTCACCCATGCGCAAGCCCGGCACAGGCATGCTCACAAGCTATATTGACAACCCCGCTTATGACCTCGCCAACAGCTATGTCATCGGCGACCGCGAGACCGATGCGCAGCTGGCGACAAACCTCGGCTGCAAGGCGCTGGTCTTAGGACGCGACGGGCTGACGTGGGACAAGATTGCGGAGCTGCTCTTTGCTGGCGAACGCACGATAGAGATGCGTCGCACAACAAAGGAGACCGACGTGTTCGTGAAGCTGAACCTCGACGGCACAGGCAAGTGTGACATAAGCACAGGGCTCGGATTCTTTGACCACATGCTTGAGCAGATCGGACGCCACGGCATGTGCGACCTTACGATCCACACCAAGGGCGACCTGAACGTTGACGAGCACCACACCATCGAAGACACGGCGATTGTGCTTGGCGAATGTCTTCTCAAGGCGCTTGGCAACAAACGCGGCATCGAACGCTACGGCTATTGTCTGCCCATGGACGACTGCTTGTGCCAGGTGGCTCTCGACTTTGGCGGACGCGCATGGCTGCAATGGGACACGGAGTTTAGACGCGAGCGCATAGGTGACGTGCCGACAGAGATGTTCATGCACTTCTTCAAGAGTCTTAGCGACGCGGCGCAGATGAACCTCGCCATCAAGGCGTCGGGAACAAACGAGCACCATAAGATTGAGGGCATTTTCAAGGCTCTCGCCAAGAGCATCAAGATGGCGGTAAAACGAGACATCTACCATTATGAGCTGCCTTCGACGAAGGGGATGCTGTGATAGTAAAGGTAAAAAGGTAAAAGGGTAAAAAAGGAATTGAGTATTAAGATTTGGAACGACAAATTATGAAAACATTAAGATATTTGTTTATGGCTTGCCTGCTGGCCGTTGCCGTGTGCACATCAGCACAGACAAACAAACAGGCTATGGACGTGCTCAACAAGACGGCACAAGTGATTGGACACAAGGGAGGTGCAAGCGCCAACTTCACCTTCTCCAACGCTAAACTTGGAACGACATCGGGATCAATAGCCATAAAGGGAAACAAGTTTAACGCGCACACCCCTATGGCTACCGTATGGTTCAACGGCAAGACACAATGGACCTACATGAAGAAGACACAAGAGGTTAACGTCACAACGCCCACCCAAGCGCAGCAGATGACCATGAACCCCTACACCTTCATAAACCTCTACAAGACGGGCTACAACATGACGCTCACACAAAACGAGCAGAGCTATGAGGTTCATCTGACAGCACAAAACAAGAAACGTACCGTGCAGGAGCTCTACATAAGCATTAACAAAAAAAGCTATGTGCCATCACGCATAAAGATGCGCCAAAACAGCACATGGAGCACCATCACGGTAAGCAACTTCAAGGCAAAGAACCAACCCAACAGCCTGTTCACGTTCAACCAGAAAGACTTTCCTCAGGCTGAGGTTATTGACCTTAGATAAAGGGACGCTCTCAAAGGGGAACCGACCCAAAGATTTGCACAAGAATAAGCTCTCAAGAGGTAGCTAAAAATGGGTTGCACAAGATAAAGCTCTCAAAGGGTAGCTAAAAGATTTGCACAAGAAAAAGCTCTCAAGAGGTTAGACAACAAGCAACAAGGAAATAAAGAAACAAGAAAACAAAACGAAAAAGAATGAACACATGGCAACTCTTTAAGCTGTTGCGCCGCCACAGACAGCTGGCGGAGAAGCGCAGCTTGTCAAACGCGGGCAACAAGGCGGCAAAGGTGGTCATAACGCTTATGTCGTCATTCGTGATAGTGTATCTGCTTGGAGCGGCTGTAATGCTTGCTCTCATAGCCAACGACGGCGGCAGATACACCTCACCCGAGATCTTGTGTATGTGCTTGCCGTTCATTTTCGCCCTCGACTTCTTCTTGCGCTTCACCGTGCAGCAGACCCCGTCGCAGATGGTGAAACCTTATCTTCTGCTGCCGTTGCCCCGCAACACATGTGTTAACCATTTTGTTGCCACATCGGTTGTGAGCTGGGGCAACGCCGTGTGGCTCATCATGGTTGTGCCGTTCTGCCTCATGTCGGTAGTGTTCAGTTATGGCCTTTGGCCGTCGTTTCTGCTCATCGTCTATTGCTGGCTGCTGGCAATGGCCAACAGCCAATGGTACGCCATCGTGCGCACGCTCATCAACGACACCATGTTGTGGTGGCTTCTGCCCGTGGCTTTCTACGCCTTGTTGCTCGTGCCGATGGTGCTGCTCGACGGGGCGGCCGGCGACCTGTTCTTGCAGGCCGTCACCATGCCTGGCGAGCAGATTGCTGTGGGCAACCCCCTACCCCTGCTGTTTGCCGCAGCCCTCTTGGCGTTGCTCATAAAGGCTAACGTAGCCACGCAGCAACAGCACGTCATGAAAGAGGTGCAAGCCGTCGAAAAGACCAAAGAGGTGCGGTCGGCAAAGAGCTATACTTTTCTGAACAAATATGGCGACATCGGGCAATACATAAAACTTGAGCTTCGTCTCATGTCGCGCAACAAGAATCCGCGAAAGCTCTTCTGGTTTGCAACAGCCATCGTCGTTCTGCTCACAATTGTGGTCTGCACAACCGACGTTTACGATTCGGCAGGAATGACCATCTTCTGGTGCATCTACAATTTTGTTGTCTATGGAGAGATGATGCTCACCCGCGTCATGAGTTATGAGGGCAACTATATAGACTGTCTTATGGTGCGCCGCGAAAACATTCTGTCGCTCTTGAAGGCAAAATATTATGTCTATTGCCTGCTGCTCATCATACCCTTCTTGCTCATGCTCCCCTTGGTCATCGTTGGCAAATGGTCAATCCTCATGCTTGTCAGCATGGCCTCGTTCACGGCAGGGTTTCAATATTTCGTGCTCTTCCAACTGGCTGTCTACAACAAGCAGACGGTTCCGCTCAACACCAAGTTCACAAGCAAGGCAGGCATGGAAAACAGCTATGCGCAGCTCCTGGCACAGGCCGTGAGCTTCGGTCTGCCCATGATCGTAATTTCCATGACGAGCGCCATGTTCTCAAAAGACATCGCCTACATTATTATAATGGTCATAGGCCTTGTGTTCATAGCCACACATCGCCTGTGGATGCGCAACATCTATCGCCGGCTGATGAAACGCCGTTATGTAAACTTGGCGGCGTTCAGGGCGTCAAGATAAAGGGCGTTTTCCCGCAACAGCAAAACGTCAACCGTTTTAAACAACATTTTTCTTTTACTACACCACATGCTGACAGTTTATAAAGCGAGCGCAGGAAGCGGCAAGACCTTCACGCTCACCATAGAATATATAAAAATGCTCATCAACAACCCGATGAGCTACCGCAACATTCTCGCCGTGACCTTCACAAACAAGGCCACAGACGAGATGAAGAGTCGTATCCTGACAAAGCTCTACGGCATGTGGAAGCAGCTTGCCGACTCGGCCGACTACACCTCGAAGATAAGCCAGGATCTCGGCCTCGCACCCGCCATCGTGGCAGAGAGAGCCGGACAGGCGCTCACGCTCCTCGTACACCATTACAACCATTTTCGCGTGGTGACCATCGACACGTTCTTCCAGATTGTGCTTCGCAACCTCGCGCGCGAGCTTGACCTCACGGCCAACATGCGCATAGAGCTGGGCGACACGCAGATAGAGCAGCAGGCCGTGGACAGGATGATCGAGAACCTGCGCCCCACGGACGAGCTGCTGGTGTGGATCATGCAATATATCACGGACACGATAAACGACGACAAAAACTGGAACGTCATAAGACACATCAAAGATTTTGGACGCAACATCTTCAAAGACTTCTACAAGGAACATAGCGACACGTTGGAAACGACCATCGGCGAAGCAACGTTTTTTGAGCGTTACACCTCCACCCTGCGCACCTTGGCAAAGAATGCTGAACAACGCATGAAGAATGTGGCAGACGAGTTTTTTGCCGCCATCGACAACGCGGGCTTCACCATAGACGACCTTGCAAGCAAGAGCCGTGGAGCCGCCTCGTTCTTTATAAAGCTGCAACGCGGCGACTACAACCCCTCGGCCTTCAACGACAAGAAGACGGGCGAGCTGCTCGCAACCTACCGTAAGGCTCTCGCCGACCCCGACGCATGGCTCACCAAGACAGCCCTTAAAGGGCCAAACGGCACGTTGCTGAAAGCCCTCGCTCACGACAAGCTCACGCCCCTGCTTGAAAAGGCCGAGAGCACGCGCCGACGCGAGTGGAACAACTATCAGGCCTCGCAAGAGGTGCTGGCACACATGCACCAGCTGCGTCTGCTCGGAAGCATAGCGCAAGCCGTGCGCGAAGACAACATTCAGCACAACCGCTTCTTGCTGAGCGACACACAATATATGCTCCACCGGCTCATCGGACAGGACGACACGCCGTTCATCTATGAGAAGATAGGCACGCAGATCAACCACATCATGATAGACGAGTTTCAGGACACAAGTACCATTCAATGGGCCAACTTCAAGGTATTGCTGCTCGAGTGTCTTAGTCGTGAGGACAGCGGAACAAACCTCATCGTGGGCGACGTGAAGCAGAGCATCTACAGATGGCGCGAAGGCGACTGGCGCTTGCTCAACAACATAGACGCCCAGTTTAAGGACACGCCTTACACACCTCATGAGGACAGTCTGAAGACCAACTATCGCTCGGAGCGCAACATTATAGATTTTAACAACTCGTTCTTCACACATGCTGCCATGCTTGAGCGCCAACGCATTGCCGATGCGGGGTCAGACGTGATGGCGGCGCAACTTGAGAAAGCCTACTCGGACGTGGTGCAGCTCATACCCGCCAACCGTCCGCGGCCTAAGGTGGGACGAATAGAGGTGCAACTGTTGCCGCGACAAGCCGACGACGAGACCGACACGACCACGCTCATGATGGAGCGTGTCACGGCAACCATATCGAGGTTGCTCAGCGAGCATGTGCGTCCTCGCGACATCGCCGTGCTCATGCGCCGCAACGAGGATGTGCGCACCATAGCCCGCTACCTGTCTGACCACCTGCCTGAGGTGCCTGTGGTCTCGGGCGAGGCTTACCGTCTTGACAGCAGCATAGCCGTGAACGCCATTATCTGGTCTTTGCGTCTGCTCCTCCATCCTACCGACGAGATCATGCAGGCAAACGTGGCATGCTTCTATAAAAAATATGTCGAGAGAAGGGAACAGGACGAAAAGAAAAAACGCACAGGCAACGAAGAGAAAGGCTTTACAGGCAACGAAGAAAGCTTTGTAAGCAACGAGACCGACGGCTGCAAGAGCTTCGCCATAACCAGCGCCGCCGCAAGCCAAATTGCGGACAGGCTGCTCTTTGGCGATACCGACCTGTCAGCCCTTCCGCTCTTTGAGCTTGCCGAGCATCTGCAACGGCTTTACAAGCTCGACGAGATAGAGGGTCAGAGCGCGTTTGTGTGCGCCTTCTTCGATGTCATAAACAAGTTTGCCATAGACAACCCGTCCGACATAGAGGGGTTCCTTGAACAATGGGACAACAGCTATTGCGACCTGACCATACAGACCGACGATGCCGACGGCATACAGTTGCTGAGCATACACAAGAGCAAGGGTCTGGAATATGACAATGTCATTATTCCGTTCTGCGACTGGAAGATGACGCTCCCTGGCCTCATCTGGTGCCAGCCACGCACGGCTCCCTTCAACGAGCTGCCGCTGGTGGCTGTGAGCAACATTGTGAGCAGAATGGCCGGCACTTGTTTTGAGCACGACTGCCTGGAAGAATCGTTCGAAAACATTATCGACAACCTCAACATGCTCTATGTGGCTTTCACCCGTGCAGGCAAGAACCTTTTTGTCTATGGACGACGAGCCGACCAGCAGTATCGGTCAAACCTCTTGGAGCAATGTCTGCCCCTCATAGCTGCCGACCTTGAAGGAGCTGAGTTTGAGGGAGCCGAAGGTCCCGACGACGAGGTGCGCTTCGCTTACGGCACATTAGCCAAGAAAGAAGAGAAGAAACAGGAAGAAAAAGAGCAAGGAGAAGGCTCTAAAAAAGAGGCGCAGGAAGGAAAGAAGGCAGGAGAAGCTCATTCTCGCCTTTCGGCAGCCAAGCCTAAGCAAGCCAACGTGTTTCTTGCCGAGAAAGAGCGCATAGACCTCGACTTCAACACCTACCCCAGCAAGGCCACGTTCCGTCAGAGCAACGACAGCAGAGAGTTTGTAAAGGGCGAGGACGAGGAGCAACAGATTTCTTACATAAAGAAGGGCAACATCATGCACGGCATCTTCTCGGAGATGCGTACAGCCGACGACCTGCCAAAGGTCATGAAGAGCTATGTGGAGCGCGGCTTGCTTGCCGATGCTCCCATTACCCCCGAGGCCATAACCTCACTCATGTCGAGCCGTCTGGCTTGCAGGCAGGCTGCCGACTGGTTCGCCCCGGGGTGGCGTCTGTACAACGAGTGTACGATCCTCACACGCGACCCCAACGATCCGAACAAGATGAAGGAGTATCGTCCGGACCGTGTGATGGAACGCAACGGCCGCTTCGTGGTTGTCGACTTCAAATTTGCCTCTCCTACCGACGAGCACAAGCAGCAAGTAGGCCTCTACATGGCTATGCTCAAACAGATGGGACACAACGATGTGGAAGGCTACCTGTGGTACGTCTATCCCAACAGAGTTGTTAAATGTTAAGGTCTTAATTTGCAGAACCCTCCTTTAAAGAAAGAGAAGGAGACGAAGAAAGAAGAAGAAGAAGAAGAAGACAAAGACGACGAAGAAGATAGAAGGAGAAGAAAGGAGAAGAAGGTGGAGGACAAGACGGAGGAGGAGAAGAAAAAAGAAGAAAAAAGAAGAAAAAAGAAGAAAAAAGAAGAAAAAAGAA
>OLZV01000755.1_pt1 | contig 12808 bp, 10 predicted proteins | sample 1644531 | NCBI WGS metagenome assembly OLZV01 (sample SAMEA103958115, study PRJEB25191) | human gut metagenome | biome: human-associated habitat [ENVO:00009003]; feature: intestine environment [ENVO:2100002]; material: feces | place: Germany | collected 2013/2015
TTGAGGTGTTTGTCGCCCGGCACCAGTTCGTTACGGTCTATCCGGTAAGCGTCTACCAGAAATTCCAGGAAATCGGCTGGCATGGCGCGGTCGTAGACGAAGCGGCACACAGCGCCAGTCTTTCGTTTTTTGACTTTTGTCTTCAGTTGTTCGATGATTTCGTTGCTGCTGGTAGCATCGTCTATCAGGATATCCGCGTCGCGCGAAATCTTGATGCAATAGCTGCTGTCCACCCGATAACCTGGGAAGATAGTCGTCAGATTGGCTTTGATGATGTCTTCGATGAACATCAGGTAGTAGTCTTTCCCCTTTTTCGGCAGTTCGATGAAGCGGGGTACCTTGCTGTAGGGCAGCTTCATTACGAAGTACTCCGGCTTTGCATCCGGCATATCCTTTTGGTAGAGGCGTACTGCCAGGTAGAGGCGGTTGTCGCGCAGGAAGGAGATAATCCGGTCTTTGGTCACCGGTACGGGAGCCAGATAAGGGAAAATCTCTTCGCGGAAGAAGCGGCTGACAAACTCCTGATGAAAATCTTCTACCTGTCGGCTTTGGTAGAAGATGATGTGATGTTTGCGCAGGGCAGGCAGTATTTTGGTCTCGTAGATGCGGATACGGTCTTCCAGTTGCCGGTTCACTTCCCGGTTGATTTCATCCACCAGTTCGATGGCAGACTGTACGCTTTCGTCGTCTTCGGGTGTTTTGCCGGTAGCGATAGCCTTGTGGTCGGCTACACGTATCTTGTAGAATTCTTCAAGGTTCGACGAATAGATGGAGATAAAGTTAATGCGTTCGTACAGCGGCAGTGAGTCGTCGTCCGCCTCGAGCAGGACGCGGTAGTTGAAGGACAGCCAGCTGATGTCTCGTTTGAAGAATTGGTATTCCATAATTTGTAGATTTAGGGCGCGGAAGAAACGTCGGCACGGAATAACGTTTTCTTCTTTTGCGAATGTATCACAAATGTACTTACTTTGCAGACAAAAACAAATGAAAAGATGATAAAAATAGGTTTGTTATCCGATACACACGGCTATTGGGACGAGAAATACCTGCAATATTTCGAACCGTGCGATGAAATCTGGCATGCGGGCGACATCGGTTCACTCGAAGTGGCCGAGCGTTTGGCTGCTTTCCGTCCCTTTCGGGCGGTGTATGGCAACATTGACGGTCAGGATATCCGCCGGCTCTATCCGCAGACTCTCCGTTTTCGGATAGAAGGAGCCGAAGTGCTGATGAAACACATTGGCGGCTATCCCGGCAAGTACGATCCTTCGATTGCCGGTAGCATCCTGACGCGTCCGCCCAAACTGTTTGTCAGCGGGCATTCGCATATCCTGAAGGTGAAGTATGACAAAACACTCGACCTGCTCCACATCAATCCCGGTGCGGCAGGCAAGTATGGTTTCCACAAAGTGCGTACGTTGGTGCGCTTTGTTATCGAGGACGGTGTTTTCAAGGATCTGGAAGTTGTGGAACTGGCCGGATAATTTTTCTTCAGTTGGGAAAAAATTTTTTGCTGACTGGAGAAAAATGTTTTGCCAACTGGGGAATTCTCTGCCTGCTTTCCCGGTTTCTCAGGAAGAGGCTAAGGCTGTCGGGGTGGCCGCTTATGGGCATAAAAAAAGGGCTCCGCTGAGCCCAACCTTTGTTAACCTTAAATCTAATACTATGAAAAACACATTGCAAAGGTACGGGTTTTCTGGAAATCTACAAATAATGCAAGAAAAAAGACGTGTTTTATAACATGCTTTATCATTTTTGCGGACTTCATTAACATTTTGATGAGGGAAAATTAGGCTGAATAGTCAGGAGGCCAGTGCTGCGCAGAGCAGCAGTCCCATGAACAGCATGTTGCGTGAAGTCTCGCCCAATATGCGGTTCAGTTCTTTGCCTTCCTTAATTTCTATCATCTTACGCCACGTCAGGGTGTGCAGGTAGAGGTAGATGCACGGTGCCCAGATAAATTCCAGCCACGTGAGCCGTCCGGTGAAGACCAGGCCGGCACAGATGGCGACGGCTGCCAGTCCCAGTCCCAGATACATGCCTGCTCCGAACCGTTCTCCGTACCTCACGACCAATGTCTGTTTCCCGCTGATCCGGTCTTGTTCGCGGTCGCGGTAGTTGTTCACCATCAGCAATGTGTCGATGACCAGTCCCGATACGAGCGACAGCAGGCATACGTCCCAGTTCACTTGCCCTGCCTGTACGTAGTAGGTTCCGCCTACGGGCACGAAGCCGAAGAACACCAGTACCAATACGTCGCCCCAGCCTTTGTAGGAGAGTACCGTGGTATAGAGAAACGCAAACAGCAGGCACAGTACGCCCAGCAGTACCAGTTCCCATCCGCCGTGCGGCAGGTTTCCCCAGGCAAAGTACAATACGCCGAGTCCGCATGCACAAGCCAGTGCCAGCACGATACCGATGCCAATTGTCATGGCATGCGGTGTAATCCATCCCTCAGCACAAGCCCGTTGGGGGCCAAGGCGGTCACTTCGGTCGCTGCCTTTCCGAAAGTCGAACAGGTCGTTGATAAAGTTGGCTGCCACCTGCATCAGGCAGGCGAACAGCAGGCATAGCACCGCTTCCTCTGTCTGGAATTGCTGGTCGGCAAAGGCCAGTGCACTGCCCAATATCACGGGGATAAGGGCGGCCGTCAGCGTCTTGGGGCGTGCGGCCAGAAGCCAGGCTTTGGGGGAGTTGGGGCGCATAAGGGTTGTTATGGATTGACGGTTGTTTTGAGTTGGGTGGATGAAGCCAGGGAATAGGTGATGACGTAGCAATGTCCAGATTCTACCTTTTCTCCTTCTACGTTTCCATAGGTTTTCTTTTCTGTTGTGAAGGTTTCGTTATCTGCATTAGTTGCAGTCAGCGTGTAGGTAAAGGTCATGTCTTCCGCATAGTCCATGTAAACTGTTTCTCCGGGTTGGAGGACTGTTTCAGTTTGTTCATCTGTCGTATAGAACGAAAGTTCAACGTCATTAAACAACCCTTGAAGCTCGTCGGACAGTGTTGCCAGGCTGATGCCGACATTGACCATCGGTACAGCTATTGTAGGATAAGTAACTTTCTCAGCTTCGATGGCGAAAGTCTCTTCCACATAATATTGTGGAGCATTGGCTGTCTTGTTCTGATAAGCTTCGTTATATGCCTTTAGGGTATATTCGCCTGCTTTTAATTCTATTTTATTGGGGAGTGTTCCTGGTTCGTATGTGTCGTTGACATCTGTCCCGGTTATCTCCACGTACAAGTCTTCATCCACAGCACGGGTTTGCACGCTTTCTATGGTCGGCGATACAAGGGATAAATTCGTCAATTGGAGGTATCCTTTTTTTTCTTGTTCCGACAGGATATCTTCCTGCTGGCAACTGATTAGCAGGAAGAGGCTGAGTAAGGTATAGAGTGTCTGTTTCATAAAATCAGTATATTATTTGTCGTAGATAAGGGAGATGTCGTCGATGTAGAGCTTACTTCCCACTGATTCTGCATCAGAAAGGTTACCGAAAGCTGGTTTATCCATTATGTCAGTATTTGTTAATGATCCTGATTTGAATACAATATACATTTTTTTAGGAGCCTTTGTTATTTCTGTATATTCTATAGGTAATATTCGCTCTGTCCAATCTGTAGTTCCAGCTTCTTCAGAAGGAATATTTGCTTTACCGATAATCGTATCTTCACCATCCAAAATAACAATCTGTGCGATTAATAAATCTGTTGATTTCGGTATATATTTATACCAAAATTTCATTGCAGTAGGTCTCGAAGCATAATCTACACCGTATATAGGTTGATGATTTGTTAAGTCATAAGTTCCTAGATATAATTCTGCGGGAGTTACATGTTTTATCTCTGAAGCATCTCCACCAGCAGTACTTCCACTACCCCAACCAACTGTTTTGAGTAACGCAGATTTACCACTATGAGCCTCTTCTCCTTGAACTGGAATAGTTCCAGAATTCGCAACATAGCAACAACCTACATAAGGAGGAGTTGGAGTACCTACCCAAGGTAATGTTCCAGGTATGTTACCATCTTGTGTTGTTGTTTGATTTACTGTGTTCCAAATGGAGGAAGTGGATACAGAACTCCATGGAAACCATTTCTTCCAATATATTTTATCCAATTTTTCTGTTATTGGATTTCTTGCATCATCTGTTATTTCATAATCCCAATCCTCCATATCTCCATTTTCTAGCTCAATCACTGGATAAGTAGAAACAGCTACCGGATTGCTACAAACTTCACCTCTATACACGCCGCGTATATAGTATGTTGTTCCCGGTACCAAATCAGCCTTACGTAGATCTTTACCTAAATCCGTCCAGTCAGATTCACCATTGGTACTGAATTGATATTTCATATCAGTACTTAGCTTGGAAAAATTACCTTTTGTTACTTGCTCTTCCATCAAGGCATTCATAGTAAATTCTTTTGTCCAAATATTGCCAGGATAAACACTTACCGTAAATTCCGGTTTATTACATTCTAACGTAAATACGCGAGAAACGTTATTTTCTTCCTTTTCACTACTCCATCGATTATTGGCCTTCGCATCTATTTCAATAGAATTATTTGTTGTAACGCCTGCGTTTGTTTGTAACTTAGCAAGTAATGGAGACAAATCAAGGGTTACCTCTCCAGTTGTTCCGATTGCTGGAAGTGTTATATCTAATGCTGTTTCGATGGCCTGTTTATCTTCTACATTCGATAAAACATACTCTTTATCCTTTTGCAAAGAAGATTGAAACTGTTCATCCTCAAAATTAAATTTCAGTTTCAAGTCTTGTAAGGCTGCTGCTGTAATAAGTTTGATGGAAGCAGCCGTGGCTTCTGTTTCTGTAAACGTAAGTTTGTTCGCTTCAAATCCTTCTGCTTCAATTTTCGGCTTTGGCAACCATTCCACCGGTATCGTTTCCAAAATAGTAACCGTCTCAACTTCAACTTTCTCTACAGTGATGATGGCACCGGCTGTGGCAGGTTTCAGCGACAAGGTAAATTTGCAATGCTGTCCTGCTTGGAAAGCGTCGGTCGTCAGCTCGTCTGAGGTAATCTCCATGCTGACGTTTTGGCTATTTTCTTTCAGCGTTCCTTTAAAGGTGAAAGTGGGAGTGGAACCGGCACGGTAGTAAGCACTCTGTGTGGTAGAGCCATTACGTCCGATGGTTACGCTGCTGTTGCCTACTTTGACTTCCACACCGTAGGTGGAGAATAGCTCATCGAATTTGTCTATCTGTCCCTCTCCATAAATGACGGATGCCAATGCGTTGGCCACCTTGCATGTCAGGGTTACTGGGGTAGACTGATTTACTTCAACCTCCACACCGGTCTCTTCTCCTTTGTAATAAGGGGAGTCGAGGGCAATGGCAAGATTTGTGCCATAAGTGGCTGTTACGGTGTATGCACCTGTAGAGGCGGGAATCGTTTGTTTATATATGCCGTTGTAGGTATTTTCACCAGTACTTTCTTTGACAATATTCAGGGTAAATCTCTCTTCTGTTGGTTTTCCCAATTCGGCAGGTGTACTTTTGGTACTTATGCTGACATCTTCGGCAAGGGTGATGCATAAGCTGCCTTGCGAGGCTTCCCACTGCTCCGTCTGGCAGGCTGTCATCAGCAAACCTACCAGTCCGATATAGATTGATTTGATATATTTCATTGTTTTATTACTCGCTTGTTTATAAGGATGAATCAGTCATAAATCAATTCAAAGTTATCTACCAATAACTTGCTTCCTACTCCTCCCGTGAAATAATCACCATATTTACTAGCAGACGCTACTATTAGTATGTATTTAGGGGTACGATTGGTATAGCGGTAGTTCAATACCAAATCTTTTTGTTGATATTGGCTGTCAGAATTTCCGCTTATGTATTCAGCGTAGGCTATAACATGAGAGTCGTTCTTGTCAAACAGCTGACGTTCGCTGGGACGGGTACGTATCTCAAGCGGTTGATTCCAGTCAGCCAAGGCAATGTAAATATGGCAGGAGTCTGGTCGACCTTTTAGATATTCTAATGCGTCTTCACCGATCTTGTCTATTGTGGCAGAAGTATATTTATAGTTGATGCGTAATTTGGAAGGAAAGGATTTGAATTCACGACCGAAGCTTAGAACTCCATTCGTACCATCTGTACGTACATAAGAACCCGTGAAGATGTTACCGGAAGCTAGTTTCATCACGACCCATTTAGTTTCAAGTGAAGCTGCCTTACCAGATCCGTTGCATGTTTCAGAGGTCGGTACGCTGTTACTGTCTGCTATTGTTGTAGCGCCTCTATTTCCTGTATCCCAAAAGGAAGAAGTGGACCAAGGTTGCCATAAAGTTCCATTGGCAGCAGCTTCGGACGACCATTCATCAAAACTACCATTTTCTAAGGGTGTAGCAGTGGCTGTGGTAAAAGATTGTTCGCTACCTATTGAGCCGTCTACATTAATGCGATATTTGTACGTGGTAGAAGCGCTTAGCCCTGTCAGTGTAGCACTGAAAGTATTGCTTGAAACGTTGACATTGGCTGATGGTACAGTGATCCACGACGTCTCACTTTCTTTACGGTATTCCACTACAGGAGTCTTACCACTTTGTATCTTTCCGTTCACGGTGGCGCGGGTAGTCATAGCGAAAGCTTCGGTCGAACTGCTACTACTTTCACCGCTGTCTGGGTAGACATAAACGGTCCATTCATAAGAATATTCTTCCCACGAACAGCTGACGTTGAAGGTAGAGGGCTTTGAATAGTCTTTCTGTAGGGTTGGGTCAGGCGAAACTCGTCCGTATTCACCGCCCAAATTCAGTTTCTTTACGTTCAGATTTGTACGGTCAGTTTCAGGATCAACATAGATGATAACAGTACGAGTAGTTGTATCGATTACATAGTCTGTCATGCCATCTATTTCAATGTCGCGTTGGATAATTTGATTTACTGTTACCTTCCACTGATAGTCTTGGTACGTACGCAGGGTGAAGGTGACCGGTTGCGAGAAGTTTACATGCGTGTTGGATGACAACGGGATGCTGTCCAGCGAAGCAAATCCGGAAGTAGGGAATTTCGAGTAGTCTTCGCATACATTGGGATCATCCACCACAAGTTCTGCTCCTGTAGTCGTTTTTAGGCTGAGGATTTGCAGGTGGGAGATGTCCACACCGTCGTTCACGTAGAGGGTTACCGTGCGTGCCGACTTGTTGATAGTAGCGGCAGTAAAGGTGTTCTGATCCGCTCCCCGTTGGCCTTCTACGGTCATCGACTCGATGGAGGCCTCTATGATGGGGTAGGGAATGTCGTTTTCGATAGCGCAGGATGTGAGGATGCAGGCCGTCAGTGCCAGCATGCCAAGTATGCGGGTCAGGTATTGTTGAATCATTCGTTTCATATCGTCAGAGGTAGAAAGTCATTCCGAGATTGATGGAGAAAAGGTTTATCTTGAAGTTACCGGAGGAGACGCGGCGTTTGCCTGTTTCCACCTGGTTAGTCTTCTGGTCGGTCCACTTGAAGTCGAAACCCATCACGCCGACCGATACTTCGGCTGCTGCCCAGTTGGTGATGAAGGCCGTCAGTCCCGGTGCAAAGCCGATCTGGAAGTTCTGAACAGTTTGGTAGGTACCATCATAAGTAGTTCTAGAGCCGGTAGAGTTTTTCCCTTCGCCATAACCGTAGGTGAGACGCATTTCGTTAAAGAGACCGAATACTTTACTGCGGCCTACGGGAATATAAGAACGAAAGAAGCCGGATACTTCGTATTTATGTTCCAAATAATAGATGTCTTTTAGACTGATATTAAAATCTTCGCCAAGGTTTAGGTCAAAATTACCTAAATCAAGATAGTCACGATTGTAGGCAAAACGGATACCTGCAGCCATGTTGTTACGGAAGAAGTAGCCTACATAGGGGCTGATGCTGAAGTCGTAACCGTTTCCTTCGACGTCCTTGATGACAAGGAAGTTCAGGTTGTCCTGTTCGTGCTCGGAGTAGGAGACGGTTCCTCCCACCATCCATGTACCTTTGGGGATGAATACGCGTGTCTGTACATCACGGTCTATTCGTTCGATGGCCCGTTTTCCTCGCTGGGCCCATGCGTTGGCGGTCGTCACGACCGCCAGCAACATTAGCAGAATTGTTTTTTTCTTCATCTATTCTTCTATAAGAATTACTTCTATAATATTTGAGTCTGATTATTTCCCACTGAAGGGGTTAGAAACCATTTCCTGTTACGGAATGGGCTTCTAACCCCTTGAGGTGAGTTTTCAAAGATACGTATTTTATTCCGACATTACTGGAGTATCACCATAAATCAGTTCGAAATCATCAACATACATGACACTGCTTGTACTACCAGTAAAGAAATCTCCGTATTTACTTGCAGATGCTACAACTATAATAAACTTGGGCGTACGGGTAATGTCACGATATTTTAAATCAATTGTAAACTCTTGCCAGGCTCCTGTGCCTTTAGCTTCTTCATCAGTTATTGTACCGTAGGCAATGATATGTGGGTTGTTCTCAGAAAAATCAATTGTTGACTTATACTTGAATTCTTCTGGGTTATCACCACTTAAATCACCATCAATTTGATATGCAAATTCTTTGCCATCGTATGTAAAGCCTGGATTGTCAGTCAATGCAATATAGACAGAGCACAAATCACCTCCAGTCTGCTCAAGTAATGTTTTATAATTACCAGTAGAATAATCAATTTTCGTGCCTCGGTTGTATTTAAACCAACCTTTTAATTGAGTAGGACGTGATGTAAATGGTTGACCAAAGTTAATTCTTGCTTGATAAGTGGAAGTATTTGCATAACAGAAATGTCCTGTATAAATATTGCCTGCTGCAAATTTGCCAAGACCCAACATAGCTACTCCTACATATTGTGAAGCCAATTTGGCAGATTTTCCTCCTTGTTTATGAACTTCGGTTGATTCCGGTGAAGTTGGATTCTTACTCATCATGACTGTACCACCGTTACCAGAATCCCAAAAAGAAAATAAATATTTATCTTTACTATTATCAAATGAGGTAGCATCATTACCACTTATTGCATACCAAGGAGAACTATCTTTTTCTTCTTTCCGCCACCAATTATCAAAGTTACCATTGTATAATTCGGCGGGCGTTTCCGTGGTAAAGTTCACTGTCTCGCTTGTGATTCCTTCTTCACTCCCATCATTGTAGTAGAGGCGATATTGATAGGCAGTAGCAGGTGTCAGTCCGGTAAGTTTGGTGGAGAATTTCTTATCTTTTTCTTCTACGTTAATATTAGTTGTAACTTTACTCCATTCAGCGGCATCGGCTGTTTTGTATTGGAATTCCAGTTTGCTTTGATCAAAGATATCCGCAAACGAAGGAACTTCTGCCGTCAAATAGGCAAAGGAACTCCAGGCATTGGCTGAGGCAACAAGGGTACTGGTAGCGGTTACAGGTACACCAATGGTGTAAGTATAAGTTTTTGTTGCATCGTCCACGGTAACGCCGATGTTTGATGAACCGCTGGATGCAATGCGATAACGTAGGATGACGTTCTCTTGGGCTTTGATGCCGGTGATGGTATCTTTCTTGCTGTGCAATTCACCTTTGTAGTTGGACACAGTCAGGTTGGATATCAAGTCAGTCACAGGAAAATAAGCCTTACCTGTTTCGCTGGCTTGGCGCATCTCGAAAGTCACTTTGTTGTCACTATTGCTTTTGTCTGATACACCGACCACAGCGCTCCGGAAAGCGGCTCTGAAGTCATCGCTGAACTCCACGGTTACCAATACGTTGGCCAGCTTGCAGGTAATAGATTTGCTGGTATTGGTACCCAGCTTGATGTCTACGGTATCCTTAGCGGCATAATAGGGCTTGTCCCATCCTGCCGTTTTCCCATCGAATCCAGCGGAAGAGGCCTCGATGGTGTAGGTGCCTACGGGCAGCTCAATAGCTTCTGTCCAAGTTGTCCAGTCATCTGTTTCTTCCACTGTTTTGCCTGCGGAGTTTACAATCTTGACGGCAATCTGTTTAGGATTGTACTCATCTTCTGCTCTGGTTTGGGTAGTTTTATCAGTTCCTACTTCCAACCTCAAATAGCCAACAGTATTCTGCTTCAAGTCTTCATTTTGACAGGCAGCAAGGAGAAGGCAGGTGGTTAAAAGAATATATAATGTTTTCATTTTATTATTCAGTTACAATTACATTCAATTTACCAGATACAGTCTTACCATTTTGGTCTGTCACTGTAATTTCAAAGATATGTCCATCATCAGTAGTTGTAGGTCCAAATGAGTCATCAGCTAAAAGTGAGAAAAAATTTCCTACAGGGAAAACATATGCAGTATCGTTAGTATTAGGTAATGAAATTTTCATGCTTGAGAATATTCCACTTAATTGTGTATTTCCTATTAGTTCAAATGGTTCTGTCCCCCCAAACATCTGTTGCGAACATATCGTTACCACCTGTAATCTTAACCTTTACACTTTTCAATCCTGCTTCAGCTGAAATCGTCGCATCCGCTTTCTTTGTAGCATCATCAGGCAGCGTATATGTAGATTGTGGGAACGAAATGGTCGGCTCTGCGGTAGTTTCTCCACCGCCGTCTCCTTCTTCTCCGCCTTCGTCACCGCCATCTTCTCCTGTTCCGGGCTCTTCCGTATCACCACCATCCGTACCCGGATTAACAGGAATCTCCACGTTTTCGTTCTTTTCAGAGTTGAACAAAGTAATGGTTATCTGGATACCATCCTTCTCGATACCCGGTGTAGAACCTTCTACCTTTACTGGGCTGAATTCGATTTTCAGTTCGTCGCCTCCTACGAAAGAGGTGTCGTCGCCTTCTTCATATTCCGGTAAGTTGGATTTCTTGGCTGTGCCTGAAATAGTAACGTCTTCACCTCCGTTCGTTTTGGCTTCTCCGTTGATGTAGATGGTTTCCACGCTTTCGTCCAATTTCCAATAGATTGGGGCTGGAGTGCTGCCGTCTGCGGCTTTCGTATAGGTTTTGATGTGTCCATCCTGTTTTTTGTCTGTCACGGTAATGGTCCAGTCTTGGTACGTAGCCAGGAACTCTTCGGTAAAGCTAATCGATATTTTGACGTTCTGCATCGTACAAACCACTGAGGTTTCGGCTGTCTGGCCTTTCACAATCTTTACGTTTTCTAACTTTCCGCCATAGAACGGTTCGCTCATTTCGCTTTTGAATTCTCCTGGTGAACAGGCTTCGATGGTGTATGTACCTACGGGAAGCGTAACATCACCGGCTTGTTTCAGTTCGGCATAGCTATCGAATTTCTTGGTATATTCTACGTCTGTACCGGTAATGGTTACGGGAAACTGGTCTACCTGGTCAGTGGTTCCCTTGGTTGTTTTGCCCGTTTCCACGTACAAGCTCAGGGTTCCGGTGTCGCCCGACATCGGATCTTTGCCCAAAATTTCGTCTTTCATTTCACACGATGACAATCCAGCCACCAAGATTATGGCTAATGCCATTGAATTTATTATTTTCAACATATTTATAGCTGTTTATATTCTTAAATTATAATATTATACCCAGTCTGAAGGAACTTCAATATCCACAGGATGCTCAATCACGGTTTCGTCTATTGTTATAGTGATGCTTAAGCTACCCGAACCAATTACGGGTGCCAATGTCATTTTCATTGCATCCGCAGGACTGAGTGTATAAGTCTTTTGAATTTCAGTATCAGCTTCTACACCACTTTTAGGAGTAAGTTTAATAGTCATTGTAACTACTTCGTTCTGTTTCACCTTGAAATAAACAGGACCAGCAGTTGTATTATCCCATATATAAGTGGAGCCACCTTGAGCCGCAGTTTTGATTCTTACTTCATAATCAGAGAAGTATTCATCCATTTTTTCGTCGAATACTATATTTATACGGGCAGAATTGGGCTTGCAGGCTACTTCTACATTCACCGAATCGTTTTTCACGGTGAACGATTTGTATCCTAAAACGCAAAGGTCGTTTGTGTAAACAGCCTTTGTGCTGTCACCGCAAATGGCAGACATGGTGTAAGTGCCGTTTGCCAGTTCTGTGAATTCAGGAATCTCGTTGTATTTCCATTGTTGCACGGGAACGCTTTCTCCGCTTTTTGTGATGGTTACCGTGTAATTTTCTTTTTTACTGTAGTAGGACTCATCCACCGCCTTGGTCTGGAACCCGGTATTCGTGTTCAGCGCCAGTTTTACATATCCTTTTCCTTCAGGAATTTGCTGGAGGTCGTCATCCGAGGTACAGGCCGTCAGCAGCCATCCTCCGAGGATGCATGACAGGAGGCCTCCCAATAATTTTTTCATTGCATTCATGTTTTTATATACTAACTTTGTTTTATGTATCATTGATATTATAAAGGATACGAGTCTGAAATGGAATGTCGCTGCATTCGCTCTCGTAATCTCACAATTTTTCGGGTGCAAAGTAACAGATAATCTGTGAGGCTCACAAGGTCATTTTTAAGGAAGAAAGGTCCTTTTTTTAAGAATTATGGAACAAAAAAAAGGTATAAACGACTTTTAGTGTTGCTTTTTTAAGATTGTATTAGGAAAGTGGCGACTGCCAAGTCCATAGTTACGTCCGTCAAGTTCATAGTTACGCTCGCCAAGTCCATAGTTATGTCCGTTAAGTGGATGTTTGTTTCCATCATGTTGAACACGGTTTGTGTGTTGCTCGTAAGGACTTGCCGGTAGAGCGTGATATTGGAATTAACCGATGATGCTGAATATGCTTTCAATCCTTCACACGGCATACAATCGGCTGTAGATGTAGAACTTCCGGTGAAATCGGAAATTTCACGAAGGTGTGTCAAAAAGCACACCTTCTTTGTTT
>OLZV01000760.1_pt1 | contig 12761 bp, 3 predicted proteins | sample 1644531 | NCBI WGS metagenome assembly OLZV01 (sample SAMEA103958115, study PRJEB25191) | human gut metagenome | biome: human-associated habitat [ENVO:00009003]; feature: intestine environment [ENVO:2100002]; material: feces | place: Germany | collected 2013/2015
AAAGTGAAAAGTGTAGGTAAAAGTTAAATAATTTGTAACTTAATAAAAAGTGTAGAGTGGCTCTAAATAGCCTAATATAGCAATATATTACTACACTTTTTTGTTGCGTTTTAGGAAAACACTATTTTTGCAAATGAAATATTAAGAAAGAGGAATTAATTTTTAGTAAAGGTATTAGCTTAAAAATATTTAAAGAGCAGAATATTTTTAAACTAATAATACACTTTAAATTAAGAGGGACTTTCTTGAGATATAAATTATGCTCGAATAAAAAATAAGGAGTTGATTTATTTTGTTAACAGACATTAATTACGAAAAAGCAACAAGAAAGACTTTCGCAAGAATCGGAGACTTTATAGACATACCAAACCTAATTCAAGTTCAAAAAGATTCTTATGATTGGTTCGTAAACGAGGGACTAGGCGAAGTATTAAGAGATATTTCACCAATTGAAGATTACACAGGAAATTTAGTTCTAGAATTTTTCGATTATTATATGGAAAAAGAAACTAAATATTCTCTAGAAGAAGCAAAAGAAAGAGACACTACATATTCAACAAGATTACACGTTAAAGTAAGACTTATAAACCGTGAAACAGGAGAAATTAAAGAACAAGAAATCTATTTAGGAGATTTCCCATTAATGACAGATAGTGGAACATTCGTAATTAATGGTGCAGAAAGAGTTGTAGTAAGCCAATTAGTAAGATCACCAGGATGCTACTATGAATCAGACTACGATAAAACAGGTAAAAAATTGTACAAGGCTACAGTTATGCCAATTAGAGGCGCTTGGCTTGAATATGAAACAGATGGTAATGATGTATTCTATGTAAGAATTGATAGAACAAGAAAATTACCAGTAACAACACTTTTAAGAGCAATTGGACTAGTTACAGACGAGCAAATTACAGCACTTTTCGGAGACGAAGATAAAATTTTAGCAACTATCGCAAAAGATACAGCTAAAACAAACGAAGAAGCACTTATTGAAATATATAAGAAATTAAGACCAGGAGAACTTCCAACAGTTGATGCTGCTAGAAACTTATTCAATAACCTATTCTTCGACCCAAGAAGATATGATTTATCAAAAGTAGGAAGATATAAATATAATAAAAAATTAGACTTAAGCTCAAGAATAGCAAAACAAGTTGCATTTGATGACATAATCAATAGCGAAACAGGAGAATTAATTGTTGAAAAAGATACAGTTATTTCAGAAGAACAAGCAAACGAAATTCAAAATGCAGGAATAAACATTGTCGACTTAAAAGTTAATGACAAAAAAGTTAGAGTTATAGGAAATGGAACAGTTGATTTAAAAGCTTATGTTGATAGCGATGAAATCAATATAAAAGAAAAAGTAAATTATGCAGTTCTAAAAAATATCTTAGAGACTACAGACGAAAAAGATTTAGTAAACGTTATAAATGAAAGAAAAGATGAACTAGTACCAAAGAATATTGTAACAGAAGATATGATAGCTTCAATAAACTATTTATTAAACTTACAATATGGACTAGGAAATGTTGATGATATAGACCATTTAGGAAACAGACGTATAAGATGCGTTGGAGAATTATTACAAAATCAATTTAGAATTGGTTTAACAAGATTAGAAAGAGTTGTAAGAGAAAGAATGACAATTCAAGACTTAGACGTAGTAACTCCACAAACATTAATTAACACAAAACCAATCACATCATCAATTAGAGAATTCTTCGGAAGCTCACAATTATCACAATTCATGGATCAAACAAACCCATTATCAGAATTAACACATAAAAGAAGAATTTCAGCATTAGGACCTGGTGGTTTATCAAGAGAAAGAGCAGGATTCGAAGTACGTGACGTTCACTATACTCACTACGGAAGATTATGCCCAATAGAATCTCCAGAAGGACCAAACATAGGACTTATATCAGCGCTTTCTACATTTGCAATAATAAATGAATATGGATTTGTAGAAACACCATATAGAAAAGTTGACCCAGAAACACATAAAGTTACTGATGAAGTAATTTATATGACAGCAGACGAAGAAGACAACCATGCAATAGCACAAGCAACAGAACCATTAGATAAAGATGGAAAGTTTATAAACAAAAAAATAAAAGTAAGATACTTAGATGAAATAATAGAAGTAAGTGCAGACGAAGTAGATTTCGTAGACGTATCACCAAAACAATTAGTTTCAGTTGGTGCAGCTATGATACCTTTCTTAGAGCATGATGACGCAAACCGTGCATTAATGGGTGCAAACATGCAACGTCAAGCAGTACCTCTAATGATTACAGATTCACCAATAGTTGGAACAGGTATTGAATACAGAGCAGCTAAAGACTCTGGAACAACAGTTGTTGCTAAAAACGGTGGTGTAGTACAAAGAGTTACAGGTGATGAAATCATCATCAAAACAAAAACAGGATTAGATACATATAAATTACGTAAATTCAAGAGAACAAATGGTGGAACATGTATCAACCAAAAACCAATAGTAAGAAAAGGCGAAATCGTAAATGCAAATGATGTAATTGCAGATGGACCTTCAACACAAAACGGAGAAATGGCACTTGGTAAAAACGTTCTAATTGCCTTCACAACATGGGAAGGATACAACTACGAGGATGCTGTGTTACTAAGTGAAAGATTAGTTAAAGAAGATGTTTACACATCAATTCACATTGAAGATTATGACTGCGAATGCCGTGATACAAAACTTGGACCAGAAGAAATTACAAGAGATATTCCAAATATTGGAGAAGACAGCTTAAAAGACTTAGACGATAGAGGAATAGTAAGAATTGGTGCAGAAGTTAGACCAGGGGATATATTAGTTGGTAAAGTAACTCCAAAAGGAGAAACAGAACTTACTTCTGAAGAAAAACTTTTAAGAGCAATCTTTGGAGAAAAAGCTAGAGAAGTAAGAGATACATCTTTAAGAGTACCACATGGAGAAGCAGGAACAATAGTTGATGTTAAAGTATTTACAAGGGACAATTCAGATGAACTTGGACCTGGTGTAAACCAAGTAATAAGAGTATATATAGCTCAAAAGAGAAAAATCTCAGTTGGTGATAAAATGGCTGGTCGTCACGGAAACAAAGGTGTTGTTTCAAGAATATTACCAGTTGAAGATATGCCATTCATGCCAGATGGAACACCAGTAGATGTTGTATTAAACCCATTAGGTGTACCTTCACGTATGAACTTAGGTCAAGTTTTAGAGGTTCACTTAGGAGCCGCAGCAAGACTACTTGGAATAAAAGTTGCAACACCAGTATTTGATGGTGCATCAGAAGAAGACATTGAACAATTATTAATAAAATCTGGACTAACACCAGATGGAAAGACAACACTATATGATGGAAGAACAGGTGAACCATTTGATAAGCCAATTACTGTTGGTGTAATGTACATGTTAAAACTTCACCACTTAGTTGATGATAAAATACATGCTCGTTCAACAGGACCATATTCTTTAGTTACACAACAACCATTAGGAGGTAAAGCTCAATTCGGTGGACAACGTTTCGGAGAAATGGAAGTTTGGGCACTAGAAGCATATGGTGCAGCTCATACATTACAAGAAATGTTAACAGTTAAATCTGATGATGTAGTAGGAAGAGTTAAAACTTATGAAGCAATTGTTAAAGGAGAAAATGTTCCAGAACCTGGAATTCCAGAAACATTCAAAGTATTAATAAAAGAACTACAATCATTAGGATTAGATATGAGATTATATACAAAAGATAATAAAGAAATTGAACTAAAAGAAGATATCGACGAAGGTATAGACTATAACGAAGCAAAGAAGAAAGAAGATTTAGTTCTAAATGAAAGCGAAATTGAAAGTTCATATATAGAAGCTGACGATGAGGAAATCGATTTAGACAAAGAAGAAGATAATGATGAATTATTCGAAAATGATGAACTTTTAGATGATGAAGGCCTATATGGTAATGACTTAGCAAAAGATAATCTTGATGATGATGAAGATTTAGATTAAAAAAGATTGCTGCCTAAATTTTATATTTAGGCAGGGCAATTAAATAAGTAGTTTTGCGAAACTAAAAAATAAAGTCAAGGGGGCAAGAAATGGACGAGTTAGAAGTCTTTGATAAAATAAAAATTGGTTTAGCTTCTGATGAAAAAATAAGAGAATGGTCAAAAGGTGAAGTTAAAAAACCAGAAACTATAAACTACAGAACATTAAAACCAGAAAAAGATGGTCTATTCTGCGAAAGAATATTTGGACCTACAAAAGACTGGGAATGTCACTGTGGAAAATATAAAAGAGTTAGATATAAAGGAATCGTTTGTGATAGATGTGGTGTAGAAGTTACAAAATCAAAAGTAAGACGTGAAAGAATGGGACACATCGAACTTGCAGCACCAATTGCACACATTTGGTTCTTTAAAGGAATACCTAGCAGAATAGCATTAATGCTAGATATTTCTCCAAGAAATCTAGAAAGAGTTATATATTTTGCATCATATGTAGTAACAGATAAAGGAACATCAGGCTTAATGGAAGCACAAGTTTTAAATGAAAGAGAATATCATGAAGCTGTAGAAAAATACGGTAAAGATTCATTTAAAGCAGAAATGGGTGCCGGAGCATTAAGAAAATTACTAGAAAAAATAGATCTAGAAAAATTATCTGCAAGCTTAAAGAAAGAAATTTCTAAAGCAAGTGAGCAAAAGAAAGTAAAATTAGTTAAGAGATTAGATACAGTAGAAGCATTCAGACTATCTGGAAACAGACCAGAATGGATGATTATGAATGTTGTACCTGTAATTCCACCAGATTTAAGACCAATGGTTCAATTAGATGGTGGTAGATTTGCAACATCTGATTTAAATGACTTATATAGAAGAGTTATAAACAGAAACAACAGATTAAAAAGATTATTAGAATTAGGTGCACCAGAGATAATTGTAAGAAACGAAAAAAGAATGTTACAAGAATCTGTAGATGCATTAATAGATAATGGAAGACGTGGTAGACCAGTAACAGGTGCTGGTAATAGACCATTAAAATCATTATCAGACTTATTAAAAGGAAAACAAGGTAGATTCCGTCAAAACTTACTAGGAAAAAGAGTTGACTATTCTGGACGTTCAGTTATCGTTGTAGGTCCAGAACTTAAGATATACCAATGTGGTCTTCCAAAAGAAATGGCTGTAGAATTATTCAAACCATTTGTTATGAAAGAATTAGTAGGAAGAGGAATTGCACATAATATTAAAAATGCAAAAAGAATGGTAGAAAAATTAAGTCCAGAAGTATGGGAAATATTAGAGGATGTTATAAAAGATCATCCAGTAATGTTAAACCGTGCTCCTACATTACACAGACTTGGTATTCAAGCATTCGAGCCAGTTTTAGTAGAAGGTAGAGCAATAAAATTACACCCATTAGTTTGTACACCATTTAATGCTGACTTCGACGGTGACCAAATGGCTATTCACTTACCATTATCACCAGAGGCACAAGCAGAAGCTAGATTTTTAATGTTATCTGTAAACAACTTATTAAAACCACAAGATGGTAAACCAGTTACAGTCCCAACACTAGATATGGTTCTTGGAAGTTACTACCTAACAATGGCCTTAGATGGCGAAAAAGGTGAAGGTATGTACTTTAAAGATAAAGATGAAGCTATAATGGCTTATGAAAATCATGATGTTGGAATCCATGCAAAAGTATATGTAAGATTTAGCAAAGAAGTAGATGGAGTAGTTAAAACAAAGAAAGTACAAACAACAGTAGGAAGAATTATCTACAATGAAGGAATTCCACAAGACTTAGGATATGTAGATAGAACAGATCCAGAACACGAATTTGATTTAGAGATAAACTTCCCAGTTATAAAGAAAAATCTAGGGGATATAGTAAACAGATGTATTAATGTACATGGTTTATCTAAATCTGCAGAAGTTTTAGATTATATTAAAGCAACAGGATTTAAATATTCTACACTTGCAGGTGTTACATTCTCTGCAGCAGATGTTAAAGTACCAGCAGCAAAAGCTGATATATTAGCAAAAGCCGAAGAGCAAGTAGAACAAATAAGAAAACAATTTAAACGTGGTTTAATAACAGACGAAGAAAGATATAATGCTGTTATCAATGTATGGGATAAAGCAACAAATGATGTTACAGAAGCAATGAAAGAAAACTTTGATGACTTAAACCCAATATTCATGATGGTTCAATCTGGAGCCCGTGGTAATATGAACCAATTAAGACAAATTGCAGGTATGAGAGGTCTTATGGCAAGTACTACAGGTAGAGCAGTAGAAATTCCTATTAAATCATCATTTGCAGAAGGACTAGATGCCTTAGAGTACTTCATTTCTGCACATGGTGCTAGAAAAGGACTTTCTGATACAGCATTAAGAACAGCAGACTCTGGATATTTAACAAGAAGATTAGTTGATGTATCTCAAGACATTATCGTAAGAGAAGAAGACTGTGGAAGCCATGACGGAATTGTTTTATGTGACATAAAAGAAGGAAATCAAATAATCGAAACTTTAAGAGAAAGATTACTTGGAAGATTTGTTATAGAAGATTTAAAAGATCCTAACACAGGAGAAATTTTAGTAGATACAAATACAATGATAACAGAAGCAATAGCAGACAAAATAGTAGCTGCTGGAATAGAAAAAGTAAAAGTACGTTCTGTTTTAGGTTGTAGATCTAAACAAGGTGTATGTCGTAAATGCTATGGTATGGGATTAGCAAGAAAAGACTTAGTAAATATAGGAGAAGCAGTAGGTGTTATTGCAGCACAATCAATTGGTGAGCCTGGTACACAGCTTACTATGAGAACTATCCACTCTGGTGGTGTTGCAGGTGTTGCAGATATCACACAAGGTCTTCCTAGAGTTGAAGAGTTATTCGAAGCTAGAAAACCAAAGGGACTTGCAATTATGGCAGAAATCTCTGGTAAAGTTAAAGTAGTAGAAGACAAGAAAAAGAAAGAAGTTGTTATTACTTCTAAAGATGATTCAAAAACATACACAATACCATTTGGTGCTAAACTAAAAGTTATGGATGGTGACGAAATAGAAGCAGGTGACCCAATAACTACAGGTTCATTAAATCCAAATGATATACTAAAAGTAAAAGGAGCAGAGGGAGTATATACTTACCTTGTGCAAGAGGTACAAAAAGTTTATAGAAACCAAGGTGTTGATATAAACGACAAACATATCGAAGTTATCGGAAGACAAATGATTAAGAAAGTTAGAATAGAAGATAATGGAGATACAGACTTATTCCCAGGTTCTTTAGTAAATGTATATGACCTAGAAGAAGTAAACGAAAAAGCTATAGCAGAAGGAAAGAGACCTGCAACAGCAAAACGTGTATTATTAGGAATAACAAAAGCATCATTAGCTACAGAAAGTTTCTTATCTGCAGCATCATTCCAAGAAACAACAAGAGTATTAACAGAAGCTGCAATAAAAGGTAAGACAGATGAGCTTATGGGGTTAAAAGAAAATGTTATGATAGGTAAATTAATACCAGCTGGAACAGGAATGGATAGATACAAAAATCTAAAAATTCATGTAGAAGGTCAAGATGAGGAAGAACAAAAAGAAGAGCAAAAAGCTTAATAAGAATATAATAAGATAGAGAGAACTATATAGGTTCTCTCTATTTTGTTATATAAATGTAAATTAGATCAAAAATATTGAGCCGTAAGTAGTTCGAAAATGGGAAAATATAAGCCAAAAATGTAATTGACTTTATACTATAAAACGAGGTATAATATATGCTAGAAAAAATAGAAGGAATTGATGTTGTATGAAGTTATTAAACAAAAAATTAATGTTACTAATGATGGGGATAATAGTAATGCTACTTGCATTGTTAACAGGAAAAGTGCAAGCTGCATCACAAGAGTTTGGATTACAAGAATATAGAAAACCAGTAGGAAGTACACAATATGGTTATAAAGTAAGTGATAAATATGTATGGAAAATAGTAACATATTCTGGTAGTGCAATAAATTATGATAGAACACTTTATTGTTTAAAAGCAGAACAAGGTTTCTATACTTCAGAACCAGGAGTTTTTAAAGAAACATATAATTTATCATATGACTTTATGAACAAAAATAGTATGAATCCATTACCTGTACCATCACAATATTATAATCAAATTGTATGGATTTTAAATCATTCATATATACCAAGTGCATCAACAGCTAGTACAGATAAAGCAACATTATTACAAAATGCAGGAATAAGTGGAAATAGTGAGTTATCAGATGATGATATAGATGTTGTACAACAATTAGCATTATGGTATTTTACAAATTATGATGATTCAACATATCACAAAGATTTTGAAAATCAAGCATCTTTCCAAACTGTATTGCAATCAACTAAAACTAGTGGGGGAACAAGTGCATACCAAGCAATCGAAGATATTAATCAAACTAGATATGACCAAATGGATAAATTGTTTGTATATCTTGTAGAAAATGCAAAAAAAGCAACAGCAAGTTCTAACAGTACTTCATCACCAATAGCTATGGGAAATACTACCCCAACAGTAGAAGTAAGTGGAAGCAATTATATAGTAGGACCATTTAAAATAGATAAAAACAATGACACTCCATATACTATAAACTTTAGTATAACAGACCAAAGTGGTAAAAGTTTAGCCGGAAAATATACTTTATTAGACTCAAATAAGAGTCAAACAAGCCAAACTTTAGCACAATTAGTTGGAAGTAATTTTTATTTAAGAATACCAATTAGTACAGTAAATTCAGAAAATATTACAAGTCTAAGATTTTCTATGAATGGAAATTATACTATAACAACAGCTACATATTGGACTAAATCTGGAGATAGTACAGTACAACCAATAGTAGAATTGAGTAGAACACCAAAAGCTTTTAGTGGTAACAAAGAAGTAACATTTCCAAAAGAAGGTTCATATAATTTAAAACTTATAAAAGTAGAACAAGGTAATACAACAAACAAATTACAAGGTGCAACATTTAGAATTACAAGTCCAAATGGAACGGTAACAGAAACAACAAGCTCAAATGGTGAGATTAATGTAGGACCAATTACTATAAATACACCTGGAACAGATACAATAACAATAGAAGAAACACAAGCTCCAGATGGATATGAAAAAGTAATAACAGCACCTATAAATGTACAAGTAACAAAAACACTATCAAGTAATACATATACTATGTCAAATGCTGTAATAACTAATACCCAGACGGGATCTAGTATAAGTGTAAGTGGAAGTACGATAACAGTAACGGTAGAAAATAAATTAATACCAAAAGACAGCGAATATAATTTAAAACTTGTAAAGGTGGAACAAGGAAATACAAGTAAAAAGTTACAAGGGGCAGAATTTAGAATCAATTCACCAACTGGTGAAGTAACACAAACAACAAATGCAAGTGGAGAAATAAACATAGGTCAAATTGCAGTAACAGCTACAGGAACAGACACAATAACAATAGAAGAAACAAAAGCACCAGATGGCTACGAAAAAATAATAACAGCACCAATAACAGTACAAGTAACAAAAGTATTCGAGAATAATACATATAAAATGTCAACTGCACAAATAACAAATGCACAAACAGGAGCAAGTTTAACATTATCAGGAAATACAATAACAGTAACAGTAGAGAATAAATTAATTCCAAAAACAAGCGAATATAACCTAAAACTTGTAAAGGTAGAAGAAGGAACAAGTAATAAATTAGAAGGTGCAGAATTTAAAATAAATTCACCAAATGGAGAAGTAACAAAAACAACAAATGCAAGTGGAGAAATAAATATAGGACCAATTGCAGTAACAGCTACAGGAACAGACACGATAACAATAGAAGAGACAAAAGCTCCAGCAGGATATGAAAAGATAATAACAGCACCAATAACAGTGCAAGTAACAAAAGTATTCGAAAATAATACATATAAAATGTCAGATGCGGTAATAACAAATGCACAAAATGGAGCAGATATAAGCTTAAGCGGAAATACAATAACAGTAACAGTAGAAAACAAAGCAAAATATTTTGATTTAGCATTAAGAAAATATATAACACAAGTAAATGGAGAAAATGTTGCAAATACTAGAGTACCAGTTATAGATACAACATCGCTTACAACTGGAACAACAGCAAGTTATAAGCATAGAAAAGATCCAGTTGCAGTAACAACAGGTGACAAAGTAATATACAATCTTACGATATATAATGAAGGACAAAAACCAGGTAGAGCAACAAAGTTACAAGACCAATTACCAACAGGCTTAGTATTTAATAGAGTAGTGTCTGGAAATTTTGAATTGGATTCTTATAGTGAAACAGATAATCTATTAAAATTAAGAAGAACATCAAATACAGATAATCTTGATGCATATAATGGAACTACATTAGATTCAGAAACAATACAAATAGAATGCACAGTAACAGCAGTCCCAACATATAAAGAGCAAATCTTAACAAATGTCGCATGGATTTCCGAAGAATATGATGCAGAATCAAATGTAACAATAACAAACGAGGAAAATGCAGATAGGGATTCTGTTCCAGGAACACATCCAGATGTAAATAAAGATAATATGGAAGATTATACTGGAAATAATAATCAAGAAGATTTAACAGATGATGATTATTACTTCAAAGGTCAAGAAGATGATGATGACTTCGAAAAATTAAAAGTAGTATATTTTGACTTAGCATTAAGAAAATTTATAACAGGTAGAAATGATACAACATTAACAAATAGAGAACCACAAGTTGATGTAACACACTTAGCTGATGGAAGTGAGACAACAGCAATATATAACCATCCAAAAGACCCAATCGAGATGCAAAGAGGAGACATTATAATATATACAATAAGAGTATATAATGAAGGTTCTAAAGATGGTTATGCAAATGAAATAACAGATTATTTACCAGAAGAATTAGAATTTTTACCAGACCATGAAATAAACCAAGAATATGAATGGCAAGTATCTAGTGATGGAAGACATGTTACAACAGATTATTTATCAAAAGCTAAAGAAACATCATCAAGACAAAACTTATTAAAAGCTTTTGATGGAACAACATTGGATTATAAAGATGTACAAATAGCATGTAGAATAAAAGATACAGCAGAAGTTGGTAAGATATTAACAAATTTAGCAGAAATAACAGAATCTAAAGATTCAGACGGAAATGATGTAGTAGACAGGGATTCTGAAACAGATAATGTAGAAGTACCAACAGATGAAGATTTACCAAATTATAAAGATGACGAATCAGACCAAGACTATGTGCCAGGCCAAGAAGATGATGATGACTTCGAAAAGGTAAAAGTTGTATATTTCGATTTAGCATTAAGAAAATTCATAACAGCAGTAGATGATACAGAAATAACAAACAGAATACCACAACTAAGTATTGGTGAAGATGGAAATATAGATTATAACCATACAAAAGATCCTGTAGAAGTAGAAAATGGTAACATAGTAACATATACATTAAGAATTTATAATGAAGGTATGATGGCAGGTTATGCAAGCAGGGTAAAAGATGATGTGCCAGATGGATTGGAATTCTTGCCAGACAACGAGATAAACCAAGAATATAGATGGGTATTATCAGAAGATGGAACAAGTATAGAGACCGATTATCTATCTAAAGAGCAAGAACAAACAGAAGGTGCAAACTTAATAAAAGCATTTGATCCAGAATTAGGAATAACGGATACAAACCCAGACTATAGAGATTTAAAAATAGCATTTAGAGTAACAGAACCAAACACATCAGATAGAATATTAGTAAATACAGCAGAAATTTCAGATGACAGAGATGAAAACAATGATCCAGTAGACGATATAGATTCTACCCCAGATAACAACAACGAGTGGAACGAAGAAGATGACTTAGACAAAGAATTTGTAAAAGTTAAGTACTTTGATTTAGCATTAAAGAAATGGGTAAGTAGAGCAATTGTTACAAACCAAGATGGTTCACAAAACATAATAGAAACAGGACATACAGGAGATGAAGATCCAGAGCCACCAGCAAAAGTAGATTTAGGAAGACAAGACATTAATAAAGTAACAGTAAAATTCGAATTCCAAATTAAGATAACAAACGAAGGTGAAATTGCTGGATATGCGACAGAAGTAACAGACTATATTCCAGAAGGATTAAAGTTTATACAAGAGGATAACCCATTATGGTATCCAAGAGAACCATTAAACGGAAGAGAAAGAGTTGGAACTACACAATTAGCAGATACATTACTACAACCAGGAGAAAGCGCAACAATATCAATCCTATTAACATGGATAAATGATCCAAATAATATGGGATTAAAAACAAACATAGCAGAAATAAGTCAAGATGATAATGACAGTGATACGCCAGATATAGATTCAACACCAGACAACTTTAAAGATGGTGAAGACGATATAGATGATGCGCCAGTAATGTTAACAGTAGCACTAGGTGATACACAAATATATATAGGATTAGGATTTGTAGTAGTAGCAATGTTAACTGGTGGAATTTGGGCAATAAAAAGATATGTTTTATAAAATAGTGATTTGAAAAAAGAGATTCAAAATATTTTTTGAGTCTCTTTTTTAGTAAAAGGATGAAGTTAAATGAATAAGTAAATAATAGAAGTATTTTAGTAATATATAGTAAAAAGCAAAAAATAGATAATTATTCCAAAATTATTGTAAACTTAACAAA
>OLZV01000762.1_pt1 | contig 12738 bp, 11 predicted proteins | sample 1644531 | NCBI WGS metagenome assembly OLZV01 (sample SAMEA103958115, study PRJEB25191) | human gut metagenome | biome: human-associated habitat [ENVO:00009003]; feature: intestine environment [ENVO:2100002]; material: feces | place: Germany | collected 2013/2015
CGCTTCACTCAGCTTTGCCGGAACGAAAAATCTGCTATGCTCGATGCCATGTTTTAGAATCGAATTAGTATCATCATCCCACATTCCCATTGGAACGGGCGGCAAAAGCCGTTCAAGATAGAAAGGAGTACCCCTATGAAAAAGTTTCTGGCTCTGGTTTGCACGCTGTGCCTGCTGCTGACGGCGCTTCCGCTGACGGCACTGGCGGCGGATGACGATTGGGTAACGCTCAACGTCGAAATGTATGACCGCTCCATTGCAGGCTTCAACGTGGAGGACTGCTGGCAGCTGCACTACATTCAGGAGAACTTTGGTAATCCGAACCACATCAAGGTTAACTGGATTCCCGTTTCCCGCTGGGAGGAAGGCACGATTCTTTCTACCCGTCTGGCGGGCGGAACGGCCCCGGACATCTGCATGACCTACGGCACGGATTTGGTGCAGCAGTACATCGACATGGGCGGCATCCTGCCGCTGGATGACCTGCTGGCCGAATACGGTCAGGAACTGAAGGCATTCCTCGGCGACGAGGTGCTGCAGTACGGTCAGTATGACGTGGGCGCCGGCAAAGAGCAGTATTATCTGCCCGCGCGCCGCATCATCGTCGCGACGCAGAGCATGTTCATCCGCAAGGACTGGCTGGAAAAGCTGGGCATGGAAGTTCCCACGAACGTGGAAGAGCTGTATGCCTACCTGAAGGCGGCGAAGGAGCAGAAGCTGGGCGGCGAAAAAACCGTGCCGTATTCCTCCGACCTGTACGCGGCTGACCCCTTCTACGGCTGGATTTACCAGATGGATGCCTTCCTTGATTACAGCAAGATTACCGAGGAAGACTGGGTGGCGAACCACAAGTTCCACTACATGCTGCCTGGCGCGAAGGAAGCGCTGCGCTGGATGAACAAGTTCTTCAATGAGGGTCTGGTTTCCGATTACTTCGGCATTGAGAACTCCAAGCAGACCGACAGCGACCGCGTGAACGGCTATGACGGCTTCTGGGTCGGCAACTGGGATGCCGCGTGGCGCATGGAAAAGTCCTACGCGCAGGATTTGGCGAAGAACGTTCCCGGCGCGAGCTGGATTGCCTGCGACCCCTTCAAGCCCGAAAGCGGCACGACCCCGCATGAATCCTACACCGCCGCTGGTCAGGCGATTTTCATCCCCGCTTCTGTGGATGAAAAGGTTGCGGTCGCCGCGATTAAGTACCTGAACTGGATGTGCAAGCCGGAATCGCTGTACGCGCTGCAGAACGGCGAAAAGGGCTACAACTACACCGCCGTCAACGAAAACAACATTCCGACCGACCTGAAGAACATCAACGATACCGACGACGCGCACAAGATGCACGCGACCGACGGCGCGCCGATTTGCAACGGCTACTACTACGGCTCTGACGAGCTGAACTACGCCGCGACCGCCATGGGCTTCCCCGGCTACGAAGATGTTGTGGCGGACAGCCTTGTGATTTCCAATGACGGTGCTTACGAACCCGTCAGCTTCACCCGCACCATCCAGTCCCGCATTGACTATGGCACGACCATCATCTCCAAGGAAGCGGAACTGCTGGTTCAGGTTGTGACCTGCAAGCCGGAAGATTTCGACGCAACGTGGGATAAGTACATCAACGAAATTCTTTCCGCCGGCGGTCAGCAGATTATCGACGAACAGCGTCAGGCGTACAAGGATGGCGCATACCGCGGCTTCTATCCGATGGCGCAGAAGTAATAAGCGCACGCAAACTTCACAAAAAGGGGGCTGCGTCTTGGACGCAGTCCTTTTTTTCGGAATAACCCCCCTGATATTTCTGTTTTTCCCTGATTGAAATTGACAAAGAGTCTGCTTGGCTCTATGATGGGAGTGTTTCGGTATGCTTCGACTTGGAATCATCGGTGCGGGCGGCATTGCCAGCCTGCACACACACAACATCCTGAGCGGCAAATGCCCGGAAGTGCAGCTGACCGCCATGGCAGACCGCAAGGAAAGCCGCCGAGAGTGGATTCGCGCAACCGTGCCGGACGCCGCGGTTTTCTGCGAGGGCAGCGACCTGATTGCGTCCGACACCTGTGACGCGGTGCTGATTGCAACGCCGCATTATCAGCATCCGACGCTGGCGATTGAGGCGTTCCGCCACGGAAAGCATGTGCTGTGCGAAAAGCCGGCGGGTGTGTACACTTTGCAGGTGCGGGACATGATCGCGGAGGCGGATAAGCATCCCGAACTGACCTTCGGCATGATGTTCAACCAGCGCACGAACTGCGTCTACCGCAAGGCGAAGACGCTGATTGACAGCGGCGCACTGGGTGAAATCAAGCGCATGATCTGGGTTGTGACGGACTGGTATCGCACGCAAAGCTACTACGATGCCGGGGCGTGGCGCGCAACGTGGGATGGCGAGGGCGGCGGTGTGCTGCTCAATCAATGCCCGCATCAGCTGGATTTGCTGCAATGGCTCTGCGGATTGCCGACAACGGTGCGCGCGTTCTGCCACGAGGGCAAATGGCACGACATTGAGGTGGAGGACGACGTGACCGCCTATCTGGAATTTCCGGGCGGCGCGACGGGCGTTTTTATCGCCTCTACCGGGGAACTGCCCGGCACGAATCGGCTGGAAATCGCCTGTGACCGCGGCAAAGTCGTCTGCGAAAACGGTCAGCTGACGCTATGGCGCTTGCCGCAGAGCGAATCCGCCTATTACCGCCGAAGCGCATCCGCATATCCTCACGCTGAGGTGCAGGTGGAGATTTTGCCGCTGGACGGGGAGAATCCGCAGCACGTCGGTGTGCTGAACGCTTTTGCGGCGCATATCCTGCACGGCACGCCGCTGGTGGCGGACGGCGCGGAGGGTATCCGCGCGCTGATGCTGTCCAACGCCATGCACCTTTCCTCGTGGACAGGCAAGCCCGTGCACCTGCCGATTGACGAGGGCGAATTTGTGCGGCTTCTGGCGGAAAAACGCCTGCATTCAAGGAAAAAGCAGGTGAAAGAGGTCACGTTCGCGACGGATCACAGCGGGACGGGAAGAGCGGAAGGATAATCGGGTATAGGCGACATCGCACAACTCGGCGGCGCGTTGGACGCGAATTTTCTCCGGGCAGGCACATACGCCTGCCCGTTTTTTGCGTCGTTCTTTTTTCGGAATGGCTGTTGAATTGCTTGAAAAAATGGAAATAAAGGTGTATAATGAAAGCAGAATGATGTTCTCCGGTGAACGGCGCGCTGCTTGAAAGAGAAGGTCTGACATCGGACGATAAAAAGGAGGAATTATCATGGCAGTGAATTTGAAGAAGGGTCAGAAGGTTGATTTGACGAAGGGCAACCCCGGCTTGAGCAAAATCATGGTCGGCTTGGGCTGGGACGTGAACCGCTACGACGGCGGACATGACTTTGACTTGGATGCCTCTGCATTTCTGCTGGGCGCGAATGGCAAGGTTGCGAACGATTCGAACTTCGTGTTTTACAGCAACCCGGCTGATCCATCCGGCGCGGTGCGGTACGGCGGCGACAACAGAACCGGCGCTGGGGAGGGCGATGACGAGACGATTTTCGTTGACCTCGCCACGGTTCCGGCGAACGTGGAGAAGATTGACTTCACCGTGACCATCTACGACGCCGCCGAGCGCCGCCAGAACTTCGGACAGGTCAGCAATGCGTACGTCCGCGTTGTGGATGAATCCACGGGTATGGAGCTGATTCGCTACGATTTGGAGGAGGATTTCTCCATTGAAACGGCGATTGTTGTTGCGGAAATCTACCGCCACAACGGTGAATGGAAGTTCAATGCCATCGGCAGCGGTTTCCAGGGCGGACTCGAAGCCCTCTGCATCAACTTCGGCGTGAATGTATAACGGTGCGGAAATAGCCTGACAGAGGAAGAGACGTACCCCGTTTCCTCCTCTTTTTTTCAAAATGCAGCGCGTCTGCGGAGGAAAATAGGAGCATGAAGAACAGCAAACGCCTTCGGATTAGTTACAACGCCCCCGCTATCTTGTCCTTTGTCCTGATTTGCTTTGCGGTGCAGCTGCTGAATGTCCTGACAAAAGGGGCAAGCAATCGGGCTGTGTTCAGCGTCTATCGTTCCTCGTTTCTCGATCCGCTGGCGTATCTGCGCTGCGTCTGCCACGTCTTTGGCCACGCAAACTGGAATCACCTGATGGGCAACATGATGTATATCCTGATTCTGGGGCCGATGCTGGAGGAAAAGTACGGCACGTCCAACATGGTGTTCATCATGCTGGTGACGGCGCTGGCGACGGGGCTTGCGAACCTGATTTTCTTCCCGAACATTCGCCTGCTGGGGGCGAGCGGCATCGTGTTCGCGATGATTCTGCTCTCATCCATTACCATCACGGAAGAGCATACGATCCCGCTTTCGTTCATTCTTGTTGCCGCGATTTACATCGGGCAGCAGGCGTATCAAGGGCTTTTCACGGCGGATAACATCTCGCAGATGGCGCATATCGTGGGCGGCATGATCGGCTCGGTGCTGGGATTTGTGATGAACAAGTATAAAATGAGCCGCTATGAACGAGGCAGCCATGGCTAACAGAATCAACGCAAGCAATCTTTCTGATTTGCTCCTTCCCATGCGTCAAAGAGGAAATGCGCCGGGGGTATACTTTGTACGCCTGTGCCAATGGAGCCCGGAAATCAAGGATTTCCTCTGGCGCTACCACGAAGCGGCGCGTGCAAAGGGTGTTATCATTGAGGGGCAAATCGGCAATCCGGATGAGCGGCAGCTGAGTTACCTGACGGAAATGCTGGGCAGCGCGTTTGAACCGAATCCGGCGTTCATTACCCAAGCACTGCAAAAGTGGATGCCGCGCATGAGTCAGGCAAATCGCGTTTCGTTTGCCGAAGCAATGTGCACCCAGATGGATGAATTGAAGCGGAAGGGCAAAACGGACAGCATCATCCGGAACATCTACATGAAGGTGATGTGCTGGCTGTACTACAAATTCGAGCGCCTGATGCCCTTCCTGGGCGACGACAATCCGCCCCGCATTCTCTACGAATGCAATGCGGTTACGGCGCATGAGCTGATTCTCCTGCGCATTTTGTCGATGATGGGGACGGACATACTGCTGCTGGAGCCGCAGGGCGACGCGGCGTACTTGAAGCAGGATGCAGCCTCGGCATGGTCGCAGCTGCTGATTGTGCAGGGGATGCCCTTCGCGAAGGATTTCACACTCAAGCAGTTCCGCAAGGAAATGGCGGCAGCGGCGGGAAACATGCGTCAGCCGTCGCAGCCTGCGCCGCGCCCGGTGACATCCGCGCAGCCGATGCGCCAGACTGCCCCCGCTGTGCCGCGTCCGGCGATAGCGCCGAACCAGCCGATGCGGACACCGCCGCCCGCTGTGCCGCAGCGGCGCGACCCTGAAACATACTTCCCGAAGCCGTCGCGGATGGCGTGCACGAATGCGTGGATGAAGGAAGCATCCTATGAGGAAATCCTGACCCCCATTGCGGAACGCGGCGACGACTTCCGCCTGTTCTACCATGCGTTCATCCGCTTAAAAGGCGTGCCGGACAAGCAGACGTACATCAGCGACCTGTTCCAGTTTTACCAGAAGTTCCGCAGCACGGGGCGCAGAATCGCCATTGTCGACGACGGATTATCCCTGCCCGGCCCGGAGGAAGCGGCGCAAATCCGCCGTCACCCGTACCGCTCGCAGGAGGAGCTGATAATCGACATTGCCGGGAATCTGCCCGCGTGTGCGAATGTGGAGCTGCAGCGGCTGATGCAGCAGGCGTTCGTCCGGACGATGATGGCGGCGGCAAAAGCCGAACCGAACCTGAATCGCCTCCTGATTTCCGCCGTGTATCTGCTTTGCTGGATTCGGCAGTATCAGGCGGCGCTGTTTCAGGGCTACAAGGGCAGCGAAATTCCGTGCTTTGTGCTGATGGGCGGGTGCAGAAATCAGCATGACGCGCTGTTTGTGCAGTACCTTGCCCAGCTCCCCGTGGATATCCTGATTCTCGCGTGCGATTTGAGCTGCCCGTGCACCGTGCAGAGCGACCAGCTGCTGGAATTGACGGGCAAGGACTCCATGCCCGTGCCGAAATTCCCGCGCGACGGCGGCAGCGTGCAGATGCGTACAATGGCCTCGAACGCCGAGCAGGACTTAACGTCGATTCTCTACACCGATTCGGGGATTTACCGCAATCGGCAGTTCTCGCGGGCGGACGCGATTACGCTGCAAACCACCTACGACGAGGTGTTCATCCTCTGGGGTCAGGAACTCAAATACCGCGCGAATTTCAGCACGGTGAATCAAGTGGTCAACATGCCCGTGGTGTATGCAAAGGTTTCCGGCGTGGAGGACGGCAAGGTGGAGGCATACTGGCAGAAAATCAAACTTCTGCTGGGAGATGACACGATGCTGATTCCCTCGCTGCCCTACGTTGTGAGCGGCGCAGCCAACCAGTTTCAGCCGCTGGCGGTGAAAACGCTGCGAAACGGCAGGCTGAAGCGCGAGGAAATCAAGGCAGACCGCCAATACCCGTTCGCTCTGCTGCGCGAAGAACTGCAGGAGCATATGTTTGACAAGGTGCAGCTGATGCTGGATGAGCGGATGATCAAAGGCACGTTCACCAACGGCACGGAATACACGGTGCTGGCGACGGTGCTGAACATGAACCGCGATATCGTCCGGCGGCTGCAAAGTTTCGATTTTACGAAGAAGAATCCCAAGATGGTCGTGCTGTGTACGGGCGAGCAGCCGTGTTCGCTGGAGGATGCAATCCTGATGACCTTCCTGAATCTGGTGGGCTTTGACATTGCGCTCTTTGTCCCGACCGGGTATCAGACGATTGAGCGCTACCTCAATGGGAATTATCCGGTGGAGCACCAAATCGGCGAATACGTCTACGATTTGCAAGTGCCGGATTTTAGCGCACTGACCCCAGTCAAACGTTCGTGGCTTGAAAACATACTGAAAAGAGGTAACTGACAATGGCAATGAATTTCAACCGTCCCGCAGGCGCACCGACCACGGCCGTCGCTGCAAAGCCGGAAACGGCGCTGATGGAAGTGCAGCCCTACGACATCATTGCGGATCAGCAGGCGACGCAGAAGCAGCTTGCCCATTCGCCTGAAATCGAGTCGCTGACCGCCAGCATCGACGTCAACGACTTGAACACGATTGTTACCTTCGGCAACCACTCGGCGGAAGAAATCTCCAAGGCATCGGATGTTGTCCTGCGCAGCATGAACATGAGCCAGCTGGATGAATCCAGCAAGATGCTCAATTCGCTGGCGAAAATCATGGATCAGTTTGATATCAACGAGATTCGTGACAACCCGTCGCTGTTTGGCAAGCTGTTTGGCAACCTGCGCAAGCAGCTGGACAAGATTCTGGCGAAGTACAACACGATGGGCAACGAGGTGGACAAAATCTACGTCCAGCTGAAGCAGTATGAGGGGGAAATCAAGCAGTCGAATCAAAAGCTGGAGACGATGTTCCAAGCCAACGTGGGCTACTTCCACGAGCTGGAGAAGTACATTGTCGCGGGCGATCAGGGCTGTCAGGAAATTCAGAACTACATGACCCAGCTTCAGCAGCAGATGGAAGCAACGGGCGACCAGTCCATCACGTTTGAACTGCAGTCGCTTCAGCAGGCGCTGGCGATGCTGGAGCAGCGCACGCAGGACCTGCGCACGGCGGAGAGCGTTGCTTTGCAGTCCATCCCCATGATTAAGACGATCCAGTTCAGCAACATGAACCTTGTCCGCAAGATTAACTCGGCGTTTATCGTCACGCTGCCTGTCTTTAAGCAGGCGCTTGCGCAGGCGATTATGCTCAAGCGGCAGAAGATTCAGGCGGATGCTATTTCCGCACTGGATGAGCGGACGAACGAAATGCTGCTGAAGAACGCCCGCAACACGGTGGAGCAGGCGAAAATCACCACGCGCCTTGCCTCTGGCAGTTCTATCAAGGCGGATACGCTGGAAACCACTTGGCGCACCATTATGACGGGGCTGGACGAAACGAAGAAGATTCAGGAGAGCGCCCGCACGCAGCGCGCGCAGGATCAGGCGAAGCTGGAAGCCATCAAGAAGGACTTCATGTCCCGCTATAACATGCCCAACAGATAAGGAATAAAGCAAATGAGAAAACTATTTGCGCTTATCCTGATTCTGGGTGTGTTGGCGTGTGCGCTGGGCTTCTATGCCGCTGATACGTTTGAAACCAGCGACTACTACCGTGTGCTGAACCCCGTTTTCCGCACTGCCGTGGGTCACGACATTGACCCTGACACGGTGAAGGACGTGATGGCGATTCATGTGGATGGCAACCTGCCCGGTGTCGGTGAATTTAACTTCTCGCTGAATGCCCTGATTGATGGCGGCGTTGATTTGCCGGGATTAGGGCATGTCTCGCTGTCCGATTTGCTGGGGAAGGAACTGAACTTCGGCCAGCGCCTGCAGGCGAAAGCGGTGATTGCCGGATACGGCTGGAGCCACGAGCTCAAGCTGTATGGCGGCATTGCGGCAGGCGTGATGGCGTTCCTGCTGATTGGAACGCACCGCCCGAAGCGCAGAAGGTAATCCGGCTATATATTAAAACCCCATACAGGGTGCGCAAATGCCCTGTATGGGGTTTCAATTGTCATGATATTATTTTAGCCAGTCCGCAAATTCTTCCTGCGACTGCCCGTCAATCGTCAGAAACGTGCACGTCGGATGCCCAGCATCGAGGTACGCCTGGTCACTGCCCGGCAGCGGTGGATCCTGCTTCATTGGGGAGAGCCAGAAGTACGTCTGCTTGCGCGGACTGATGCGCTGCTCGTAGCTGTCGCGGTAGCCGGCGCGGTTCAGCGGGCACAGCACCTGACTTTTCAGCTCCGCGCGGGGAATCGGCGGCGCGTTCAGGTTGCACACCGTCAGTTCCGGCGCGCCGCGCGTGACCAGCTTCTCCGCCATCTCTACGGCCCAGTCGGACAGGTACGCCAGCGTGTCGTGCGGCGTCTGCTTCTCGGCGGATACGGCAATGCCCGGCTTGCGCAGGAATGTCGCTTCCCGTGCCGCACCGACGGTTCCGGACACATACACCGACATGCCGACGTTGTAGCCCAAATTGATGCCGCTGATGACGGCATCCGCATCCGGCGCAAGGTTCATTGCTCCGATGCGGCAGCTGTCCACCGGCGTACCGAAAATTGCCCACGCTTCATCCGCATCGGGCACTTCGCGCTTCTCCGCCAGAATCGGCTGCTCGATGCTGAATGCGTGCGCCTTTGCGCTCTGCTGCGTCGCTGGCACGCAGACCGTCACCCGATGCCCGGCACGCTTGACCGCCTGCGTCAGAATCGGCAGAAACGGGCTGTTGATGCCGTCATCGTTCACAATCAGAAAGTGCATGGTTATTCTCCTTCCGCAGGGGTCAGCGCGACCAAGAGCGTCTGCATGTTCTCGCGCATCCGATCCTCATAGTAGGTCAGCGGCACGTCGGTTTCCGGGCCGGTCACAACGGGGTCAAGCGTGTAAATCGGCGCGCCCGTCTCGCGGGAAATCGTCTGCGCCGCCATGTCGTCGTACTGCGGCTCGGTGAACAGCGGCGGATTGTTCAGCTCACGAATAGTGCGCACCAGCTCCGCCAATTGCGCGGGGGACAGCGCGTCGCCCGGCTCGTGGTTAACGACGGCGGCGACTGTCAAGCCATACGCCCGCGCAAAATACGGGAATGCCTCGTGGAAGGTGACGATGTTCTTGTTCGGCACGGCTGCAAGGGTGGCTTTCAGCTCCTCATCCAGCGCCGTCAAGCGCGACACATAATCCGCGCGGTTCTGCTCAATCTGCGCTTCGTACTGCGGCATGGCGCTGATAAGCCCGTCTGCCAGATTGTCCACCATCTGGATGGCGTTCTGCGCATCAAGCCAGATATGGGCGTTCGCTTCGCCCGCGTGGTGATGCCCGTGGTCGTCGGCGTCTTCCTCCTCGTGGTCATGGTCATGGTCGTCCACATACTCGTCCATGCCGTCCTCGGTCAGCAGCGTGATGCCGGCGGACGCATCCACCACGGGCAGCTTCGGAAACGTGTCCATCACGCGGGTGAGGTAGCTTTCCATGCCCGCGCCGTTGATGAGAAATACATCCGCCTTGTTCAGCACCTTCATATCGCCGGTGGAAAGCTGATAATCATGCAGGCAGCCGGTGTTCGGCGCGGCGAGGTTGCGGATGGTGATGCCGTCGATGCCCTGCGTGAGGTTGAGGGCGAAGAGGTAGATGGGATAGAACGACGTGACGACGGTTTCCGCCGAGGCGAAGGTGGGGGAGAGGAAGATGAGCAGCGTCAAAAGGGCTGCAAGCAGCTTTTTGGTTTTCATGTGATGATGATTCCTTCCTAAAACAGTGGTTGATTGGGGGATGCAGTGGCTGCCTGCGGCGCGTTTTCCCGAAGGATTCGCTCCATCAGCGCTTTTTCCGCCGATGACAGCGGGTAAAATTGCATCAGCGTCCGCATAGCGCACAGGCTGCCGGATGTCATGGCGAACGCCATCAGCGTGTCCTTCGGCATTCCGGTTGTGCCGAGGGATTCAAAGAGGCGGAAACGGCGGGTTCGTCCGTCCGGCATGGAAACGCGCATCTGCGGGCCAAGAATGGCATATAAATCGCGGAACAAGCCATCGCGAAGCGCTTCGCACAAGGCGGAAAGGTCGTCGCCCACGCGGTAGTGCCGCAGCCGTTCTGCCGCATGTGTTCCGGCCCCGGAATGCGCCAGCGCTGTCCCGATTCGCATCGCCAGCACCTGCTGCACCCGGTCAAGCGGAATTGCAATCGCCATAGCCTGTCCTCCTTTGGGGGAGATGCAGAATCCCCGCCCTTTTCATTTCGACATCCAAAGGCAAAATCCCTTGTTTCCAAACTTTTTTTGCACTTTTTTTCGGGCGGTAATTCCCAGAAAAATATGCAGGATTCAGCATAAAACTCGCCGCCGCATGAAATTATCCACAGGAACTTGTGGAGAACATAGCTTCTTTCCACAAGATTTTGTTCCGCCGGGCTGCAAAACAGCATGGGTCATGCACAAAAATGATGGAATCGGAATGCTTGCGATTTTGGCGAACCTGTGGTATGATACAAAAGGATGCGAATGGACATGAATGCAAAAGCATCACAGGCTCACGGCCGCAGGTCGGTCGTGCGCCTTTTTCGCCCCCTTGCGTCCCCAACGCGGACAAAAAAGCCGGTCGGACAATGCGTCCGCGCAAAGAATACGGAGGAATCCCCTGATGGACATGGAAGAGCTGTGGTCAAAGACACGCGAGGTGCTTCGCGCGGAAGTCAACGCCGTAGTGTACAATTCTCTGCTGGGCAGCAACAACCTCGTTCCGGCGCTGCTTGACGGCGATACGCTTGTGCTTCGCGTGGTGATGGACAATCTGAAGCTGCTGATTACCAACCAGTGGTATTCGACGATTGTCCGTGCGCTCAGCCAAGTGGCGGGCCATCAGATGGATGTGGAAATCCTGACGCAGGAGGAAATCGAGGCGCGTCCGCAGCTGAAGCAGAAGGCGGTGGAGGAGCAGGAGACGGTGCTGGAAAGCTCGGTCGCCCTGAACCCGAAGTACACCTTCGAGACGTTCGTCGTCGGCAGCGGCAACCGTTTTGCCCATGCCGCCGCGCTGTCCGTCGCCACTGACCCGGCTCATTCCTACAACCCGCTGTTTATCTACGGCGGTGTAGGCCTTGGCAAAACGCACCTCATGCACGCCGTCGGCAACTTCATCCGCGAGCATGACCCCAGCAAACGCATCCTCTATATCCCCGGTGAAACCTTCACCAACGAGTTGATTTCCGCTATCCAGCAGGGGCGGAATATTCAGTTCCGAAACCGCTTCCGCAGCGTTGATGTGCTGATGGTGGACGATATTCAGTTCATCGCCGGCAAAGAATCCACACAGGAAGAATTCTTCCACACCTTCAACACCCTGCATACCGCCGGAAAGCAGATTATCCTCACATCCGACCGTCCGCCGCAGGAAATTGCCCGCCTTGAGGATCGCCTGAAGAGCCGCTTTGCGTGGGGGCTGACCTGCGATATCAAGAAACCGGACGTGGAAACACGAATCGCCATCCTGCGCGAAAAGGCACGGCAGGAAAACATCACGATGGATGAGGACGTGTACGAGGCCATTGCGACGCGCGTCGAATCCAACATCCGTGAACTGGAAGGCAGCCTGACCCGCCTTGTCGCCTATGCGCAGCTGACGAATCGCCCGATTACCGTGCAGCTGTGCGAGGAGGCGCTGCACGACATTTTCGCCAAGAAGGTGCGCAAGGAAGTGACGGCGCAGGTTATCATGCAGGCGGTTGCGAACTACTACTCCATCACGGTGGATGACCTGATTCGCCCCACACGCCGCCGCGAAATTGCCGTTCCGCGCCAAATTGCGATGTACATCACGCGCGACCTGACGAACCTCTCCCTGCCGCAGATTGGGCAGGTGTTCGGAAACCGCGACCACACGACGGTGCTGCATGGCTGCAACCAGATTGCCAACGCCATCAAGAACGATCCGTCGATGGCGAGCGTGGTGAATGATTTGAAGGAAATCATTGTGGACAACAAGTGATTGCATCAATATGTATATTCCCCCTCGTGCTGTGTTAATACAGGCGAGGGGGAATTTTTTATGCGGCTTGATTTGCGTCGGAAGTTTACACCGGAGCATCTAATACGAACCGTAGGTTCGCTGGATAAACACGCGGGTACTGTATGAAAGTGTCACCAACTGAAT
>OLZV01000765.1_pt1 | contig 12722 bp, 6 predicted proteins | sample 1644531 | NCBI WGS metagenome assembly OLZV01 (sample SAMEA103958115, study PRJEB25191) | human gut metagenome | biome: human-associated habitat [ENVO:00009003]; feature: intestine environment [ENVO:2100002]; material: feces | place: Germany | collected 2013/2015
CATCGGAACCGGGGAGAAGGTCGTGATGCCTGTAAATGTCTTCGCTCTTGAGGACGGGGTCAGGAACGCCGATGTCAGCATCAAGGTTGACGGCCCACTGAATATAACCGGGAACGCCAACGCGTCCGTCCAGTTCGACAAGCCTGGGGACAAGATGGTCAGGTTCAACCTTGAGGCCACCGGAACCGGAACCGCCACAGTGACTGTCACCGCGAATGGCAACGGGCACAAGGCCGGCGAAACGATCTCCATTGGGGTGCGCGCTCCTAACCCGCCGGTAATCTCCGTGACAAGGGCTATGATCGGCAAAGACGCGACCAAGCATTTCGGTTTCTCGCCTTTCAAGGCCGATGACAACCAATGGGCGACCCTGGAGCTCACCGGATTCCCGTATGTTGACTGCGGAGGAATATTCTCATTCCTGACCAATTGCTCCTACAATTGCACGGAGCAGATCTCTTCCAAGGGAATAAGCCTTCTTGCTATCAGGAATATGCTCCCGGAGGACAGGCAGAAGCAAATCGACAAGATGATTCCTGAACTGCTTCAGCAGCTGTACCAACGTCAGCTTGGCAACGGCGGATTCGTCTATTGGCCTGGAAGCGCTGACGCCAGCGGATGGGTAAGCTCCATGGCCGGTCAGTTTATGATCTCAGCCTCACAGAACGGATTCAGCGTCAGCAAGGGTGTGCTGGCCAGCTGGTCAAGATTCCAAAAGCGGAACGTGCAGGACTACCGTAATTCCGACAATGAAGGTCTCGGGGATCTTGTGCAGGCTTACAGGCTCTACACTCTGGCGCTTAACGGGGAGGCGGAAAGCGGGGCCATGAACAGGCTGAAGGAAAGCGAGACCCTTTCCGGTCAGGCCGCCTGGATGCTTGCGTCCACATACGCTGTCACAGGCAAGAAGACCGTGGCCGGAGACATCATCGCAGGACTTAAAACAAACTTCTCCGATTACCAGGAGGCCGACAGGACGTTCGGATCTCCTGTAAGGGATAAGGCCGTGGCCCTTGAGGCATTGGTTCTCAACGACGCTTTGCCTGAAGCCATGGATGTCGCCCAGGAAATCGCCGACGCGATCGCCGGAGGATGGTACTCCACACAGGAAATAGCGTTCGCGACCTGCGCGATGAGGAGCCTTGCCTTGAAGGTTGGGTCCGATGCGGTCTCGGCTGAAATAAAGCAAGGGGGCAACACGACAGAGGTAAAGAGCGTCAAGTCAATCGGCCATGCCGCGGTGGACACCGAAAACGGAAGCATAGACATCACGAACAAGATGAACGGAAGCCTCTATGCGACGTTGATAACATCAGTCATACCGGAATTCGGGAACAAGGTGGAGGCCAAGTCCAGCGGATTAAGTCTGAACGTCAGCTACAGCACATTGGCGGGCAAGAGCCTGAATCCGTACAGCATAACCCAGGGGACGGACTTCACGGTAACCATCACTGTCGGCAACACGAGCGGTGTCAGGGACTGTAACAATCTCGCCCTTACCGAGATGATCCCTTCCGGTTGGGAGATAATGAACGACAGGCTCTACGGAGGCGAGAGTTCAAAGGCCTCGTACAATTACCGCGACATCAGGGATGACCGTGTCATCTGGTTCTTCGACCTTCCGAAGGGAGCCAGCAAGACATTCAGGATCAAGATGCACGCATCCTACCAAGGCGAGTTCATACTCCCTGCCGTGAAGTGCGAGGCGATGTACGACCCTCACATCAGCGCCAACACGGCTTCTGGTACTACGAAAGTCACTGAATAATCCATGGGAAAGAAACTGCGGTCAAGGATAGTGGCAGGTGTAGTAATCGCCCTCTTGACCGCATATTTTTTCTGTCTGCCCAGAGACTTATTCAAAGGCACATCTTATTCCACCGTCGTCACAGACAGGAACGGGGAGCTTCTGGGAGCCCGGATCGCAAGTGACGGACAATGGAGGTTCCCGACACCGGACACCGTCCCGGAGAAATTCAAGACAGCCCTCATCGAGTTCGAGGACAGATGGTTCGCATACCACCCAGGCGTGAATCCGGTCGCGATAGCGCGTGCCGCTGCCGGCAACATCAAAGCCGGGCAGATCACCAGCGGGGGAAGCACGATCACGATGCAGGTCATCAGGATGTCCAGGAGGCGGGAACGAAACATCGGCCAGAAAATCATCGAGGCTATCCTCGCCACACGTCTGGAACTAAGATGCAGCAAAAGGGAGATCCTAAGCCTGTACGCCTCACACGCGCCTTTCGGCGGGAATGTTGTCGGACTGGAAGCCGCTTCCTGGAGATATTACGGAAGACCTCCCGATGAGCTTTCCTGGGGTGAGGCCGCCACGTTGGCGGTGCTCCCGAACGCACCGGCGGAGATCCATCCCGGCAAAAACAGGACAAGATTGCTGGAAAAACGCAACCGGCTGCTGGGATCGCTTTACAAGCACGGGCATATTGATTCATTAGACTTTGTCCTCGCCTGCGACGAGCCGCTTCCCGGTGAGCCGGTGGCATTGCCGCAGGAAGCGCATCATTTGACTGAATATTACTGGAAGACATCTCCCGGCAAACGAATCCGCACCACAATCGACATCCATCTGCAAAGGCAGGCGCAAGCAATAGTCAACCAATGGAACAACGAGTTCTCCCAGACAGGAATATACGATCTCGCGGCCGTCGTGGAGGATGTGCGCACAGGCGAGACACTGGCTTACATCGGGAATGCCAACCCTGACAATAAACGTCCGGAGGTGGACATAATCCGGTCGCCACGAAGCACCGGCAGCATCCTGAAACCTCTCCTGTACTGTGCTCTGCTTCAGGACGGCGAGATATTGCCGAGAACTCTTCTGCCCGATGTGCCGATAAACATCAACGGTTTCTCTCCGCAGAATTTCAACAGACAGTTCTATGGAGCGGTTCCCGCCGACGAGGCGCTCGCCCGCTCACTCAATGTGCCGTCCGTACACCTCCTGCGCAGATTCGGGGTACCGAAATTTCTGGATATTCTCAGGAAATGCGGGATGACGACATTGAACGGAAGCGCCTCGCACTACGGCCTCTCGCTCATTCTCGGAGGAGCGGAAGGGACACTCGGAGACATCACATCGACATATTCAAAACTGTCGGCATCGTACCAAAGCGCGGACACAACGCACACATCCAAGGGTGACAGACTGCACAATTTCCCGCTGAACGACAAATGCGCCCTGTGGTGGACATTCGACGCTTTGAAAGAGGTCAACAGACCAGATGAGATTGACTGGCACCTGATCGGCTCGGTAAAGAAAGTTGCGTGGAAAACAGGCACCAGTTTCGGGTTCAGGGACGCGTGGGCGGTCGGAGTGACAGCTGACTACGCCGTCGGAGTCTGGGCAGGCAACGCCCAAGGGCAAGGAGTTCCCGGCCTGACGGGTGCTCGCACTGCCGGGCCGGTGATGTTCGACATATTCAACCTTCTTCCGGCCAAGGAATATGACAGTGAATATTCCAGGAATGGTTGGTTCAAGGAGCCGGTCTATGGAGACTACATTGTCGCTGAGGTATGCCGTGAGTCCGGTTGCCTGAAAGGGGGGAATTGCGAGGATTCGGACACTCTGATGCTGCCGCGCAAATCGGTAAGGAGCGAACCGTGTCCATACCATAAGGTTGTGGACGGGGTCCGGACGTTCATCCTGCCTCCATCGATGGAATGGTACTACAGGCAGCATCATCCTGAATATGCCCCCGTGGTTCCGAAAGGCAAGGCGGACAGTTCCCCGATGGAATTCATCTATCCTGAAAGCGGGGCAGTGATCTACATTCCGCGCCAGCTGGACGGGTCAATCGCCGGCATAACCTTCAATCTGGCGCACAGGACTCCAAGCGCCAATGTATTCTGGCACCTGGACAGTGAATATGTCGGGCAGACTCAGATGATCCATCAGATGACGTTGAAACCATCACCCGGCAGACACACCGTCACAGCCGTCGATGATTCCGGAAATTCCATTTCCGTGGGATTCACCGTGGCCGAGAACAAGACTTTACGCTGACTATTTGGAAGGTCTCCTGTAGCCATCCTTGACGGCTCTTTCCGCCATCCTGGAGATTCTGTCCGCCGTGGCCGGGTGGGTTGAGAACAACTGACCTACCGAAGATCCTGAGGCGGCCTGTGTTCCGGAAGCCGTCTCACCGCTGGAAAGCCTCTGAAGCTCCTCGAAAGCCATAGCCATAGCCCAAGGATTCTTACCCGCGCTCTTCAGGAAGTCATAACCGTAGTCGTCAGCGGCGGTCTCCTGCTTTCTTGAGAAACTTGCGCTCATCAAGGCTTCGCCAAGATCACCCAACTGCGATGCCGTGAGGACAGCGACCGTTCCTCCGGTGGACACAACGGCATCCCTGAGGGCCGATGTAAGAAGAGCCTGCTTGAACTGCATCTTGGAGTGCTTGAGGGCGACGTGGCCGATCTCGTGACCGACAACTCCAAGGGCCTCGTCGTCAGTCATCGCGTCCAGAAGTCCGGAATAGATCCTTACGCTTCCGTCCGCACAGGCGAAGGCGTTAATCTCGTTCGTCTTATAGACTTTGAAATTGAGTGGAGTCCCGTTCACCGAGGTGATTCCAGATGTCATCTTCCTGACCCTCTTGACATATGGACTTGTCTCCGGCAGGACTGTGTTCTCCGCATCCAGTTTCTGCACATACTGTCCGACATAAGATTGAATCTGTGCGTCTGACAAGACGGCGGCCTGAGCCACTTTCGCCCCACCAGAAAGGAGATAAGCCGCGTTGAACTGTTCGGAACAAGAGACGCAAAGCATCGCGGCTGTCAACAGGATTATAATCTCACGCATGACAACAGAATTTTATGAATATGCAAATATAACTATTTTGTGTGACTCATTTATCTTTTACATTCTATAGAAATAATGTGTGACGACAGGGGAAAAAAGGCAAATTGCAGATTTTGCACGTTACCAAAATCTGCAATTTGATTTTTCCCCTGACGTTTGTGACACATACTCTTAGAAGCTGTTTTGAATTGTTTGTTTGAAGGTTTGAGAGTGAAAAACTTCAGTTTCGACCGCTTCTTCCAAGGAAGATAGCGGTGCTATCTGACTGAAGAAGCGGGAAGAAAATGAAGATTTTTCACCTCAAAGAACATTTCAAACAATTCAAAACAGCTTCTTAGATTTAATGCTTGATCCGTTTTGGACTTGCCCCACGACTTGCCATAACATTCGGGTGGGACATATACATAGAAAAAGACCTCTTCAGGAATCCTGAAGAGGTCTTTTTTGGTGGGAGCTGAGGGAGTCGAACCCCCGACCCTCTGCTTGTAAGGCAGACGCTCTGAACCAACTGAGCTAAGCTCCCGAATCGTTGTCCCGTTGTTCATCGTTCGGGTGATGCAAAGGTACTACTTTTTTTGATTACTGCAAACTATTTTAAACTTTTTTTAGTTTTTTTCTTCATATTCGTATCCCAGCACACCGTCCTCAGTAGATTCAAAGCACATCCGCCACATCGAATATTCCTGAAAACCATCTCTTTAGGAGTAGAATCCTGATGTTCCTCACCCGAATCACCCGAACATGCGGAAAAGTTACTTATTCAACAGCCAGCCGGAATGTCGAGGCTGGCAGGAAAGCACTGTTCACAAGATTGGCCCGGGTAAAGGGCTGCCAACCATAGCGGACCGCCGAGCCTTCCACAATGGCTTCCGCCGGGCGGAACTGTTCATCCTCTCCCGCCAGTTCAAACGTACGTAGCCTGTCTCCGTCAGCAGACCTCAACCCGTCCGCCCAGTCAAAAGCAAGCAAGACATCCTTACCGTCCAAACGGGCGGAGCGGATGACAGGGCCGGACGGCACCACACCCCGGTCACCATAGACATTATAAAGAGCCTGGACACCCAAGCGTCTCCCGACATCCAGCTTGCGGCGAGGATGCACGTCAAGAGAGTCGCCCCTGTCGCTGCTGACAGCCATGGCACAGGCCGGAATGGCCTCGGCCAATCGTCTTTGACTATCCCTGAACCAAGTCCAGCTCGGACGGTTCAGACTTGAAAGTTGTACGAAGAGGAAAGGCATGTCCGGATCGTTCCAGTAGGAACGCCAACTTTGGACAAGAAGCGGGAACAAACGCTCGTGAACCTCAACATTGTGGCCGTTTGACTCGCCTTGATACCAAATGGTTCCACGTACTTGATAGTGTTCCAACGGCTCAATGCCAGCCTCAAACAGATAGCAAGGGTGAAAAGGATGCCTCTGATGAGGGTTTTCCGCATCTTTGATGTTCACCGACGCGATCTCCCGGACCCATGGCATGACAAAATCATTGCGACGCCAGTCAATCATGATGTCAGGAAACTCAAATTCAAGGGTTTTACGGTCTATCCATGACTCCGTGGCGGCACCTCCGACGGCGTTGAGGACCAAGCCTATCGGCACATTGAGGGAATCCGCAAGCATCTGTCCGAACGCAAGTCCGATCGCCGAGAACGAATCAGCCGACTCTCTGGACCCATACTCCCACACGGCTGGATGGAAGAACCGCAAGCGGTTGAGCGAATCATAGACCGCCTTGTCCCAAACCCTGTTGTCAGTGCTCCATCTCGCCCTCATATTAAACAGACGGACATTATCACCTTGCCTGTCAACAGTTTCCAAAACCTCCGAACGTTCCTCAGACACCATCGACATGGTCTTGAACGCCATATTGGACTGTCCCGAACAAACCCAGACCTCACCGGCCGCGACGTCTTTATACCGAAGGTTACGTTTCGGTGTCGAGATATTCAGAGTCAGTCCTTTGGCCGCAGCCAATGGATCAAGGCAGATGCTCCAGTGGCCATCAGATGCCGCAACAGCCGATTTTTTCTGCCCAGCCAGCCTGACAGTCACCTTCTCACCAGCGTCAGCCGTTCCCATTATCTCAAGAGGACGGCCACGCTGCAAAACCATTCCGTCCGAATATATTTCCGGCATCCTGAGGCCTCCGAAATCTCCTGTCAACGCTGAATATACCGTGCGAGCCATGATGCACGCTCCTTCCGCATTCGGATGCAAGGAGTCCGGGAGCAGGTCAGGACGTGAATACAAAGATTTTTGAAGATCAATCAAACCTGTTCCGGCGACCTTCGCGACAAGCTCTATGCGCTCCTGCTCCATCCAGTACCAGTCTCTGGTTCCGGACTTGAAACGATGGTGGCGATGCGATATCGGGGTCATACGGCAGACCCAAACCTTGCATTCGGGATTCACCTTACGAAAATCCTCGATAAGGTCAAGATAATCAGCCACGAACTCATCACGGTAGTTTGGCCAGGCTCTGGGGTCGGTATCGTTCAGCCCCAGATGGATGACCACTATGTCAGCCGCAAAATCCAATGCGTCGCGGTACGCTTGCTGCTCCGTGTAAGGACGGTATGCCCGGCGCAGGAGCGTGGCCCCGGAGTGTCCGAAATTACGGACATCATATTCCTCGCCAAGCAATGCCTGAAGCCTTGACGGATAACTTTCCGTCTCACGATTCTCAAGTCCATAGCCATAGGTGACACTATTGCCGACACAAGCCACTTTTATCCTCTCACGGGCGAAAAGCGGCGAAACCGCAAACGAAACAAGAAAAATCAATAACAATCGTCTCATCTTACAATATCCTTCAATTTGACCACCTGAAATGTAATGTGCGCCACGCTTGATTCGTAAAGGATGCCGACAGTCTGAGAATCAATCATTGTGAGGCACGAATATCCCCAGCTGTCTCCTTCGTCGAGCAGCAGGCTGTAAGGCCATGTCACTCCGCCGTCCAGACTGGCTTTTATAGTGATGTCGCGGCGGCCGTCGGTCGTGTCCGGATTGGAGAACAGCAACAAATCCTTGCCCAACACATTTTTCTCAGCCGGAACCGCGATCAGGCTGGCCATACAGACCGGCTCGCGGAGGGTTGTCCTGTGCGAGACGTGCTCGTTCCAGGTGCGTCCCAGGTCACGGGTTGTCATCACGGCGCGCGCACCGCCACGATTGTCCCGCATATTCAGCATCAGCACCCCAGGCTCAACCTCAGCCACCTGGGCCTCCGTCGTGTTGGAACGGGCGGGATTATGAATATGCCAGGTCTCGCCATGGTCCTTGCTGAATATGATTCCGGCGTGCGGCATCCTGTCCTTGTCGATGAACTGGATCGCGAACACCAATGTGCCGTCACGCATCGTTATGCCTCGTCCGGGACCTTGCAGGAGGAAGCACCAGGACGGGTCCTTGACTTGCTTCGTGATATTGATAGGCTCACTCCAAGTGCGTCCGTCGTCATCGCTGCGAGCCAGCATCAGCTGCGGGGTCTCCATCGGTTCCATCCCAGGCATCGAGTTAGTCCAGGCTCTGCCGTTACCCATTCCGTGAGTCCAAGCGGCCATCACCCAGATGGTTCCCGTTTTCTCATCAACCAGAACCGCCGGATCCCCTACCCCATTCTGACCGGAAGGGAGTCCGTCGACGTCCGCGAAAGACATAGCGATACGCATCGGTTCCCAGGTCTGCCCCTTGTCCGTGCTTCGGCTCACACCGATGTCGATGCGTTCCTGAAGGTCAACGCTGCTGTTCCAACGAACGTCATAGACTCCGATAAGGCTTCCCGAGTTGGTTGTGACCAAGCCCGGAATACGGTAAGCCATCGAATGGTCGTCACCCGCGTGGCGCACGCCGTAGCCCATCCTGCGGACAACGTCCCTCGAATCACAGGCCACAGGGATTTTCTTCCCGTTAACCACAACCTCAGACACCCTCGCGCGCAACTCTGTCAGCAAAGACGCATCGGGATTCATCCGGACGCTGACCCAATAATAATTGATGCCACCGACCATAGGCTGGCGGGAATGAAGAACCACCTTGCGTCCGATCTTCGAGACCTGCTCCTGCATCACTGAATATGACGGATTGGCGGAACGTGTGTTCCACACATTATGGGCGGAGATATATTCCACCGGGCTGAAACGCAGCCCCTGACGCCGCACTGCCTCTGTTCCGGAATAGAAAAGACGCAGCTCGGCCATGGATTTAATATCAGTGTCCGGCCCGAACTCCACGGTCAAGGATTCGAGCACATCCCCCTGCACAGCGTCAGGGACACGGATCTGGAACAGGACATTGTCCATGCGATCCAACAGGATGGGAATCTGAGGATTATGGATCCTCAACGAATCTGATGCCGACAATGTCAACGACAGCAACGACAAGGCAATGAGCCAAAAGGTTCTTTTCATCATAGGAATATTGTATGAGTTATTTTGATTTGTCCGGCGAATAGATCAGTCCATCGACCGCACGGCTTCCGTCCGGAGTGACAAACACAGCCGTGAACGCCCACTTGACCAGCCAGATCTCCGGAGTCGTAAACTTTCCGACAGGTAATTTCATAAACACTTTGTTCCATCCTTTGTTCAGATGGACAGGAAGCGGAGGGCGAGCGGTACAATTCTCGTTACCTTGGTCAATCTCAGGGCTCCTCACATCCGGGGAATTCGTCCACGCCGGCGGAAGCAATTCCTGATCATTCAGCCAGATCCGGCTTCTACGATAGTCCCAGCGTCCCTCTGGCGGCGGCATATCGTTCACCGAACGGCTATAGTTTTGGAACTCAACCAACATCCCAACATCCTGAGCCTTTGGTGAATACACCCACGTGTAAGCATAAGCCGTGCTGTTCTCGACCGGATCCTTGAACAAAGCCGGGAACGGATACCATAAACTCCAGAAGTGGCGCAAGTATATTCCTGCCCCGGTGACTCGGTGCACGCCATATTCCTTACCTTCAAAAGAATAGCTGTCGGAGATTCCGTCCTCCGGCGGGAAGGAACGGGAAAGATCGCCTTCATTAGGAAAAGCGTCCGTGACCGCCCAATGAACGTTCGTCTGCCTCACATAAGGGAAAGGCTCCCCTTTAAGGAAATTGTCCTTATGCCAGAGCATACGACGCTCGAAATCAGCGAATTTCTTAAAGACATCACTTGATTCATCGGGGAGGATGACTCCGTTGCCGTCAAAATACTCGCTTCCCCCACCCATCCACGAACGTTCGGCGATGGCCAGAATATATGGAAAAAACGCGTTCTGCAACAGAATATTACGTTCATCCGGCAGTTTATGGTCATTCCACACGGCCATAATGGTGCCCAGGACATCCTCACTGCCATATTCAGCATCGCAGATCCGGCTGTTATAGACAGCCACAATGTCTCCGAACAGATCAAAATGATTCGCATAGCGGAACCGGCTGTCTATGGACGGGATTCCAGGCTTGGCCTTGCCCATATAGCTCCAAATCTGAGCTATGTCAATCTCTCCGGGAGCATATTCACAACCAGGACTCCAAGAGACCGCCTTCTTGCCCTTCGAGCGCACCAAAGCCACCATCTCCGGGACGAAATCAGGATCCTTGAAATGGACTTCATCCGTACCTATATGAAAATAAGGCTCTTCCGCAAACAGGTCGCACGCCTCGGCAAGAAGTTCCTTGAGGATGCCCTTGCCTTTCGGGCTTTGCATATCGCACCCGAATGTTCTGGTAAAAGACTCGCTGTGACCAGGCATATCTATCTCCGGAATCACAAGAATATGATGCTTGCGGCAGAAATCGAGAAACTCCCGGACCTGTTCCTGGGTATAGCAGCATCCCGGGTAACGGGTCATATTCTCAGGGGAGGTAAGCTGCGGATAAATCTTGCTTTCAAGCCTCCAGGCCTGATTCTCAGTCAGATGCCAATGGAAAGCGTTGATCTTATAGAGCGAAAGGATCTCTATCTCGCGCTTGATTTCCTCCAGGCTTATGTACGAGCGTCCCGTGTCGTGCATAAAGCCACGGATTCCGAACGCGGGCCAGTCTATGATTTCACAGCAAGGGATTCTGACCTCACGAGTTGACCTGTCAGTCAGCTGGCGCAATGTCTGGACAGCCCAATAGACACCTTTTTCCGTGACCGCCTCGATGCTTATCTCTTCCTGAGAGACAGTCAGATTATATGCTTCTTCCTGATTGACAACAGCTTGATCTATACGCTCAACCAGCCGGACATTCACTTTTCCGGTGGCCGTGTCCGAGCGTTTGATCCCGGCCCCGTCAAGCCACTCCCCTACGATTCCCACAACTGAAGGGTCTCCAGACAAACTTACTTCAGATTTTTGGAAAGCACCTTTCGACCACACGACCTCTTGAGGGAGAGGTAGCAATTCTGGGGTGGGATCCGTTCGTTCCGAACAGCCGGCCATAGCCAAGAGCGCCAGACAACCAAGCAACAAAGATCTCATCGGATTATCTCTTTTAGTCAACAGCCGGTAAGCCTTTCTCCCGGCAAAGGTTTATTTTACAGTCTTAACTTCACCGGAATATGCATCATTCGCCCTGTAATGAGGAGCATAGAGGGACTCGATCGTCACGACAGGAGCGGTGAATATGCCCTCCTGGGTTATGAAGAAGTCCTCCGTCACAGTTGTTTTCTCCTCCGGATAGACATCGAACCAGTACTCCGTGCGGTCAGTCTTGACATCCCTGTAGCCTTGAGGGGTCACCGACCAGATTCCGTTCACGGCAAGAGGGCGGAGCCACCAGCCGTAAGCTCCGGAAAGTTGGTCAGACGGGCGGAAAGCCGCCTCGCGAGGGGCGGTCAATTTCACGAAACTGCGGTTCTCCTGATTCCAGATCCGGTACTCAGCGGTCACCTTGTCGCCGACACTGAGCTTCATTCCCGGGAATATCTCCAGACGGTTCTTCTTCCCGTCCTCGCCGGTCACCTCTTTATAGAAATGACGTTCGATGGTGAAACCGTTGCCGGCTGCCTTCACCTTGGAGAAAGGTGTCGAATATGTCTTTGTCAGGCTTATGACCTTTGTGGCAAGGATGTCCGCCGGGCCGGTCAGCACAGAATTGAGGGCATCGACAAAGGCCGGATCCTCGTCCCATTTCTGAGTCTCTTTCTGAAGCATCAGCCAAAGACGTATGCCGTCGGCGATCTGTTTAGTGGTAACTTCGACAGGCTCAGTGACCGAATTCGCCGATCCACGAGCCTGCACTGCACTGAGTTTGCCGAAGTTTCGAAGGGCGGCCTCCACATATTCACTTGACAGCAAGTCACAAAGCATCGAATGCGCATAGGCCTCGCTCTCCAGCAAGCCTCTGAACGGCATCACTGCGTTAGGATAATACCAACCGCCATCAGGATGTTGTACGGCATATTCAAGAAGCGACTGGACATCAGCGGCCATCGACTGGTTCATCTTCGATTCCGCGGAGAGTTTCAGCCCCCATGCGGAAGCCAACAACAAACCGCCATCACTGCCTGTCAGATTAGCCAAAGTCTTGATTCTGCGAGCCTTGGCAAGAATCTGCCCGTTCAGCCCACGACCATCTTTCGCTGAAGGCACAAGATAGTCTTTCACCTCCTTCCTGAAGTCCTTGAAGTTTCTTGAATAATCAGACTTTTCGTTCCTTGTCTGTGCAGAGACATCAAACGGCACGGAAGAGTACATGGAACGCACATAGGCATATTCCTCCATCGAGAGCCGTCCGCACCAGCGAGGACCGACTCCGCTGCGCAGGAACTGATTGCTGTCCAACCACTTGACAGAAGAGTCGCATTCAATCCCTCCGTAATCAAGACCAGCGTCACGCATCTTGGCGAAACGCTCCAGCACCACGGCGGTCACGGCCGGAGAGGAACGGAATCCCTCGAACCAGCCGAAGCCACCACCGGCA
>OLZV01000771.1_pt1 | contig 12688 bp, 8 predicted proteins | sample 1644531 | NCBI WGS metagenome assembly OLZV01 (sample SAMEA103958115, study PRJEB25191) | human gut metagenome | biome: human-associated habitat [ENVO:00009003]; feature: intestine environment [ENVO:2100002]; material: feces | place: Germany | collected 2013/2015
AAATTCCACCAAGGCCGACCGCAGCGAACTGGCCATCTTCCAGGGCAGTACGCAGGAGCTTACGGTGCTGACAACAGGTATGCCCGATAAGAGCCTTATCTCCAGCTTCGGCACTCCGTATAGCGACGGTGGTTACGCTTACATTCCTGTCGTTACGACAGACGGTGCCCAGCCTGCCATCTATAAGATTGACCCCAAGGCGGCAACAGCTACGAAAGGCATCACTATCGAAGCAAACAGCGTGACTGCATTGGGTAAACTGAGCGCATTTTAATGAAGAATGAAGAATTAAGAATGAAGAATTAGGCTGCGCTGTCTGTATACGCTATATGCCGCATGGTAAATTCTTCATTCTTCATTTAATTATCTTTGTCATTATGATTTTCCGTAAACTGCACCTTTGGCTGTCACTGCCTTTCGGCGTCCTCATCGCGCTGATATGCTTTTCGGGAGCCATGCTGGTGTTCGAACAGGAGATTACGATGTGGGCTCGTCCCGACCTTTATCGGGTGGAGCGGCTTTCGGGCCCCATGCTTACACAGGAAGAAGCTGCGGCCAAGGTTGCAGCCACGCTTCCCGATGGAGTAAAGGTGAAAGGCGTGACCGTATATCCCGACCCGGAACGTTCTTACCAGGTAAATCTTTCCAAGCCCAAACGTGCCGCCGTGTTTGTCAATCCCTATACGGGCGAGTTGCTGGGCAAGTATGAACGTTTACCGTTCTTCCGCACCATGTTCAGTCTGCACCGCTGGCTGTTGGGCAGCAGGCCGGATGGCGGCGGTATATTTTGGGGAAAGATGATTGTGGGTGTCAGTACGTTGTTGTTTGTCATCGTGTTGCTGTCAGGAATCATCATTTGGTGGCCCCGGACGAAGAAGGCGTTGACCAGCAGCCTGAAGATTACGGTGCATCATGGTTGGCGACGGTTCTGGTACAGTCTCCATGTGGCAGGCGGCATGTATGCTTTGCTATTGTTGTTGCTTATGGCCTTGACCGGGCTTACGTGGTCTTTCGGCTGGTATCGCGAATGGTTTTATGAATTCTTCGGGGTAGACAAGCGTTGGGTGTATGGCGTGCATGTAGGCAGTTTCGGCGGGATGATTACACGCATACTCTGGTTCCTGGCCGCTCTGTTGGGTGCCGCGCTTCCGCTGACCGGATATTATTTGTGGTGGAAACGCATTCGGCGAAGACGATGAGGATGTGCATATAGTAAGAAGGCGTGGAAATTTCCACGCCTTTTTTATTATATAGCGCGTGCAATCATTTTCCGATGATGCTGTTCACCATGGCTTCCGTCCCGTTGAACGGGCCGTGTGCTTGTAGCTTGAGGGTGCACATGGCGGCGGCGAAGCATCCGGCTTCCTGGTGGGAGGCTCCCTGGCTTCGTTTGTAGAGGTATCCGGCCATGTAGGTGTCGCCACATCCGGTGGCGTCCACCACTTGCAGTGTGGGGTATGCGGGTATGTCGTAGAACTGCCCCGCGGTGTAGATGAGCGAACCCTTGTCGCCCAGTGTCAGGAGTACCGTCTTCACGCCCCAGTCGGCTATGAGCAGGGCGGCTTCATGCGGCTCGGCGCATCCGGTGAGCACTTCCATCTCGTTCTCGTTGGCCTTCAATGTGTGGATGTACCTCAAGGCCTCGCGTTTCTCTTCCCAGTCCACGGCATAGACCTTTTCGCACTCCACCTTTCGCAGGAAGCCTTGTACGTCGGCAGCCAGTGTGCTTCGTCCTGCCAGGTGCCTGATGACGTCCAGCGAGAAGTCGTCGGCCAGCAGTGTGCCCAGGTGGATGATGTCGGCCCGCACGTCCTCCAGGTCGGCGACGCGGAAGGGGTCGGCTTGTGCGGTGACGCGTTGTCGGCGTTCGTTGGGATTGTCTCCGTAGATGTTTTCGAAGCTGAGTGTGTGGTGGGTACCAGCTTCACTTCGATGCCCTCGCGGATGATTTCTTCTGCCGCCGCCTTGTCCTCTTCGGCCAGCGCACTGACTAGCAGGAAATCATCGGCTTGGAGACGACTGACCGCTTTTGCGAAATAGAAGGCCGTGCCTCCAGGCATATAGACTGTGTTGTCTGGGGTTACAATTTTGTCGCGGGTGATATACCCGATGCAGCATAACTTATGATTCATCTTTTTTTTCTCTGGTTTTCGAGCTGCAAAGGTACACATTTATTTGGTTTAAGTTTCGAAAACTCGATAACTTTGTTTCAGTTTTCTGTCAAATCGTTTGGAAGTGCTTTGTAAGGCGAGGTGATGCGTGCGGTCTTTACCTTGTCTGCAACGGAATTCTTCACGATGAGCATACGGGGTGATGCCAAGGTGCGGGTAGTCGTTTCGGTGCTGGGGAAACTGCCTGTTGCCATGCGGACCAGGATGGGTTGTATCAGTGGATCCGTTTCTGTGCCCAACTCACCTAAACTTCCTCCGTACGATTCTGATTGAGTATAGTCGGCAGGCAACCCTTCTGCATCGTAGTCTTTGTAGCCTTCTGAATTACTCAGGTAGTAGGTTGTCAGCCACAGTTCGAGTTGGGGATATTGGTCGTTGGTGTAGAGTGCCTGTGCTACGTTCTTGCCAAAAGTTGCTTGGCCTACTTGATAAAGATTGCCGGTCATGTAGGGGCGCAGGCAGTTGATGATAATTTCCGAAGCCGAGGCAGTATTGCCGGAAGTAATAACATAGAGATTCTGGTAACTCAGTGCACTTCCACCGGGCAACAGGTTGGCATCGAATGTATAGGTTTCGGCTTTGCCCAGTTTATCATTGCCTGTCATGGTGAGCATCGTTTGTCCGAGGGCATTCTGAGGTGCCAGCAAGGTACCGACAGCTTGTGCTGTGGATACGTATCCGCCCGGATTGTAGCGCAGATCCAAAATAATGTCGTTGGGCTGGGTGGCGGCCAGTTGGCCGTATAGTGCCTGCCATTGCGCTATATCATCTTGTCCGAATTCGTTGTACAGGATGTAGGCAGCTTTGCGCGTTCCTGTATCAAGAAGTGTTGTCTTGAGCAGATTTTGTATTTCAATAATACGCGGGGCAGGCATTTCTACAGTGCCTGTCGTGTCTATCAGGCCTGTTTCGGCATTATAATTTCCCAGTATGAAAGAATGTGCAGTCGTTGGGTTGGTGACATATTTGGAGTAGTCGCCTGAACTGATTTCCGTATTGTCGGCTCCGATAATAAGATCGCCACGCTTTAATCCAGCTTCTTCAGCAGGTGATTGGGGCTGAGTATAAAGTACTTGCATGGCATAGGAACCTTGTTGTGTTTGGAGCATAACAGCTTCGAAACCGAAGGTCGGTGATTCGCTCAACGAACGGGTATCGGCGGTCTTTATTGAGTCTATATGTGAATAGGTTACGCCGTTCTTTCCATCTTTCTCTGATACTACACTACTCAGAAACTCAGCCGGCTTCTGGAAAAAATCTAGTTCGCTTTCTTCCGGCAGGTCCTGATAGTATAAGTAATATTCCTGCATGGTAGTATAAATCCAGTTTTTAGATCCCACCAAAGCGTAATATTCACCGCTGCGATCTTGCCAACATGAAGTTGTAATGACCAACAACATCAGGTATGAGGTTATCAGGTAGAAAAGATTTATTCGTTTCATAAGTTTCCATTTTGTATTGGTCGCAAAGATAATGTAAACCGAGAGAAGTACAAAAGCGCAAACAAGGTTTTCACTTTTTTGTACTTTTCTCGGTGCAGTCTATTTTATTGAGAGATAGGTTTTAGGGCTAAGTTTATTCTTTCCTTTTCCTGATCTTCAGCCATCTTAAAAGAGAAGCAGGAATGGTGTGGCTAAGTGAATTGAGCTGGTCGTTGCGTTCGTCTACACTTTCATACAAACGTTCAGCGTCTTTGTCCGATAGGATACCGTCATTCTGCATCTGCCGGATGGTACGCCGTTCGTTACAGAGCAACATGCGTATGGCTTTCTGCGTCAAAGCATGTTTGTAGGCTTTCGGGAAGTTGCTCGAAAGTTTGCCCAGTACGTTATCCATCGCGTTGATATTATGTAAGATTTCTTCTCTTAATGGTTTTAGAACAGGGGCTTGTTCGACATTTAGCATGTTAGAGGTTTCTAGATCATCCAATAGCTTGAGATCTTCCTTTTGCAAGATGATAAAACCTCGTCCTAGGTCGTAGACCACTCCAATGCGTTCTTTGAAATAAAAGCTTATCCAAGAGCCTATACCTGGTATCTTCTGCATGTTGTCAAGGATAAAAGTACGATTACAGAAATTGAAGATAGACTTCCGGTTGTCTAACGGGCTGTTCCCGTCATGGTCGTAAAGTTCGTCCAGCGAGTTGCTGAGTAACATGAAAGAAGTTTTTGCAATAATGCCTTCGTCGTAAATTTGACGTGTGAGCATTTTTTCCTTATCCAACACGCGTAGTCTGATTTCGTTCATCACGTCGTTATCTATTGGCATATTCTGTTGTTCATCGGGGCGATTGGCTATGTATCGGGTTACTTTTTTCCAGTTCGCACCATTGAGGGCATCACGTGTTTGTAGACGTTCAAAATATTTTTCGGAATTCTCGTGCAGATGGTTCTGTATTTTGTTTTCCATCATGGTGCGTGCCGTTGGAGTATATATCAGTCCCAGTTTATTCAGTAGCCAGCGCATGGTGGTAGCATTGACACACAGGGTGAGGGTTACGATGCCTGCGGTGAAGAATAGCACTTGGCTACGTATTTCTTCTGGAATAGCTGGAGTATAGGAAACCATTAATGCTAGGGTCATTCCCAATGCACCACGTAGTCCGCCCCAGGTCAGAATGATGGATTCTTTTTTATTCAATCCGTATCCTAACCGTTTCATGATAGGGTAGAGTATCATGATCGTTGTATAGCGGAAGAGATTCAGGAAAGCATAGACGAGTAACAGAATACCGAAATGTGCCCATGAGAAATCGACTTTCTCAGCGATTACAACACCTACAATAATAAAAATGAGCGTGTTGGCAATGTAAGTAAGTAATTCCCAAAAACGGCCCATAAAAACGTTTACCTGTGGTTTAAGTCGAGGCTTTCCTACATAGGAAATGGTTAGTCCGAAAGCAACTAAGGCAATGACGCCTGAAATACCCAGATAAAATTGTGAGAGAATAAATACTAAATAAGCCGAAAGAATGATAACACTGTTTTGTATCATCTCTTCTGAATTGATGCGAGTTATGAACCAGATGACAAGGCGTGCTGCTAGGAAACCTAAAATAGCTCCTCCTGCTACAACTTGGAAGAATTCCATAACTGGAGTCATGTCGTTACTCATACCTGAAGTGGTGATGCCAAAGAACAGCATAAAACAGACGATACCGGTACCATCATTAAGCAGTGATTCTGCGTCAACCAGAGTAGAAAAACGTTTACTTGTTTTCAGTTCGTGCAGTAAAGCTACAACAGCGACGGGATCGGTAGCACTGATGAGGGCACCAAACATTAAGGCGGCAGTCCAGGTCCATTGTTCATATCCTGGAACAAATAGACTTAGTGCCATTAATAGGACGGCTGTCAGTAACATGCAGATGATCAGGCCGGGAACAGCCAACAAAGTGGCGTTTGCCAACGTTTTTTTAAAGATATGCAGATTCAATTCATAGGCTGCATCGAAAATCAGTATGGGCAGGAAGATATATAGGATAAGATCTGGGTTGATATTGGCTACACTGTCTAATGCTTGGCTGAGTTGAGAAGTATTTTGAAAAACTCCGGCTCTGTTTAGAATACCTGCAATCAGTCCGATGGCAAACAGTCCGACTGTGTAAGGGATACGCGTCCGTTGGAACAGCGATTTAAAGATAGCTCCTACCATAAGACCGGCAATTGTCAGTAGCAAAGGGGCTAATAGGTTTGTTTCTTCCATGGTATATATCATTTAAGTTTATATTCTTTTTCCCGAATCCTGTTTTTATACTAATTGGTTTAAGGTATTTTCGGGGTTGTAAAGATATAAAATTAATCTGATAGCAGGGGCGTTTCATTATACCTTTTGGAAGAAAATCTTCATCTTTTTCGCTTGTTTCCGTAGAGGTTAATAATGTGTTGCGTAAAGTGGCACTTTAGCAAGCTAAAGAGGCACTTTACGCTGCTGAAGTAGATGTTTACAGGCACAGTGTATGTACTTATTGTTATCTGCCTGTAGCTTGTAAGTATTCCCGCTTCCTGATTTCGTATTGTGCATAGGATTCCACGTACCTGTCACGGCTCTGTTGATATAAAGTTTGTGCTTCGAGCAAGTCACTCATGGTACATGTTCCGGCCTGGTAGTAATCGTTTTGGAGACGAAGGTTTTCTGAAGCTTGTCCGATGGATTCGATGGCTATCTTTACTTGTTTGTAGGTTTCGGTCAGATTGTTCCAGCAGTTGTTCATGCGGATGATCAACATTTGGCTTTGGTCTGTAAACTGGTTTTCGGCATTGCGGATTTGTAATTTCTGTTTCTTTATGTCATGTGAGCCTCCCCACCATCCAGAAAGGGGCACGCTGACGGTCGCAAATCCCATCCAATACGAATGATCCTTGTCCATCAGATTGTCGTATATATATCCGCCACCGATCGCAATTGTTGGCAGATTTTTTCCAACAGTCATTTTGTATTGCAATCGAGTAGCTTTTACGTTTTGTTGTAACAAATTGTATTCATTGGTTAGGGGAAGTGACGATTCAGGTTGTCTGTAGTAAATTTCGGGATGTTCGGGCAGTGAATCATTTACTACTTGAGCTACATCAATACTGTCAGCCGGATGTCCGATATATTGTGCCAGCATGCTGAGTGATACGGAAAGGCTATTTTCTACCTGAATGCGGGTGCTGTGCGTTTCATTCTCTTTGAGTTGTATTTGCAGCAGGTCATTTCTGTTGGTGATTCCAGATTGTACGGAAGCATCCACATCTTTGTGGATGCTATGTAATTGCTCTTCTACAACAGAAAGAGTTTTCAATTTTTCTTTTAGCATGACAATTTGCCAAAAATATTGTTCGGTTGTCAGTCGTACTTCATTTTCAGACTGGTTACGTTGCAGGCGGCTGACTTCTACATTTATGTTTGACAATTTGTTGGCGTTAATAATTTGTCCACCTGTGAAGAGAGGCATTGTGGCAGTGACACCGCCTATTACGCCGTTTTTCAGCATAGAGATTTTTTCTCCAGGCATCATTTCCATTTCAAGTAATCCCTTGTCTGACATAAATCCGCCTCCCGAAGCGCTAAACGTAGGAAAGTATTGGGTAAAGGCTTTTTGGCGTACATGCTGTGAGGCTGAAAGGTCGTTATTGGCATTTTTGATACGAACATTGTTTGAAAGAGCCTCGCGAATACATTCGTCCAATGTATATGTTTGCTGGGCAAGTGCAGGCATTATACCTGCACAGCCAATTAAAAATAGAAAAATATGTTTTGTAAAGTTCATATACGTGTTATTAATAATTGTGGATATTGTTTTTATTGTTTTTCAAGACTTGCTGCTTGCAGTCGTTTTCGGGAGCTACCTCTGAATATTAGTAAGTAAGCGCATGGAAGTACGGTGAGCAGGAATACCATCGTGATGAGTGTCCCGTAACAGATGACCGTTCCCATTGGCATCCATAGCCCGCTTTTCCCTAATATCATTGGTATTACTCCCATGGAGGCCGCTGCTGAAGTCAGGAAAATAGGTCTCATACGGCGGCGGGCTGAATGATAGATTGCATCAGAAGCTGACATCCCTTCAGTTACACGCAATTCTTCGACATAATCTATCATGATGATTCCGTTACGGACTATAATTCCCATCAGACTGACAATACCGAGTACGCAAGTTATGCTGAAATCTACTCCTTGAATCAAGATACCAACAGCTGTCCCAAACAGGCAGAGGGTCATGTTGGAAAAGATAAGAGTTGCAATATTCACTTTGTGGAAATGGATGACTAGGATGAAGAAAATGACGACTGCCGCAACCATTAGGCCTGCCATTACCGGGGGCATTTTTTCTGCACTGTCTTCGTAATCACCTCCATAGTTCATACTTACTCCTGGAGAGAAATGGAAACTACTCATTTTCTGCTGTACAAGGCTCATTGCTTCCATGGTGTTTCTGCCACGTTCAACTTCTGCCATTATGGTGAGTGTACAGATTCCATTGCGACGAATGATTTGACTTTCCTTCCATGCTGGAATTACATCGGCTATTTGCCTAAGAGGTACATAAGATGCACCTCCTGCTACGGGAATCAATTCATTTTGTAAATCTGTCAGTGAGGCACTGTCTGATTTTTCACTTTTCAATACAACGGGGATTGCATAGTCTCCTTCCCACATATCGGTCAGAGGTATTCCTGAACCGTAACGCATGGCTAACGTTGTTTCGATATTCAGGTTGCTGATTCCCAAACGGCTGGCTTCATCTTCACGTAATATGATATCTGAAGCTGCCAATGGTTCATTTTGGTCAGTCTGAACTAGAATAAGTCCGAGTATTCCTTGTAATATCGTTTTAATACTATCTGCATCTTTTTTTATTGCTTCACGGTCGTCTCCGCTCAAGCGTATTTCGATAGGATAAACAGCTTCATTGTAACTTAATTGTTTGAAGCGGATACGAGCATTTGGGAAATAATCTGTATATCGGGGAGCATATTCGTTCAATAGTGTTACCGTTTCTTCCACGCCAGTTGTGTTGACAATGAACTGGGCAAAGTTTGTACCTGCTATCTGTGGCGCATAAGTGGTCTGAAAACGTGGTGAAGCGCAACCTTTAAACGATGCTACACTTACTACACGGTTATCTTGACGGAGGATATGTTCTAAGCTGTCGGCAATTTCTGCTGTTTGTTTTACGTCTGTACCAGTCGGAAGGTATATTTCTACGGCAAATTGGTTGCGATCGGCATACGGCATCAGTTGCTGGGGAAGTTTAGCCATCAGTAATATACCTGCTATTACTGAACACAAACCAATGCCGACAGTTATTTTAGGATGCGAAAAACAACAATCAAATAATCGGTTGTAGTAATGTTGTAATAAGTCGAGAAATGAAAATGATTTTTGCTCTTTTTTCTCCATGGGTTTACGGATAAAGAAGAATTGCAGGAATGGTACAAGCAGTGTAGCTACCAGCAAGGATACGCCCAAGACGATGGTTATAGCCCATGGGAAGCTTTGCAGAAAATCATTAATCATTCCTGTTGTGGTCATCAGAAACGGAAAGAAGGTGATACTGATAGCCAACGTGGCCGAAAAAATAGATTTGAAAAAGTGTGTGGTGCTTATAATAGAAGCATGCCAGCGTGAGGTTCCTTCTCATAATTTTTCCAAATAGCTGTCTATAATAACGATTGAGTTGTCTACAATCATTCCAAGAGTTACAATCAATGCAGCTAGTGTCACCGTATTCAACTCAATGTTGAATGCATGGAATAGACCTAAAGAAATGAAAATGGTGATTGGGATAGTCGAAGCAGCGACCAGTGCTACTCTGATTGGAAGCAGGAGCATTACTACAGCAATAACTGCTACAATAGCTATGACTAGTTCGCGCAGAAAGTTTTTTACACTATCGTCTACTACTTGGCTTTGGTCGGTGATGCGGAAAATGGTTACATCTTCTGGCAGTTCTTGTTGAAATGTGCTGATGGTTTCATTGACTGCTTCTCCCATTTTTACGATGTTTTGTCCTTTCTTCATTTCAACTGAAAGAAGCAAACATTTATGTCCGTTGTTGGTGATGTAGCTGTCTGTTTCGGGGTATTCTTTCACTACACGTGCAATGTCTTTCAGGCGTATATTATTCCCTTGCGGATCAGTGTATACTATCTGTTGTTGTACATCGAAAACAGTGTTTAATGACCGGCTGACGTAGACTGGCTGTACATAGTTACCGGTTTTGATACGACCACCTGAAGTGACGAATCCTTTTTGCATTAACGATAGGGCCAAAGTCTGTTCATTGAGTCCGTATTGTGAGAGACGGTCGTTGTCGATATAGATGGAGATTTGTTCTTTCTGGAGTCCGCTTACGCTCATGCGTCCTACGCTGGAAATGCGTCTCAGGCGGTCCTGCAACTGTTCCATGTATGTATTCAGTTCGCGATAAGTCTTGTTTTCGCTTTCCATTGTGATGAGTAGGGCAGATGTATCTCCGAAATCATCCATTACTTGCAGCGCCAATACTCCTGAAGGAAGCTGGGCTTTAAACACAGATATTCCATGTTTGAACTTACTCCAGAATTCGTCCTTATTGTTCAGTTCATCATTCAGTTGAACTTGTATATAGACAATGCCATCTTTGCTTTTGGAGAAAGTTTTCTCCTTTCGTACTTCTTTGTAAGTGAAGATATATTCTTCCAAAGGTTTGGTCACCTTTTCCATCATGTCTTCAGCTGTATATCCGGGGGCTACTGCAACGACGACACCCTGACGGATTGTGAAGTCGGGAAATTCGTTTTTTCGCATTTCTGGCAAACTGTAAATGCCGAAAGCAACAAGGCAACATACTACCAGAATGATAATCTGCCGGTAGTGCATGGCCCATTCCACAGCGTTACGCTTTTTATTGTTTTTATCCATTGTCGTATGTCCTTTATATTATCGTCAAGCTTGTTCCTTCACACACTTTTTGTTGTCCTTCCACGATTACCTGCGTTCCGTTTTGTAAACCGGATACTACAGTTACTCCTTTGGGGGTGAATTCGCCGCACTTTATGATTTGTTTGCTTGCTTTACCATCCTTCTCTATCCAAACAAAATTGTTGTTCTTTTCGTCGAGTTGAACAATATTCGCTGGAATAATATAACAGGCATCTTTTTCCGTATCCTTTCTCAGGACAACTTCTGTTATCATACCAGGCATCAGATCTTTAGTATCGTTGTCTATATGTATTTTTACTTCATATGAACGTGACAGCGGATGTGCTATTATTCCTTTTTCTTCTATTGTTCCTGTCAGTAACTTTCCTCCGAGAGCAGGTACCTTTATATCTACTCTTTGAGAGAGGCGTACATCTGTTATTTCTGTTTCAGGTACTGCTATTTTTATTTTCAGGTGATGTGCTGTAACTAGTTTGGCTACAGGGATGCCTGGAGTAACATTCTGACCAACTTCTATTGATTTTTCAGCTATTACTCCTTCAAATGGAGCAAGAAGCTTGCAATCTTTTAGGTTTTTGTTTGCAATTTCTTCTAAAGCTTGTGCTTGTTGTAATTTGCTTTGTACTTCTATCCACTGTATTTCGGGCAAACTTCCCTTGTCGTGCAATTCTTTCATTCTTTGATGGGCATCTTCTGCTTGCACTAATGAAGCTCTAGCGGCATTATAACTGCTTTGCATAGAGGTCGAATCAAGTGTAGCAAGCAATTGTCCTTTTGAGATGTGCTGCCCCAAATGAAAGTGCAGCGTTTTTACAGTTCCCATGACAGGAAAACTAAGATAAGTTCCATTGCCTTCCTCTACAGTGCCAGAGTAGCTTTTTCCTTGTCCGTCGGTACTTGCCGATACTGTTATCACTTTTACCTTGATCGGTTGTTTTTCTGTAGCTTGATTGTCATTTCTTTGGCATCCAGTTAATAGAATGGCCATCCATAATGTTGTTGTCAAATAATTCCTTTTCATTTTATTGGGGTTATTGTTTTATTTTTGGGGGGGCAAAGGAATAGCGTTTAATCTGAAATGTGATTATTTTCATATCTCCAAAAATGTCCTATTTGAGAAGTCTGTTGAAAAATAAGACATATAGATCACTTTTAGGCTATTATAGACGGTAATTTGTTCAATATAATCCAGTTTCTTTGCAAACGAAAAATTTATGTAATTATGCAGAAAGTAGAGAATATCAAGAAAGTAAACTTAAATGCAAATGAGTTCCAGGAGCTTACCATATACAATGATGGTAAATTAGCATTTATCAGTAATTTGAAGGATATTGATGTAAGCAGTATGGTTCAGACAGAAATTTATGTCATAGCTCTTGTGCTGGAGGGAAAAGCTCAGGTAAACATAAACGGGACAACTTATGTAGCTTACAAAAATGATATTTTTATCTGTCCTCCCAATAACATAATAGAGGGTACCCTGTCAAGTGTGGATTTTCAATGTCAGTGCATTGGAATGTCGAGAGAGTATATTCATAAACTGCTTCCGATGGCTGACAATATATGGGATATTAAGCTGTTGTTTGAGAAAAATCCGTTATTTACTTTGTCTCCGAATGAAGTGATTGTCTGGAAGCAATATTATGATTTGCTGTGCTCCAAAGTTCATTTGCCGTCGGTAGTTCAGGAAAAAGTTATCAATTTACTGATGTTGGCTTTTTTTTATGACATGCAGAACCATCTGAGCAGGGTGATACAACTGCCTTCACGGTCTTATACTTCTGGTGAATGTCTTTTCAAGAAGTTTATCGATTTGTTGGAAACGTCCTATCCAAAGAACAGGGAGGTTTCTTACTATGCAGATCGCCTGAATGTCACATCTAAATATCTGTCTTCCATTTGTAAGGCTGCTAGTATGCAGACTGCTTCGAGTCTGATAGACCAATATGTCTTGAAGGATGTTGAATACCTCTTGAAATATTCTTCGAAGACGATTAAGGAGATTGTGAATGAACTAGATTTTCCAAATATATCTTTTTTTGGTCGGTATGTAAAAAAACATTTAGGAATGCCTCCTAGGGCATTGAGAGAGAAATTCTGTCAGGAGT
>OLZV01000777.1_pt1 | contig 12629 bp, 8 predicted proteins | sample 1644531 | NCBI WGS metagenome assembly OLZV01 (sample SAMEA103958115, study PRJEB25191) | human gut metagenome | biome: human-associated habitat [ENVO:00009003]; feature: intestine environment [ENVO:2100002]; material: feces | place: Germany | collected 2013/2015
GGGGAAAAGAGCGCTCGAGGCGGGATCTTGCAAGGCAGCGTTGAAATAGACCTTCTGACCATCAGGTGAGAAGGCCGTGGGCACTTCGGAAGCCGAGTTATAGGTAAGGCGTCGCGCGCTTCCGCCATCGGCGGACATCACATAGACGTCCATATTGCCTTCACGGTCGCTAGCGAAGGCTATCTGACGGCCGTCGGGTGACCACACGGGCGACGATTCGTAAGAGACCTGCGAGGTGAGCCTTACGGCTTCGCCTCCCTGTGCATTCACTTTGTAGAGGTCGCCCTTATAGCAAAAGGCGATCTGAGTACCGTCGGGCGAGATGCGTACGTCACGCATCCAAAGCGGAGTTCCGGCCAAAGCCGAAGCTGTAACAGTGAGGCCCAACAGCATAGAGCATGTCAGTCTTTTCATAAAAAATGTATTGATAAGATATATTTTCTAACACAAAGATAGGACAAAATCAACAAATCCTCTGAAAAAAACAGCCGAATATTTGGAAGCTATCACCGAAACCCCTATCTTTGCACCGCTTTTTAACAGAAAGCACCTGAAGTTTGGACTATGGTGTAATGGTAGCACAACAGGTTTTGGTTCTGTTTGTCCAGGTTCGAATCCTGGTAGTCCAACAACCAACCGACAAAAGCCTCAAGAGAAAATCTCTTGGGGCTTTTTCTTTTCCAGCATGCCCGCAAGCGCTGCATCAGAATGTATGAAACCGACACGACTGCTTTCAATCTATCAATTTATAACTATGCAAATAGACAATATTATAAGGCAATATGTATGCGATGTTCCGATATTGTTACGCATAAAGTTTTTTATTGCATAAAATAGCTGACTTTATGAAATAAACAGTACCTTTGCGCCGCTTTTAAAACGAACCTGAACTTATATATTGATAGTAGTATATGAAAATAATCTGGTCTATCCGGTCCTTTAACTTCACGAATGTGCCATAGGAAGCGTCCTGACATCGGATAATAGCTTTTTATGTATCATTTCAAATTATTATTTTCATGTTTACATTCATTACGATAATGGCCTTCGGAGTCATTATAGGCTACCGTTTGCGCCATACGCACAAGATTCATAAAGTAACCTCACTCATCCAGGTAGTGGTTTGCCTGCTGCTCTTTATTCTGGGATTGTCCATCGGGACCAACAAGCTGATTGTCGGTAACCTCAGCTACTTCTGCCGTCAGGCGGCCGTCATCTCCGCCCTGAGTCTGCTGGGAAGCTCGATAGCTGCTTTACTCGCATCTCATTTATTTTTCAAGAAAGGAGTGGGCGATGAAAAGTAGTCTGGCTATCCTGTTGTTTTTCCTTTTGGGATGTGTGGGCGGCCTTTATTATACGGCCGATTTCGATTTACACCTGCTTTCGGTGGACGTGCTGTATGTGCTGATGCTCCTGCTGGGCATCAACCTGGGTTGCAACCAGGACCTGAAAGGGTTTGTCCGTCAGTTCAGTTTCAAGATGCTGCTGGTGCCCCTTGCCACGGTGGCGGGCACGTTTCTGTTCTCGGCCGTGGCGGGTTTCATCCTCAGCCAATGGAGTGTGTTCGATTGCATGGCCGTGGGCAGCGGATTTGCCTATTATTCCATCTCTTCCGTACTGATTACCCAGCTGAAGGCGCCCAGCATCGGCATGCAGCTGGCCACGGAGCTGGGTACCATTGCCCTGCTGGCCAATATCTTCCGCGAAATGACGGCTTTGGTGGGAGCACCCTTCATCAGGAAATACTTCGGTCGTCTGGCTCCCATTTCGGCAGCCGGAATCGGTTCGGCCGATATCCTGCTGGCGTCCATCAGTCGCTATTCAGGCAAGGATGCCATTCCACTGGCCATCTTGCATGGGATACTGATTAACATCAGCATACCTTTCTTCGTGTCGCTGTTCTGTAGTCTGTAGGAGGTGTACGTTTTTTATTCCTGTTTCGGATTCAAGCGGATTCGGTTGCAAAATGACAGGAAAATACGCTTTCCGCTAACACGTTCCTTTTTTTAACCAGGCAAACGGGAGGGAAAAACAGCCCTCCTGCTTCTCTTTTCGGCAGGAGAACGCATGTTTAAGCAGGGCAAAGTGCAGGTTTTCCCACATCAGATTGCAGGTTTTTCCTTGAAAAAAGTGTATGTTTTCCCTCGGAAAAAGCAATGTTTGGCGAGAGAAAAGGCTATGTTTTCTCCGTTTTTAGGCTTCGAAGCCTTCGTTTCAGGGCTTCCGCCTCCTGGTAGAGCGGCTTTTCGCTCCGTTTTTCTGCCAGAATTTTTGTAAGGATTTCGATATACCGTTAGGAATGAGCAGGTAAGGTCTTTCTCGTTTCGTTCTTTCGCATCGGCCCTGCCATCGGGCCGAACGGAGCGATTCTCAGGCGGTCGGCGTGTCAAAGTGTCAATCTGTCAAAATGGGACTCCTATTTCGGAAATCTGACAGTTTTGTATTTAGTTCACCTTTCGCTATATTTGTGCCCTGCTTGATTATTCGTTTGAATTTAATTATAAACTGATATCTTTTTCCCTCATGAACGAAATGGAGTTAATGATGCATTTGCATCTGAATAATGACCGACAAGGGCCGGGTAGTGAAGAAATGACCCGTCTTGCCTTGGATATAGCGCGAGTTGACAAGGCTGCGTGCTACAGAATGGCAGACTTGGGATGCGGCACTGGTGCACAGACACTCACGCTGGCTCAAGAACTGCAAGGTGAAATAGTAGCGGTCGATCTTTTTGAGACCTTTCTGGAAAAGATGCAGGAACGGATACATAACGCACACCTTAAAGCTTCTGTCACTTCTTTGGCGACTTCCATAGATCATCTGCCTTTTGCCGAAGGTGAATTTGATATCATCTGGTCCGAAGGTGCGGTTTACAATATCGGCTTTCGGAAAGGAACTGGTTATTGGAAAAATTTTCTGAAAGAAGGTGGTATTCTGGCTGTATCCGAATTGTCGTGGACAACAGGCTCGCGTCCCAATGAGTTGGAACAGTTTTGGAAAGAAGCTTATCCCGAAGTCGATACCGTATCCAATAAAATCAGAGTTCTGGAAGACTTGGGATACAAGGTGTTAGGCCACTTCATTCTGCCCGAATATTGCTGGATGGAGAATTATTACCTTCCATTGCTGGAGAGGCATCCCTTTTTTATGAAGGAGTTCGGGCATCTGGAAGTAGCACGAAACATTGTATCGATGGACAAACAAGAAGTTGACTTCTACAAGCAATATAAAGACTATTATAGTTACGGTTTCTATATTGCTCAAAAGATGTAAGAAGGAGAGAGACGGTAACTTGGAATCCCCTCATCGCTTGGTCATGGCAATCATGAACGTGATGGCCACCATCGAAATCAGAATACCAACAACAATATTCGTCGTAAGCGCTTCGCCGAAGACGAGTGTCCCTACCAGAATGGCCGTGACAGGCTCGAAGACACCGAGCACAGAAGCCTTGGTCGCCCCGATGTTGCGGGTAGCGATGGCCAGTGTAGCGGTGGACACGATGGTGGGCAGCACGGCGAGCCCTACCAGGTTCAGCCAGGCCGTGTGGCCCGTCAGCCCAGTCATTACTCCTGTATCCGACAATGCAATCTTGCCCAAAAAGACAATCGTACCTACTGAAAGGGCGTAAAAGGTGAGGAGGCTGTTCGAAATGTTGCCAATGACTTTGCTGCGGTTGATGATGACGATGAACAGCGCATACACCAGAGCCGAGGCGAAGGAGAGCAGAAGGCCCATCGGGTTGACCGTCTGCGACGAATCGCTCTGCGTCATGATGACCACCCCTACGAACGTCATGCCGATGGAGAGCCATACCGGCCACGAGGGGACTACCTTCAGAAAGACCATGATGATGGCTACCAGGACCGGATAGAGGAAGACGATGGTTGTGGCCAGCCCCGAAGCGATGTACTTGTATGCCTCGAACAGGGTGAGGCTGCTGGTCGTATAGAGCAGTCCCAGCACGAGCAGCACGCCCGCCTGCTTCCACGACACCTTGAAGCTTTGCTTGCGCAGCAGAAGGAATGCCCCCAGAAGCAGCACCGCGATGGCATAGCGGAAAAAGAGGATGGATTCTATCGAAGCGCCTTCCTTCATCAGAGGGACGGCAAACAGAGGGTTCAGTCCATACGTGATGCCGGTGATGATACCGGCCGGATAACCGATAATGGCGTTTTTACTGAGGGTCTTTATCATTTCTGTATATTGGCTAAAAATTTCAGGCCGCAAAATTACAGAAAAAAACGAATAAAGGAGGAAGTGCCCTCATTCATTTTGGCACGTCCTCCTTTGTCTTTCATCGGACCTACACTGTCAGCGCGGCTGATACGTGCAAGTCATGCTGTCCGTCAAGATCTGGCGTTTGCCCGCGGATGCCTCTATTCGTATTTCGTTGAGGCCTGGTTGCAGAGTGACGCCTTCCCAGCGTACAGTGGCATATGCGTCGGCCGCAACTTTCCCATAGCTTTTCCCATTGACAAACAATTCCGCCTGAGAACAAGTGGTGAAGGCCATGAACGTTTGCTGCGGACGCGTGCGAAGGACGCAACGCTTCTCGGCCAGATGGAGCATGGGCTCATCGGGACGCCAGTTGGCTTTGTAGAAATAGAAGGCGTCTTTGCGCGTGCGGCGGTCGAAAGTGACCAGACCTTTGTCATTGATGCCGGGGCGGTCGCCTTCATGACGATGGGAGGCTCCAAAGTCAAACATGTTCCATACGAAACTACCCCACAGATAAGGCCGGGAAGAAATGGTTTTCCAGTTTTCTATGTGATAATAAGTCTGCCAGTTCTCCGGATGCCAGGTACCAGTAGGTTGAGGTTTGGCCAAAGTATCTTGCTGATGGTAGACACTGGCACCGGCACCGTATTCACTGATAGCAATACGAAGCTGCGGATGGTCGCCGTGGGTCTCGTCAAGCCAGCGGCCCAAGTCGGCAGGGGTGCCCCCGTACCAACCGTCATAACGGTTCCACGCTATGGCGTCGGTAACAAAGTTGAGGCTGCCTTGGGACTGATTGCTGGCGGAGACGGTAAGACGGGTAGGGTCTTCGCGATGAGCCAGGTCGTTAAGTTCACGAACATATTCTACAGGATTGTCTCCAGTCTCTTTCAGTTCATTGAAAAGCCCCCATACGCAAATGGACGGATGGTTGCCATGCTGGCGAATGAGTTCTTTCAGTTGTTCTTTACCGTTAGCACGGAAGTCGGGCAGGTCTACAAAGCCTTTGTCGGCATACCCGCCGGGGCCCACGAATGGAATTTCCGCCCACACAATAATGCCGTAACGGTCCATGAGATCGTAAAAATACGTAGCCTGCGGATAATGGGCAAGGCGTACGGCGTTGACACCCATCTCAAACATGAGGGCGGCGTCTTCATCATGATGGCAAGTGCGCAGAGCGTTGCCTATCTCCGGACGGTCCTGATGGCGACATACACCGTAAAGGGGCATGTGTCGTCCATTGAGGAAGAAGCCTCGGTCAGGGTCGATGTGAAAGAAACGCAACCCCAATGACGCAGTCTGTAATGCTACCTCCCCGTGTGAGGGTTACTTCAGTCTGATAGAGGAAGGGATCGCGCCGGCCATCCCACAGGTGTGGATTGGCAAGATCAAAGCGCAAAGTATCGCAAACGGTACTGTTTGCGGGCAGGGTCAGTTCTTTCCGAAGCTCACGGACCGTTTTGCCGCCATCGTTCAGGCTAAATTTCAGTTCCACCTTCTGCGGTTGAGGCGTGCCATTGGAAAGATCTACCAAAGCGCGGACAGCGGCATACTCATGCGATACGCTGTCTTGCATCAAGCGTACGCCGGGCGAACCGTAGTTGAGGGGAGAAATACAGACTTCATCGGTGACGATGAGATGAACGTCACGGTAGAGACCGCCATACATATTGAAGTCCCCCACGAGGGGCATCACGTCAAGGCGTTCGGCATTATTGACACGCACGAGTACGGAGTTGTCTTCCCCATAAATTACCCGGTCGGTAATCTCGAACACAAAAGCACCATAACCACCTATATGCTGACCCACGTGACGATGGTTGATAAAAACATCGGCCACGTTGCCCGCCCCCTCAAAGCGAAGGAAAAGGCGTTTACCTTCCCATTCGGGACGAATGAAAACACAGCGTTCGTAGTTACCGATGCCGCGTTTGTAATCTAATTTGCCGGAAAGGGCGTCCTGGGCGTTCCAGGTATGCGGCAAATCAACACGGATGGTCTTGCCTTCTACCTGATGCGAAAAACGGAAATCCCACTGATTGTCCAGCAAGATGTCCTGACGCTGAGCTGAGGCTGTGGCGGATAGCAGGAGCCAGGCAGCCAAGAGAAAATGAAAAATGCGCATGAGAGCAGGGATTAAATATTACTAATGAATATCCGCATGAAGCCAAGTCTTCTTCTGGACTTTCCATCGTCTATCCTGCGACTTAGCCATGTCAAGGTACGGAGTCGGCAAAGTATTGCATAGGAGGACTGTAGAAATCAGTGCCACCTTTTCTATAAATCAGTGCCACCTTTTTTAGGAATAGGTGCCACCTATTCTAGAACTCGTCAGTACTTAGTCATCCTCTTTTCGCGGGAATGACATTGGCTTCTTGCGGACATTTATTTATTACTATTATCAAGGAATATTTTCAGTTTTGACTTGCCGGATGAAACGAGACAGACGCCTGACATCATCGGCATATTGCGGCAAATCCGCCCGGTTGCGGTCTTCCTGCGGATCAATATGGTGGTCGAAGAGCATGTGGGCCGCCCGCAAACTGTCTTTCATCCATACCGCATAGCTGAAACGGTTGTCCACAGCGTTATCACCCCCTTCCCACTGGATGTAGACGCAAGACTTGGTAGGCGCTTGCAGGTCTTGAAATACTTGGGCAAAGCTCTTGCCGTCCAGTTGTCCGTCGGGCATAGGTAGGCCGCACAGTTCACACAAAGTGGGGTAAAGGTCGACAAATTCCACCATGGAGCGACAGTCGCCTTTCTGCATACCCGGTACACGGACAATGAGGGGCACATGCGTGGAGCGGTCCATCAGGTTATGTTTCCCAATAAAGTTGTGTTCACCCAGGTTCCACCCATGGTCGCCCAGCAGTACGACAATGGTATTGTTTGCCAATCCCAATGAGTCGAGGGCATCGAGAACCTTGCCTATTTGGGCATCCACATAGCTCAAGCAAGCGTAGTAACCTCGCTTTACCTGCTGCTGGAAAGTTGTGTCAGTCGGGTCTCCCACACAAGCATAAGCATTGATTTCACCAGAGTTCTTCACTTGGTGTGGCAGCCCTTCAGGACGGAAGCGATCCGGAGCAGGCGATATAGATCCAGGTGGATAAAGGTCCCAATATTTTTTGGGAGCATTAAACGGCAAATGGGGTTTCCAAAAACCGCAAGCCAAGAAGAAAGGTTTTCCGCAGTCTTTCAACCGAGTCAGGTCGCGGATAGCGCGCAGAGCCAGCTTGCCATCATCGTAAGCGGTATCCGGCACTTCAGCCTGTTCGCAGAAAGGTCCCCGCATAGTACGCGGATTGATGTGACGACCCGATTCGGAGTTCATCCACAACTCCCAACGGTTATATTCCGCCCAGTAGACGTCATATCCATCCGGATGAGTGCGGAAAGGTGGCTCACTCCACGAATCAGCATGGTCTTCGATGTGATGGAACACTTTGCCATCGGACACAGTATGGTAGCCATGGCGGGTAAACCATCCGGAGATCGGTATGGCTTCGGGGCAGTCCTTACTGGCACGGGCAGAGAAGTGAATGAAACGATCCGGATAACGGGGATAGACACCAGTGAGCAAGCTGGCGCGCGAGGCGCCACTCACGGGGATGTTGCAATAGGCGTTGCGAAAGACGACTCCCTCGGCTGCCAAACGGTCTATATGGGGAGTTTTGACTTCTTCCACTCCGTAACAGCCCAGTTCGGGGCGCATGTCATCCGCCATCAGGAAGAGAACATTCATACGTTGTTCCTGGGCGTCCGCCCCTGCCGAAGCAAAAAGCATCGGCAGGGCGGAGCAAAGCAGAGTATATGGTCTCAATACGCTCATGGCCATTCAGAAATTGATGTAATAAAATTAAGAAAAAACATCAATTCTCGTTCTCCCAGCCAGGATTTTGGCCCAGTTGTGGGTTGAGCGCCTGCTGATTCAGCGGGATGGGACGCAAGTAATATTTGTCCAGCCATCCTAACGGTTCGTTGAAGAACCAAGCGTAACCGTCGGCATTGACTTTCACAGCATTGTTGTAGTAAGACGGATCAGCCACGTAGACACCGAGAGGTTGCTTGTTGAGGTACTCACCTTTCTTCCAGCGCCGCAGGTCATCGAAGCGGAAACCTTCGCCCATCAACTCAACACGACGTTCGCGACGGATTTCCCACAAGACAGGATCCACGTCTGGATCTCTTGCCGGGTCGAAATCGGCGCCAATGACGTCCACGTTCATCGGCTGCACACCGGCACGCTGACGCAGCTTATTAATGGTCAAGTCAGCTATGCTGTTGTCAAACTCACCCAGTTCCCACTTGGCTTCAGCATAGTTCACCAGGATTTCGCCTAGGCGGAACAAGGGTGCGTCTGTGGTATTTACACCAGTGGCGTTGGTGCAATCCGTGTGGATGTTGTAGTACTTCCACATCCAGAAGCCCATTTCAGAAGCATTCCATGCCGTACTCCAGTTATAGGAAGTGAAGTGAGGCTGCTCTTTCACATAGAATCCCTTGAAGTTGAGTGTGGGCAGGCGATGGTAAGTTTCGCCAGAGATTTGGGCCATAAGGTTTATGAACTGCTCATCTTGAGCATTTCCGGTCAACTCATAACCGGTAGACGTAGCCGCCGCGCCCGTAAGGTTTACCCGATAAGGCGGGCATACGGTAAAGTAAAGACGATAATCTCTGTCCGTGAACTGGGCATAGACATCCTTGTCACCTCCATATTGACTATTAACATTGCCAATGGGTAAACCATTGCTGCACAAATAGCTATCCACAGCATCTTTGGTCATCTCTATCTTCGATTCACCAGTACGCACCATACGGGTAAGGCCATGGCACAATTGAGCAGTCTCGTATTTCTTGTAAAGAATAATACCTTCCACTCCTGATAGATCTTCCGAATTGAACAACTCATCGTAAGGCGTATGCAGGGTAGTATAATTGGCCATCACCTTTTCTGAAGCCTCTACGCTAGCGCGAAGGTAAGTTTCCGCATCTTGTAGCCCGTGATATTTCCGCCAAGTGCCTTCAAAGAGGCCGTAACGGGAAATCAATGCGTTCACCACATCGGCGTTGATGGTATTTTCCCCATCGCCTTCGGCTTTGATATGTTGTGCGGCATACTGGAGGTTTTCCAGAATGTTCTTTGCCACTAGGTCGCGCGAATCACGGGGAGCGTACAGCTCGGGACTCTCATCTGTCAGCACATGTTCTATCCAAGGGATATCACCAAAATCGGACATTATCATGAAATATTTGTAGGCACGGAAGAAGTAGCCCACGCTGCGCCAGTGCTCTTTCTCCGTCTCCGTCAAAGACGAGCCATCAATATTGTCCAACATCAGGTTAGCCCTCCGGATATATTTGTAATCCCAGTGTTCCGTATCCGTCGCTTCTACTCGTGCGGTCTGGTAGGCATACTGACTTTCGAAGCCGCTGACGGCGCGTATCATATTATCAGCATTATATTCATCCTCGAAATAGTTCATATTTTGATCATTACCATATCCATAGAAGATATTATACAGCCCCCAAGCGTAGGTTTTGAAATTGTCGTAAGTACTGAAGGCGGTGGCTTCCGTCTGTCTGTCCTTGGGATCTACGTCCAGGAAGCCGTCGTTGAGGCAGGATGCCATGCACAGGCAGATACCTATGCTCATAATATATTTTTTCATATTCTGTCTGTCGTTTTTTAGGGTTTATAAAGTCAGGTTGATACCAAACGAGAACTGGCGCAGGTACGGATAGTTGAAACCGCGATACTCCGCCGAACGTTCGGGGTCGAGCCCCTTCGGCAGGTGATCGAAGGTGAAGAGGTTTTCACCGCTGAAGAACACTTGCAAGCCTTGCACGCCCCAAGGGTTGAGCCATTGTTTAGGGAACGTGTATGACAGGCTGATATTCCGTATCGTCAGGTAAGCTCCGTTTTGCAGGAAGTGCGTCTGCGTCATGCGGTTGGCAGCCGAGTTACCTGCTGCCTGCGTATAGAGACGCGGGAAATACGTATCCGTACGTTCAGGGGTCCAGTAGTCGAGCTGCGTATTAAAGATAGTGCTGTAAGGGTCATATTGCGGATAGAACAATTCGTTCATAATCCAAAGGTCGCGCTTGCCCACGCCTTGCAGGATGAAAGAGAGAGATATCCCTTTCCAACTTGCACCGCCGCGGATGCCGTACTGATAGCGGCGGGTGTTATTGCCGATGATGCGCATGTCACCGGAGTTCAGCGCCGTATTGTCGCCGTTGTTGATGATGCCGTCATCGTTGTGGTCCACATAGAGCACATCGCCCGGATTAGGGTTGTATCCTTCCACTTTGGGAATGCCCGGTTTCAGGGTGCCGCCCGTGAGATCAGCCTGCAACGTGCCTTCTTCAAAATCGTCCACCGTATAAAAACGGTCAGTGTCATATCCCCAGATTTCGCCCAACTCCATGCCTTCACGGTAATATCTATCTCCCAGCAGCTGAGACTCATTATTATATTTAGTAATGTGCGTGCGCGAGTCATAGAGGTTGAAGCCCACGTAGTAGCTCCAGTCACCTATGCGGTCGTTCCAGTCTACCGAGATTTCCCATCCTTTGGAACGAAGATCGGCCGTATTTTGAGTCGGAGCATCGGCTCCCAATACGCCAGGAAGTTCCATGCCCGGCGCCAACATACCTTTCGTATCGCGACGATACCAGTCAAATGTGGCATTCAGACGGTTGTCGAAGAGTCCCAGATCAAAGCCGAAGTCCAGCGTGCTCACTTTCTCCCAAGTGAAAGAGTTGCTCACCAATGCGGGCGGCTGCAGCGTAGTCGGTTTGGTCGTGTCCACCACCCAGTTGGGATTGGCGGCGCTCATGGCAGGCACAAACTGGTAGGGATCCACGCTTTGGTTACCAATGTTTCCCCACGACCCTCTCAGCTTCAGGTTGGAAAGGAAAGAGTCACTCCAATCCATGAACGCTTCCTCACTGACGCGCCATCCGGCCGATACGGAAGGGAAGAAGCCAAAGCGGCTATCTGACGGGAACTTCGACGAGCCATCATAGCGCCCGTTGGTCTCTATCAGGTATTTGCCTGCAAAGTCATAATTAATACGGTAGAACAGGCCACGTACCTTGTATTCTGAGAAGCTTTCAGAGTTCTTGTATTCACCCGTGCCTTGCGAGAGTGACGGCAGGTCTTCGTTAATCATATCTAAGCGTTGTGCCCATACGTAATGGTAAGAGCTGCTTTCCTGATTGAAGCCTCCCATGACGGTCAGATCATGCTTACCGAAGGTCTTGGCATACGTGCCGTAAAAGTTAAGTGCGGTATAGTCAGTCGTTTCGCGGCCAACCTCATAGCTTGAGTTAGGTGTGGATGTCTCCTGACTGAAGTTACTGTTGCCGTTGGCATAATCAAACTTGTTGATATTGGTCGTACTTTCCTTATCCTTCCGGTTGAACGTATATTCGCCGATGATTTTCAGGTCTTTGAAGGGTGTAATGGTCACCTTCCCAAAAATACGGACATTATCCCGGTCGTTCAGTTTAGGTGCTCCTAACATGATCTGGTTGCGCGGACTGTTGACAGGCAACAGGGCACCGTCGCTTGTTTCCACCTCGCCCAGCGGGAAGTAGGACGGGAAAGCCACCGCCGCACCCCAGATGCCATAGGCTGCCGACGAGTTGGGCATGGAAGAAGACATATTGGTGTACTTGATGTCCAGCTCCGGCGTAATCCACGAATAGACATCCGAACGGATGTAAGACGAGATATTGTAACGTTTGAAACGGTCCTTATTCGTCACCATCACACCGTCCTGGCTCACCATACCGGCCGACATGCGGTAGGACAAGCCTTTCGTTCCGCCGCTCACGGCTAGGTTATGCGTCTGCTGGAAGCCCGTCTCCAGCATGTCATCGAAGAGATCAGTCTCAGCCAGCTGGTAGCGCATGCCGTCCACCTCGGCATATCCTTCCGGATAGCTGCCCGGGTTCTGACGGTATTCTTCCAAGAAACCCAGCCACGTATCGATGTCCTCACCCGTGCGGTATGTGCCATTCCAACCCATGTCTTTGTAAGCCTGCACGGTCTCCATGGGGCTTGCTTTCTTGGGCATGTTCATCGGTGTACTGAACGAGAAGTTGTTCGAATAGTTGATGGTCAACCGCTTGTCCTCGCTGCCCTTCTTGGTCGTCACCAAGATGACACCGAAGGCTGCCCGCGCACCGTAGATGGCCGAAGCTGCCGCATCCTTCAGCACCGTTACCGACTCGATGTCATTCGGATCCAGCATATTGATGTCCATCTCCACGTTGTCCACCAACACCAGCGGGCTACCACCATTGATACTGTTCGTACCACGAATATTAAAAGAGAGTTCCGAACCTGGTTGTCCAGAGGTACCTGTCACCTGCAAACCCGGCATGGCGCC
>OLZV01000781.1_pt1 | contig 12591 bp, 7 predicted proteins | sample 1644531 | NCBI WGS metagenome assembly OLZV01 (sample SAMEA103958115, study PRJEB25191) | human gut metagenome | biome: human-associated habitat [ENVO:00009003]; feature: intestine environment [ENVO:2100002]; material: feces | place: Germany | collected 2013/2015
CTCCCGGGCCTCGCCCTGGATCTCTTCGATTTGTTCGCGTGTAAGCATGTCAGTTTATATTAGTGGCGCAAAGTTATATACCACTTAATCAAACTGACAGTCGTACTTTATCGAATGCTTACAACGGTGGTGGCTCTGTGGCACTTTGATGAGGTGGGTGGTGTTGTAGCCACGGTGCTTGTCCTCGGCGACGTATTGCGGCACAGAATATACCAACATAGCCACCCCCAGCTTTCGGAGGTTAGCCATGATAATGTCTCTTACGGACCACTTATGCTCAAGTATCCATTACTGAATTGCCTCAATCTGCTCCTTGGAAAGTTTGGTGTACAGCTTGATCTGCTCAATCGGCATTCCACTGGCAAGCAGAGCCTTGGCCACGTCTAGTCTGCCTTCAATAATTCCTTCGGCCTTTCCTTCGGCCTTTCCTTCGGCTTTTCCCTTGGCCATCCCCTCGGCCTTTCCTTTGGCCATACCTTCAGCCATACCTTTAGCCATACCTTCAGCCATACCTTTAGCCGTCCCGTCAGCGATCCCCTTTGCCTCTCCGTCGGCGTATCCTTTCTCGAAGCCCTTGCGCTCGGCGAATTCCCGCTGCGCCAGAATGTCCCACTCGTTCATCTTGTCAATCTCGTATTTAAGTTTCTTCTCCTTGTCGAATGCCGCCACCTCACACGCCTCGGCGAGCCGTCTTGAGATCCCGCCTGCCTCCTCAATCCATTCAGGGATCCTTTGGAAGCCACCGCTGTTCCTGAATATGTAGAACAGCCTGTCGAACTCCGTCACGCACTCCTCCAGCGTCTTGGTGAACAGCGTCATCTCTACAAAGATAACACTAATTGTCTGATCCGCAACCATTCCGGTGCGTTTTTCGGAGAACCGCCAATACGAGATGAAGTGGTCGGTGTCCCAAAGGGACTCGTCATCGTGCTTAAGGCGGTAGTTCAGGAACGACACCACATAGACCGGACGTAGTCCCTTGTATCGTTCCCCGTCCGACAGTTCAAGATGGTAGAGCCCCGACGCGTAATAGACGCACCTTTCGAAGAAGTTGTCCTCCTCGGCGGCCTGCATCTCCACAACAAAAGTTCTGCCTGATTTGTCACGGCAGACCAGATCCAGCACTGTCTTTTTCCCATAGGGTACATCCCGCCGCTGCTCGCGGTCGGAATATTCGGTGATGTCATCGATTCTGGCCTCTGAGGGTAGGATCATGTTCAGCACCCCGATTAGGATGTCCTTGTTGTTTTTGTCGGCGAACACCGCCTTGAATCCCACGTCGCTCCTCAGGTTCACGAACGGAGCGAGTCCTTGTCTCTTTTCATTGAAATACATAGTTCAAATTTTAAATGAATATTTGAACCGCAATAATATGCACTAAAAACGTAAATAATGAAAAGAAACGTATGCGGATTATAAAAAACAGAAATATTTTCGGATGATACCCCCTAAGTAATCCTTAAATAATAACCAACTTATTGTTTATCGCTTACCAAGTAATCCTTCGCCAATCAATTTGGTCGCAGCCGAAAACCATTCTTCACCGGCCTGCAGGACATCACGAAATGAAGCCGGGCTCCGTCTTTGATGTCGGAGTAGCGGATGACGGGGGAGTCCAGCCTCTTGCCGTTGAGGTAGGCGGCCTTGATGTAAACCGCTTCCTTGCTCCAACCTTCCGTTGTCATTTCCAGCAGACCTCCGTCCGAGAGCCTGACCTTCAGGCCGGGAACGCACGGAGAACCAATGTAGTACTCATCGGATCCGGGGCAGAACGGGTAGAATCCAAGGCAGTTGAAAATGTACCAGGCGGACATCTGGCCGCAGTCATCGTTGCCGCTCAGCGAGCCGGGCTCGTTGCCGTAGAAGTTGTCGGCGATGTAGCGCACCCATTTCTGGCACTTCCACGGCTGGCCGAACCAGTCGTACAGATAGGTGACGTGGTGGCAAGGCTCGTTGCCGTGCCAGTAGCCGCCGATGCGGCCCCAGATGTCGTGCGCTCCGGGAATATCCTCGGGCAGCTCGATGGTGAAGAGGCTGTCGAGGCGGCTCTGGAGCAATTTCCGGCCGGCTTTCTCGACATATCCGCCGAAATCGTGCGGCACTGTCCACGTGTACTGCATCGTGAACCCTTCCGTGATGTCTCCCCAGCCGTGGACCGAGTTCGGACCCTGATAGGCGACAGGGGCGAACGGGTCGCGCCAGCCGCCGGCGGAATCCTTTCCGCGCATGTAGCCGGTCTCGGGATCGATGAGATTCCGGTAGTTCATCGACCGGTTGAGGAAGAACTCGTAGTCCTCCCGGTGACCCAGAAGCTTGGCCGCCTGGGCTATGCACCAATCATCGTAGGCATATTCAAGAGTCTTGGAGACCGATTCCTTCTCCTTGTCGAAAGGCACGTAGCCGAGGGAGGTATATTCAGGAATGCAGTCGTAGTGAGGGTTGGTGGCGGTGGTCTTCATCGCCTGGAACGCACGCTCGTAGTCGAATCCACGCACGCCTTTGAGCATCATGTCGGCCAGCACCGAGCAGGCGTGGTAGCCGATCATGCACCAGGTCTCGCCGCCGTAGAACGACCAGATCGGGAGCATCTTCTCGGTACTTTTGTCGAAGTGGGCGAGCATCGAGTTGGCGATGTCTGCCTGAAGCGGCTTGTTGACGAGGTTGAGAAGCGGGTGGAAAGCCCTGTAAGTGTCCCATAGCGAGAATGTCGTGACGTTGGTGAAGTCTTCCGCATTCCCGATCGTACCGTCGTGCTCGCGGAAGCGTCCGTCCGCGTCCTCGAATAGGAACGGATGGAGGGCTGTGCGATAGACGCTGGTGTAGAATGTCTCCCGGAGCGTCTTGTCGTCGGAATCCAGCTCGTACTTCCCGAGTTCCTTTTCCCAGAGATCCTCGGCCTCGGTCCTTACGGCGGCGAAGTCCTTGCCTTCCAGCTCCTTGAGGTTGTTCAGAGCACCATCAGTGCCTACAGCCGACACGGCGACATCTATGAATATGCTCTCGTCGGCTCCGGTCTTGAACCTTGCGACGGCCTTAAGCTTTTGCCCCCAGGCCTCAAGCGAGCTGCGGAACCGCTTGGTGTTGTAGATCACCGGCTGCCCGTCCTGGAATATGTTGAACTCCTCGATCGGCCTTGAGAATCTGGCCACGAAATAGACATAACGTCCCGGGTTCCAGCCGTTGACGACCTTGCTGCCGATGATCGTGCGCTCGTCCAGCAGGCGTACCGTGGACCAGAGGCAATCCCATTTCAGGGTGTGGTCAAGGTCGATCATCACAAACGAACTGTCCGACTGCGGGAATGTGAACTTGAATATTCCGCTTCGCCGGGCTGCCGTCATCTCGGCCTTGACTCCGTAGTCCTTCAGGATCACTCCGTAGTAGCCCGGCTCGCCCCATTCCTGGTTGTGGTCGTAGGTTGACGGATCCATCTTCGATCCGGTTCCCGGCAGGAAGAGGAAATCGCCCATGTCCGGGATTCCGGTTCCGCTGAGGTGCGTGAGGCTGAAACCCTGGATGAACGGCTTGGAGTACTTGTACCCCGCCGCGCAGTCATAGTCCTTGTCGTCGCAGTCCGGGCTGATCTGAATCCCTCCGAACGGCACCTGCGGCCCCGGGTACACGTTCCCGAACCCGTCCGTCCCCACGAACACGTTCACGTCATCGATCAGTTTCCCTTTGCCGGATCCTTCCTGTCGAACCACGGTTCCTTCGACGACAGGCTCAGGGGCCTCCTTAACGCGGTCGCTGAGCTTGTCGAAGTGCCCTTCCGCGGCCGCCGAAACTGAAAACCCACACAGCACCGCCATGCCCAAAAAGATTCTCCGAATATTCATAATCCATCCAATTTTCATTTCCCCCGTAAAGTTACCGAATATTTCTGTAAATCATAACTACATGTCTTTGAATATATTCGCAAATCCTGCCAGTCAAATTCAGAGGGCAGCGTTCCGTAACTCACTGCTGCTTAATCAGTGGGGCGCCATCCTTTGATATTCATCAATTTATGAAATCGTGCCGATCCTTCGGCCATAAATCGGCCATAAAATTAGGTAACTATATAGCAGTTGACTAACGTGGTATGCAAGCGGTCGCCAAGCAGTTACATACGCGCTGGCGTCACCCGCATTTTGTGAATATGGCGGCACGATGCGAAGGATGGTAGTCAACTTGTATATATTCCCCAACTATTATTCCGGGTGAAAAAGGAGTGGTTAGACACCCGGAAAGATATCCCTGATTGGAGTCGGGTGAGGATAGCCTCTTTTTTCACCCGATGCATAAGCCCGGGATCTTCCGCCACACCTTGTCTTATATGACTACGATGGAGATTGGGTCCTTTACATACAGATTCTTATGCAGGAATACCAACGAATCACAATTACTTAAATATCAGTATTATAAGGAAAATATTAGCCAACTCCTATATAATTTCCAAAACAAAAGTTAGTCAACTACTATATAGTATCCAAAGCTAAATATGACTTTCCCTTGAAAATGCCCATCAAGTGGCTATAGGCAAGTGCCACGCTCCACCTAAGAATTTTGGTAACGTGCAAAATTCTGGTGGAGCGTGGCATCGCCTATCATTGACTTCGCTATCAGACAATGGACGCTTCGATGGTTGGTGAGCTTCATCGAACCACAAGCTCAGCGACCGAAAACCGTGATTAATATTAATGTATTGTCACTCCGCGAGGATGCTGGCCTTGTCGGCGGCGAGCTGGGCGCGGAGGGCATCGATGGAATCGAAACGGCGCTCGTCACGGATCTTGCGGTGGAAGGTAACTTTGAGGTCGAGGCCGTAGATGTCCTCGTTGAAATCGAAGATATTGGTCTCGATGGTGCGCTGGCCGCCGGCACGGACGGTCGGACGGACACCAATGTTGCACATTCCCTTGAACTTACGGCCAAGGGTCTCGGCCTCAACGGAATAGACACCGTTGCCCGGCAAAAGCTTCAGAGGCTCGTAAAGTTGGATGTTCGCTGTCGGGAAACCGATCGTGCGGCCGAGCCGGTTACCCGCTACGACAACACCCAGCAATGAATATTCATTCCCAAGCATAGCAGCCGCCTTCTCCATCTCCCCGGCGGCCACAGCCTCACGGATCTTCGTGGAGCTGACGGTAATGCCACCCGATGGAGAAGCCACGCTTCCAAGACGGATAACATCAAGCCCCTCACCTTCAGCGATTTTCCCGATTGATTCGGGAGTCTGGGGATCGCAACCCATACGATTGTCGTAGCCAATCAGAATCGCTTTCGCGCCGAAACGAGCTATGAGGACATCACGGAGATATTCCTGAGTGGTCAGTCTGCTGAATTCCTTGGTGAAAGGCAGCACCTCGACGTGGTCCACGCCAAGCCCTTTGAGCAACGCCTTCTTCTCCTCCAGCGAGGTCAGAAGCCGCAGGTTCCGGGCATCGTCCTGAAGCACGTTGCGGGGATGAGGCCAGAAAGTGACGACCATACTTTGGTCGCCCCTCTCCCTGGCCTCGCTCACAAGCCGCTCAATCACAAAACGGTGCCCGATGTGGACACCGTCAAAGAATCCGGTCGCTATAACCATTTCACTAATTCAAAATCCTGTCTGTGAGGCAATAACGGGTTCTTGGCGTACATTCTGACAGCCACCTGGTACATACCCGTCCTGTCCGGAAGGATAGACGCGCGGTACTTGGCGACACCATCATTGAACTCAACCACGTCAAAGTCACACTTTTCCTGAATATGCAGCTGATGCTTCACGTCAGTCGTCGCGAACAGCATCTCCACTCCGATGTCCTCTGGAGAAAGGTCTCCAAGATTCAGGACAACCTCTGAGGTCAGTGAGTTGGACTCGGAGAGACTGTAGGAAGAATCAGGCTGGGTCTGGGAGATCACCTCTATGTTCTGCCACTCACGACGGAGCCTCTTCTTCCAGGCCGAGATCTCACGGGCCATCTTATAGTCATCGGCGATCATCTTGTCGGAACGTTCAGACTGCGGATTGTAGTACTGGTTGCAGTAGTCAGTCAGCATTCTGTTGGTGGTGAAGTTGTTGGCCACCTGGGCGACAGTATTCTTGATGTAGCCGACCCAAGTCGGAGACAGTCCGAGGGACTTGTCCACATCGTAGTAAGCCGGAGCGATCTCGTTCTCGATGGTCGTGTAGATCGTGGCGGCGTCAAGTTCGTTCTGATAGTTCTGGTCATCGTACGTACGCTCCAGAGGGAGAGCCCAGCCGGCGCCCGGCTTGTAACCCTCGACCCACCAGCCGTCAAGCACGGAGAAGTGCATCACACCGTTCATAGAGGCCTTTTCTCCGGATGTTCCGGAAGCCTCCAGAGGTCTTGTAGGGTTGTTCATCCACACATCGACACCCTGCACAAGTCTTTTGGCGATGGAAATGTCGTAGCCTGGGATGAAGACGATCTTGCCGATGAAGCGGTCCAGCTTTGAAATCTCGATGATCCTCTTGATGAGATCCTGGCCGGCCTTGTCGGCAGGGTGAGCCTTGCCGGCGAACAGGAACTGGACCGGATGCACCGGATCGTTGACAATGGCGTCAAGCCTGTCAAGGTCAGAGAACAGAAGGGTTCCTCTCTTGTAGGTCGCGAAACGGCGGGCGAATCCGATTGTCAGAACATCGTCACGAAGGTTTTCCTTGATCGCCACAATCTGGCTTGGAGAGTAGTGGTTGCACTGTGTCGGGTCGGAAATACGCTCCTTCACGATGTCTATCAGCCTCTTCTTGAGGGTCTTTCTTGTCTCCCAGATCTCAGAATCAGGCACTTTGTAGATGCCCTCGAAGCAAGACTTGTCGTAGTGGTGCGTGGCGAACTCAGGACCGAACACACGGGCGTGGATCTTCTTCCACTCGGCCGCGGCCCAAGTCGGGTAGTGGACACCGTTGGTCACGTAGCTGATGAACAGTTCCTCAGGCTGATAGCCAGGATAGATGCTGCTGAATATCTCCTTGCTGACATCCCCGTGCAGCATTGACACACCGTTCACATTCTGCGAAAGGTTCGCCGCAAGGAAGCTCATCGAGAACTTCTCGTTCACATCGTTGCCGTTCACCTTGCCGAGAGCCATCATCGTCTCCCAGTCAACCTTCAGTCGCTGAGGATAATGGCCGATGTACTTTCTGAGCAGTCCCTCATCGAAAGCGTCGTGTCCGGCCGGCACAGGAGTGTGCGTGGTGAAGAGCGATGAGGCCCTTACGACCTCGACAGCCTCGCCGAAGTCGAGGTTGTCATTCTGAATATATTCACGGAGCCTCTCAAGCCCGGTGAACGCGGCGTGTCCCTCATTGCAATGGTAGATCTGCGGATTGATGCCGAGATTTCTGAGGGCCCTGATGCCGCCGACTCCGAGCAGAAGTTCCTGCTTAAGACGGTTCTCCCAGTCGCCGCCATAGAGGTGATAGGTCACCTGACGATCCTCAGGAGAGTTTGCCTCATAGTCAGTGTCAAGCAGATAGAGGTCGGTACGACCCACGGCCACCTTCCAGAGACGGGCTGTGATCGTGCGACCCGGGAAGGCCACGTTTGTGGTCATCCAGTTACCCTCCGCGTCCATGACCGGCTCTGCAGGGATCTTTGTGAAGTCCTGCGCGTCGTAACGGGCGACCTGCTCGCCCTGACCGGTGATGATCTGGGTGAAGTAGCCGTAACGGTACAGAAGTCCGACAGCCACAAGGTTGACGTTCATATCGCTGGTCTCCTTGAGGTAGTCACCTGCCAGAAGTCCAAGACCTCCGGAGTATATCTTCAGCGATGTGTCAAGACCATATTCCATACAGAAATATGCGATCGAAGGGTTGGTGCGCTCGGCCTTGAGTGCCATATAGGCGTTGAACTCGTCCATCACGGACTTGAGTTCGCCGAGGAAGGCCTCATCCTTCGCCAAAGCCTTGAACCTCTTGAGGCTCACAGCGTCAAGCAGAGCCATCGGGTTGTGGCAGGTGTTGTGCCAGATCACCGGATCAATAGACTTGAACAGGGATTTGGCGGACTCGTTCCAGCACCACCAAAGATTCTTGGAAAGTGTCTCAAGTCCTGAAAGAGCGTCTGGAAGATGACGGGTCACCATCACGCTCTTCCAAGTAGGGTCATTTATAACTATCTTCTTGTATGCCATTGATTTGTCTTCATTAAGTTCATCCGGGAAAGCACCCTTGGCCTCAATAACCTTCTCTATGGCCTTTGAATATGCTTCCTTGTAATACTGAATCTGGTTTTCCCACAGGGCTATCGTGGAGACATCCTTGGCCGAAGCCATATAAGCCTTGCGGCCCTCTCCATCCAAAGCGGCGATCTCCTTGATTCTCTCCACAACTCCGTCCACAACCTCGAAATAGTTGGAATCATTTCTGTCCAGGACCGTGATGCCTGGATGCTCCTTACCGTAGTGCGACCTTACCCAGAGACCGAATCCGGCCAGGCTGGTGGTCAGGGAAGGAATGCTGAACGCAAGGCTCTCCAGAGGGGTATATCCCCAAGGTTCGTAGTAGGACGGGAACAAGGTCAGGTCAAGTCCCACGAGCAAATCGTAGTACTTCATATTGAACACCCCGTCCGTTCCGTTCAGATAGGACGGAATGAAATAGACCTTCACACGGCTGCCCTTGGCGTTGATGAAGCCCAACTCCTTGAAACGGCGGGAGATGACATCATATTCATTGTCCATCAGGTAGTGGGAGACCTGAGTCGTGTACTCCGAAGATCCGGTACCGGAAAGTTTGGCAACCAGATCCTTGTCGGCTCCGTTGTGGCCGGAAGGGATCATTATGAACGCCTGTATGTCACGGCCTTGCGGGTCGGTGTCCTGAAGTTTCTTGAGGGCGTCGATGAACACGTCGATGCCCTTGTTGCGATATTCATAACGCCCGCCGATGCCGATGAGGATAGCGTCCTTGGACACTTCCTCGCCGGACATCGCCGTGGCGACCTCTATCAGTCTGGCACGGGCCGCGCGGCGCTTTTCGTCATATTCCTCATCCGTCGCCGGAGTGAAGCTGTTCTCGAAGCCGTTCGGGGTCACTACGTCCACCTTGCGCTGAAGGAACTGCTCGCACTCCTTCGCGGTGATTTCACTGACGGTTGTGAATATGTCCGCGTTCTGCGCCGATTTCTTCTCAAGGGAGTGGCGGGCGATCACGTTGAACTGGCGGGCCTTCTGGTCTCCGTCGTAGAGATTCATCGAATCGTACAGAGGCAGGTTGTTGCCGGCGATGCAGCGTCCCACAACAGTGGCGTGGGTCGTGAACACGGTCGCGATCGGAAGCTGCTTGTACTTGAGGTAAAGCAGTCCGGCTCCGGTCTGCCACTCGTGGAACTGCGCCACAATCTTGTCGGAGGCACTCAGGTTGAAGTTCCTGAAGCTTTCTATGACCTTACCGGCGGCGTAGCCGAACAGGAAGTTTTCCTTGTAGTCCCAGTTTCCGGTGATGGAATCGACCTGGAAACGCTCCCAGTACTTTGACAGAATATCATTCTGACTGGTAAGGAATTGCTTGAAATCCACCAGAATCGCGATTGGATTCCCAGGCACGTTCCATTTGCCGATCCGCACGCGGATTCCCTCCGAGGCGGCGTGAGCTTTCCATAGACTGTAAAGATGCGTATCCTCGATGAAATCGGGATTGCTTTCTGTGTCCATCCAGACATCAGGGCCGATCAGGATGTGATGCTTATGAAGCTGCCGCTTCAGGTAAAGCGACTTGGTGGCGATCACCGTGTAGATGCCTCCCACCTTGTTGCACACCTCCCAACTGACCTCAAATAAATAGTCTGGATTTGTCAGTTCGTTTGTCATTTATTTCTTTTTTACTTGTTTGGTTGTCTTTGTTTTCGTTGACTTCTTCGCTTCGGCGGCCTTCTTCGAGGTCGCTGAGCCTGTCGAAGCGACTTTCCTTGACTTCTTCTTTTTACCAGCGTCCTTCTTCACGTCGGTCGCCGAGCTTGTCGAAGAGCCGTCTTCCACCTTCTTCCCCGAAGTGGTCATAGCGTCATCGATCCTGATGATGAAGTCACTCAGCACGTTCATATAGTTGATGAACGCCTCGTATGGGGTGTTGTACGGATTGAAGTAGCTGTGAACCTCCCCGTCGGAGAAAAACTTGGTGCTCATATAATAGAAATGGTCACTCTCCTGCAGATGTCCGAAATCCTCCCAAAGGACCGGATCGTTCAGGATGGCAAGCTTCTCGGCCTGCCCGTAGAGCTTGTTGTAAGCGTCCTGCTGGAGCTCGTTACCCAGCCAGGCGGACACATCCCTTTCCTCGTCCGCCCAGGAGATAGGATCCTGCACATCAATCTCGGCGATCGGCCTGAGCTTCCTCGCGGCCTGTGTCGGAGTGACGAACTCGAACGAGCCGTCATTCAGCACGATCTCAGGAAAATACCTCATAAAATCGAATATTCCCGAAGCCTCTTTCTGATGCTCTCCGAAGGTCTCGTAGTCCATAAACAGGTTCACAATGTCCCCGTCGGCGGCCTTGAGCCAGGAAAGGTATTTCTCGCCGGTAAGCGGCCAATCCTTCCACCCTCTGTCGGAGAAGCGGAACGCGATGTCGTCGCTCAGCGAATAGTTGCGCAGCAGCAGTTTCAGGTGCTTCTGCTGGCTGTCGGTGTAGATGTAGTCCGGACTCTTCCATCCAAGAATATGACGGGCGCCCTCAGCGAGCATCACCTTGAAACCGAGATCATATACATCCTTACCGATTGAGTCTGAATATATCAGCTCGGTGTTCCTGAAGGCCGTCGGCTTCACACCGAAATACTTCTCGATCGCTGCGGAATGCTTCTCAACCTGATGCTTGAACTCACCGAAATTGGCAAGCGAGGCGAGGGAGTGGTAATATGTCTCCCCCAGAAACTCCACGCATCCAGTCTGAGCCAGCTGGCGGAAACTGTCCAGCACCTCCGGGGCGTATCTCTCGAACTGCTCCAGAGCGGAGCCGGTGATCGAGAATGCAACCTTGAAGTCGCCTCCGTGCTGTTTGATGAGGTCCAGCAGAAGGTTGTTCATAGGAATATAGCATCGCTGGGCTATCCTGCGGAGGATGGTCCTGCCAGCGAAATCGTCATAGTAGTGGGAATCCTTGCCGATGTCGAAGAATCGGTACTGCCTCAGCCTCGTAGGCTGATGAACCTGAAAATACAGACAGATGTTCTTTTTCATAATATTCCCTTATTTATTATTAACAACTGATTCGTAAATATTCTTAAGTTTCGCTGTCGCGATGTTCCATTTAAGGCGGTTGACCTCCTCGTAGCCCTCCCTGGCCGCGAAATCGGCAAGGGCAGGATATTTCAGCAACGCATAGATGTCGTCAGCCATAGCGTCCACATCCCAGAAATCCACCTTGAAGGCATATTTCAGGACCTCGGCGGCTCCGGACTGGTTGGAGATGATCGCCGGCACGTTGGAACGCATAGCCTCAAGCGGAGATATCCCAAAAGGCTCTGAGACAGAAGGCATTATGTAAACATCCGACATGGCGAACATCTTCTGGACCTCCGCCCCGCGCAGGAATCCGGTGAAATGGAAACGGTCGGATATTCCCAACTTGGCGACGTGGCGGATGCAGCGGTTCATCATATCCCCGCTTCCTGCCATCACGAAGCGCACGCCCTTTGTCCTCTTGAGGACTTTCGCGGCGGCCTCGATGAAATATTCAGGTCCCTTCTGGAAAGTGATTCGTCCGAGGAAGGTGACGACCTTGTCGCGCACTCCCCTCTCGACCTTCACGTTCTCGCGGCCGCTGAAGTCCACGGCGTTGTGAACGGTCACAACCTTCTCAGGGTCAATTCCGTACTTGTTTATGACAATATTTCTGGTGAGGTCACTGACGGCGATCACCTTGTCGGCGGCCATCATTCCCCTCTTCTCGATGTCATAGACACGGCTGTCGATCTGATCCTCGGTTCCACGGTCGAACGACGTGGCGTGCACGTGGACAACCAATGGCTTGCCGGTCAGTTCCTTGGCCGCGATTCCGGCCAGATAGGTCAGCCAGTCGTGGGCGTGGATGATGTCGAACTCATCCTTGTGCTCCATAGCGATCGTGCCGCCGACCATCGCATAGTGGGCGACCTCCTCCATAAGATTGGAGCCGTAACGTCCTGAAAAACGGAACTTTGTGCCGATGCACTTGGTCAGGTTCTCGCTCTGGAGCCTGCGCTCGGACTCGACCATCTCGTGGAACTCCTCCGGATCCACGTACGGGATCATATTCGAGCCGATGCGCACGAACTTCACCTTGTCCAGAAACTCGTCCACCGTAGAGTCGAACGACTCGACCGGGACATCGCTGGCGTTGATGATCTTCGCCGCGCTTTGGTCCTCGTCACCGGAGGCGGACGGCATCACAAACAATGTCTGCACACCGTTGTAGGCCAAGCCTTTGACAATTCCGTAGCAGGCTGTTCCGAGTCCGCCGGCGATGTGGGGAGGGAACTCCCATCCAAACATCAAAACTCTCATATTCCTACTCCTCCTTGTATTTGTTCTTAAGGTACTCAACCTCCAGCAGGGCAGCCGTGCTCAGGGCCGACGAGATCGCTCCGTGAGGCTCGTGAGGCGGGTCTCCGTCGTATAGTT
>OLZV01000795.1_pt1 | contig 12419 bp, 9 predicted proteins | sample 1644531 | NCBI WGS metagenome assembly OLZV01 (sample SAMEA103958115, study PRJEB25191) | human gut metagenome | biome: human-associated habitat [ENVO:00009003]; feature: intestine environment [ENVO:2100002]; material: feces | place: Germany | collected 2013/2015
GGAACGGCGGCTCGCCGTAAAATAACCATAAACAAAAAACAGGCTGTCATATGACAACCTGTTTTCTTATGTAATATTTACTGCGTGGCAGATTTATTTCAATTAAAGTGCCTCAACAATGGCTCTTGTATCTCTTGCAATAACCATTTCTTCGTCGGTTGCAATGAGTTCAACTCTGATTGCCGAATCAGGAGTTGAGAGTGTGCCTGTAACACCGCATGTAGCCTGCTTGTTGAATTCCTTATCCAACTTAACGCCAAGGCATTCAAGATAGTCGCAAACCTTTTCACGGAGCATAGGCTGGTTTTCACCGATACCTGCCGTGAATACGATGCCGTCACAACCGCCGAGCGCTACATAATAGCTGCCGATGTACTTTGCAATCTGGTAGTAAAGCATTTCGTGGGCAAGGTGAGCTCTCATATTGCCGTCTGCTTCGGCTGCACAAACATCACGGTCGTCAGATGAAACGCCTGAAATGCCCAAAAGACCCGATTCCTTGTTGAGAATCTTTGACATTTCCTCGGGAGTGAGATGCTCTTTTTCAGCGATAAATGTGATAACAGACGGATCAAGTGAACCTGAACGGGTACCCATCATAAAACCGCCGAGAGGAGTAAGTCCCATTGTAGTATCGATAACCTTACCGCCCTTTACGGCTGTGATTGAAGAACCGTTGCCGATGTGACAGGTAATAAGCTTGAGCTCTTCCTTTTTTCTGCCCATAAGGTCAGCCATTTTTTCGGAAACATAACGGTGAGATGTGCCGTGAAAGCCGTACTTTCTTACACCGAACTTTTCATAATACTTGTAAGGCACTGCATACATAAATGCTTTTTCGGGCATTGTCTGGTGAAAAGCAGTATCAAAAACCGCAACCTGCGGAACTTTCGGACCGAAAACTCTTGTGCAGGCCTCAATGCCCTGAAGGTGTGCAAGGTTGTGAAGAGGTGCAAGAGGAGCAAGCTCTCTGATTTTGTTGATTACCGAGTTATCTACAAGCACCGACTTGTCAAAGTACGCACCGCCCTGCACAACTCTGTGACCTACGGCGGAAACCTCGGACAAATCGCTGATTGCACCGTATTCGGGATCTATGAGTGCATTTTTAACAGCCTCAAAAGCCTGAGTGTGATTAAGCATCTGTGTTTTGCGGTTGATTTTTTTGCCGTCGGGTGTTTTAAAACCAATGAAAGCACCGTTCTGACCGATTCTTTCACAGTTACCCTTTGCGAGAACTGCCTCGTTGTCAGTATCAATAAGCTGGTACTTGAGCGAGGAACTGCCTGCGTTGATTACGAGAATTTTCATTACAATCGTCCCCTTTGGTAGTTGTTTTCAGTTTAAAATATAAGAAATATATTTGCCTGTCGTCATATTTTATACTATAATGTAAATCAGAAAAAGACTTTTCAAAATTGACAGGTCACACATACATATGATACTCCAAATTATGTATGTTTTCAAGTGTTTTTTACAATATGTATGCGAAATAAAGGCTTCGGAGGAATAGTTATGGCAACAGCTGTCATCTGCGAATTCAATCCGTTTCACAACGGTCATAAATATTTGCTCGAAAGTGCAAAAAATGTGCTTAAAGAGCCGGTCATAGCAATTATGAGCGGCAGCTTTACCCAACGTGGTGAGGTTGCTGTGTGCGACAAATTTGTCCGTGCAAAATCTGCCCTTGAAAACGGTGCGGATTTGGTGCTTGAACTGCCCGTTGTGTTCTCACTTTCGGGGGCTGAGGGCTTTGCAAAGGCAGGTGTTGCGATTGCGTCGGCTTTTAAATGCACAAATTACCTTGCTTTCGGCAGTGAAAGCGGTGACTGCGAATTGCTCAAAAAATCCGCAAACGCTGTTTGTGATGAAAGGGTACAGGCTCTTGTGCGTGACGGAATGAAAAACGGCGGATACTACCCCCGTGAACTTGAAAACGCCGTCAAAACGGTTTTCGGAGATGAGATTTCGTCCGTACTCTGCGAACCGAACAATATTCTTGGCGTTGAGTATATAAAGGCATTGAACGGTACGGGTGTTGAGCCGTTCTCGGTTTCAAGAACAGGTGTTGCACACGACAGCCGAATTGCGGGCGAGGGCTTTGCGTCTGCGTCACACATAAGAGAAATGTTGCGTAACGGTGAAAATGCGAAGAAGTACGCTCCATACATTCCCGATGAATTCACATTTCCCGAAAATCTTGACAGACCGTTATTGTACCGCCTGCGTACTATGACAAGAGAGGACATTGCAAAACTGCCCGATGTGGGTGAGGGGCTTGAAAACAGAATTGCCGATGCGGCAGTGCGTTGCAGTACCTCATCAGAAATTGCCGACCTTGTAAAGACAAAGCGCTACACTCATGCACGCATACGGAGAATACTTGCCTGTGCATTGCTCGGAATTGAAAAAGCTCATACGCAAATCCCGATTGAGTATGTCCGTGTTTTAGGCTTTACAAACGAGGGTGCGGAATTGCTCAAAGACTGCCGACTGAATATTGTCACCTCTGCAAGCAACGGTATCAGAACAGGCGGCAACACAAAGGCATTGCTTGAAAAGGACATTTTAGCCTACGATATTTCGGCACTTGCGTATGAAATTCCAAAAAGGAGCGGTCTTGATTTTACAACGCCTATTGTGAAAATATGACATTGGTCGATTAATTCGTCAATGATATGCCGAAAACGGCAGTTTCTGAGGATTTTTCTTACATTTTTTACCGCAAAAAACAGCGGATTTTACGGGATTTTTATCTTTTTTGTGAGAAGTGCAACAATAAGTGTGTAATCTTTTTGTAATTATTATTGAACCCGATAAAAGTAGAAAAATGGTCAAAAAAACATTGACAAATATTTAACAAAGATGATAAAATAGAATCAATCGAGAATTAGCTAAATTCTGAAACAACAATTGAAAGGATCCAGAAAAATGAAAAGAATTCTTTGCTTTCTGATGGCGTGCACAATGTGCGCATCAGCAGCGGTCGGACTCTCGGGATGCGGTTGTGACGACAACACATCATCAAGCAGTAGCAGTAAGCCCGGCTACAAGGTTGAGCCGACAGAGCCTGACCTTACAGACGGAGATTTCGGATTTTTCATTATCAATCAGGAAGAACTTATGATTACAAAGTACACAGGTTCTGACACGGTTATTGAAATTCCCGAAAGCTACAAGAACTACAAAGTTACCGTAATCGGTGCAAGCGTGTTCAATGGCTCCAAAATCACGGAAGTAACAATTCCGTCAAGTATCAAGCAGATTGAAGATTATGCCTTTTCAAGCTGTCACAGCCTCACAAAGGTAAATCTTTCCGAAGGTCTTGAAATCCTTAACAACAGCGTGTTCTTTAACTGCTCTGAGTTAAGAGAAATCAAGCTTCCGAGTACACTCAAAGAAATCGGACCGAGCGCTTTTTCGGGTGCGGCACTTAACAATGTTGTTCTTCCCGACAGCGGTAAACTTACAAAGATTGATGAATATGCTTTTTATCAGTCGCGTGAGCTTACAGACATTACAATTCCGGCTTGTATTACAAGTATTCCCGACAATGTATTCGCAGAATGCAGTAAGGAAGTTACAATCCACGGAGCAAGCGGTTCATATGCCCAGAACTATGCTAAGAAAAACAACCTTAAATTCAAGGCTGACTTAGGCAGTTCTTCAACAAAGGCAACAAAGGCAAGCGGTAAGGCTGCCGAGAAAGCCGAGTAATTGAGGCAAATTAATTTGATATCATTTTCAGCTTTGCTGAATCTAATATAATTATGCAAGATAAGAGGTAGATTAAATGAGTACAAAAGAGTATCCTATCGTAGATAACGCAGAAAGCTTTGAAGCTGCCCTTGCAAGAGTAAGAGAAGCTCAGAAAATTTTTGCTACCTACACACAGGAGCAGGTTGACAAGATTTTTCTTGCTGCCGCTACTGCTGCTAACCAGATGAGAATTCCGCTTGCTAAGATGGCTGTTGAAGAAACAGGCATGGGCGTTGCAGAAGATAAGGTTATCAAGAACCACTTCGCATCTGAGTATATTTACAATGCTTACAGAAATGTTAAGACTTGCGGCGTTCTTGAGGAAGACAAGGCTTACGGCATTAAGAAGATTGCTGAGCCAATCGGTGTAATCGCTGCCGTTATTCCTACAACAAACCCAACTTCAACCGCTATCTTCAAGACACTCGTTTGTCTTAAGACAAGAAACGGTATCATCATCAGCCCGCATCCCCGTGCTAAGAAGAGCACAATTGAGGCTGCCAAGGTTGTTCTTGAAGCTGCTGTTAAGGCAGGCGCTCCGGAGGGTATCATCAGCTGGATTGATATTCCTTCACTCGAACTCACAAACACACTTATGCAGGAAGCTGACTGCATCCTCGCAACAGGTGGCCCCGGCATGGTTAAGGCTGCTTATTCATCAGGTAAGCCTGCACTCGGTGTTGGCGCCGGTAACACACCTGCTATCATTGATGAAACAGCTGACATTTTACTCGCAGTTAACTCAATTATCCACTCAAAGACATTTGATAACGGTATGATCTGTGCTTCAGAGCAGTCTGTTATCGTTGAAAAGAAGATTTACAGCAAAGTTAAGAAGGAATTCAAGGCTCGTGGCTGCTACTTCCTTAACGAGGAAGAGACAGAGAAGGTTAGAAAGACTATCATCATCAACGGCGCTCTTAACGCTAAGATTGTTGGTCAGAAGCCTGTTACAATCGCAGCTCTTGCAGGTGTAACAATTCCTGAGGAAACAAAGGTTCTTATCGGTGAGGTAGAATCAGTTGACATCAGCGAAGAGTTTGCTCACGAGAAGCTTTCTCCTGTACTCGCTATGTACAAGGCTGAAGATTTTGAAGATGCTATTGCAAAGGCTGAGCACCTTATTGCTGACGGCGGTTACGGCCACACATCTTCACTTTATGTTGACGCTGTAAACGAAAGAGCAAAGATTGACGAGTTCGCATCAAGAATGAAAACTTGCCGTATCCTTGTTAACACACCTTCTTCACAGGGTGGTATCGGTGACCTTTACAACTTCAAGCTTACTCCTTCACTCACACTCGGCTGTGGTTCATGGGGCGGCAACTCTGTTTCTGAGAATGTTGGTTGCAAGCACCTTATCAATATTAAGACAGTTGCCGAGAGGAGAGAAAATATGCTTTGGTTCAGAGCACCTGAAAAGGTTTATATCAAGAGGGGCTGTATGCCTGTAGCTCTTCAGGAACTCAAGGATGTAATGGGTAAGAAGAGAGCATTCATCGTTACTGACTCATTCCTTTATAAGAATGGCTACACAAAGCCAATCACAGACAAGCTCGATGAAATGGGCATCACATATACAACATTCGCAGATGTTGAGCCTGACCCATCACTTATTTCAGCTCAGAAGGGTGCAGAGGCTATGCGTAAGTTTGAGCCTGACTGCATTATCGCACTCGGCGGCGGTTCAGCAATGGATGCCGGCAAGATTATGTGGGTTCTCTATGAGCATCCGGAAGTTGACTTCCAGGATATGGCTATGCGTTTCTGCGATATCCGTAAGAGAGTTTACACATTCCCGAAGATGGGTGAGAAGGCATACTTCATTGCTATCCCAACATCATCAGGTACAGGTTCTGAGGTTACTCCTTTCGCAGTTATCACAGACCAGAATACAGGCGTTAAGTATCCGCTCGCTGACTATCAGCTTATGCCTAAAATGGCAATCGTTGATGCTAACAACATGATGAGCGGTCCTAAGGGACTTACAGCTGCATCAGGTATCGACGCTGTTTCTCACGCACTTGAGGCTTATGCTTCAATGATGGCTACAGATTTCACAGACGGTCTTGCACTCCGTTCACTCAAGCTTATCTTCGAGTATCTCCCTGCTTGCTATGACAACGGTATGAACGAGCCTGTTGCTCGTGAGAAGGTTGCTCACGCTGCTACAATGGCAGGTATGGCATTCGCTAACGCATTCCTCGGTGTTTGTCACTCAATGGCTCATAAGCTCGGTGCTTTCCATCATGTACCGCACGGTATTGCTAACGCACTTATGCTTGAGCAGGTAATCAGATTCAACTCAGCAGAAGTTCCTGCTAAGATGGGTACATTCCCACAGTATGATCACCCGCACACACTCGCTCGTTATGCTGAAGTAGCTCGTTACCTCGGTTTCGGCGGCAAGAACGATACAGAGAGCGTTGAAAACCTTATCAAGGCTGTTAACGACCTCAAGGCAAGAGTTGGCATCAAGAACTCTATCAAGGATTATGTTCCGGACGAAGAGGACTTCCTCAACCGTCTTGACGCTATGACAGAGCAGGCATTTGATGACCAGTGCACAGGTGCAAACCCAAGATATCCACTAATTGAAGAGATTAAACAAATGTATCTAGAAGCATATTACGGAGGTGAAAGATAATGGAAATATTAGCTGAAAGAAAAACAAAAACCGTATATAAAGACGAAAATAGAACAATTAAACTATTTGTTGATGAGTATCCTAAATCAAACATTTTAAACGAAGCTTTAAACCAAGCAAGAGTAGAAGAAACAGGACTTAATATTCCAAAACTTTTAGAGGTTAGTAAAATAGGCTCAAGATGGGCACTAATTTCTGAATATATTCAAGGAAAAAGTTTAGAAACATTAATGCAAGAAAACCCAGAAAAAATTGATGAATACATGGAATTATTCATCAATACACAGCTAGAAGTGTTATCTAAACAAGCACCACTTTTAAATAAACTTAAGAACAAAATGAAAAGAAAGATTGAAGAAACAGACTTAAGTGATGCTATTAAATTTGAACTTAATATGAGACTTGAAAGTACACCAAAACACAACAGAGTATGCCATGGAGACTTTAACCCAAGTAATGTAATAGTAACAGATGATGGAAAAGTATATGTTATAGATTGGGCTCACGTTACACAAGGAAACAGCTCTGCTGATGTTGCAAGAACGTATCTTTTATTCAACTTAAATGGTAAAAAAGAAGAAGCTGAAAAGTATTTAAATAGATTTTCAGAAAAATCTGGAATAGAGAAAAAATATATTCAAAAATGGATACCAATAGTTGCAGCAGCACATTTATCTAAAGCAAGTGAAGAAGAAAAAACATTTTTAATGAATTGGATAGATGTTGTAGATTATACCTAGGAAAGGAAACATACTATATATGAGGAAATTAAAAGAACTAATAACAAATTTTATTAATGGCTTTTGCATGGCTCTTGCTGATAGCGTGCCAGGAGTATCAGGAGGCACAGTTGCATTCATACTAGGCTTTTATGATAATTTTATAAATGCACTAGATGATTTATTTAGAGGCAATTGGGAAGCAAAGAAAAAAGCATTTATATACTTAATAAAGATTGGTATTGGCTGGGTAGTAGGCTTTTTACTTGCAGCAAGTGCCCTAGCAGATTTATTTAACACTAAAATATATGAAATGAGCTCACTTTTCTTAGGCTTTATAATATTTGCAATACCTTTGGTTGTTAAGGAAGAAAAAGAAGTTTTAAAAGGTAGATATAAAAACATAGTTTGGCTATTAATTGGTGTAATATTTGTTACAACAATTACACTAGTTAGTACAAAAACAAGTTTTGATATCAACTTAGAAACATTAAATATTGGTACAGCAATTTATATTTTTGTTGTTGCGGCAGTTGCAATATCAGCCATGATTTTACCTGGTATTTCAGGTTCAACAATACTTTTAATATTTGGAATTTACATACCTATTATGAATAATATAAAAGCATTTATAGGACTTAACTTCTCTGTTGTACCAAGCCTTATGATGTTTGGCTTTGGCATGATATTTGGAGTAATGGCATTTGCACGTGTTGCAAGGAAATGCCTAGAGAAACATCGTTCACAAACAGTTTATGCAATAATTGGTTTAATGCTAGGTTCAATATATTCAATAATTGTTGGACCAACAAGCTTAAAAGAACCACAAGCAATAATGAACTTCTCAACATTTGATATTGTTGCATTTATAATTGGAGGAGCAGTAATAATAGGACTAGAAGCATTAAAGAAAGTTTTAAATAAAAAGAATTAGCATTTGCTAGTTCTTTTTTGCAAATACGAAAAAATTTAGCAAAACACTTGCAAATATGATAATTTATGATATAATTATATGGTTAATTTTAGCAAACAGAAAGGATTGAATTTTAACAATGAAAGTAAAAGTAGAAAATATTAAAGACAAAGCAAATGAGGTAAAACTAGAGTTTACAGTTGAAGCTCAAAAATTTGAAGAAGCTATACAAGATGTATACAAGAAAAATGCAAAATATTTTAATATACCAGGTTTTAGAAAAGGAAAAGCACCTTTCAAAATGGTAGAAAAAGCTTATGGAATACAAATATTCTATGAAGATGCATTTAATGAAATTGCAGGAGAAGCTTATGTTAAAGGGCTAGAAGATAATAAAATTGAAGCTGTAAGCAAACCAGAAATAGATATAAAACAAATTGAAGCTGGAAAAGATTTAATATTCACAGCAGTTGTACAAACTAAGCCAGAGGTTACTTTAGGAGACTACAAAGGTATAGAACTTAAAAAAGTAGAGTATAATGTAACTGATAAAGATGTAGAACATGAACTAGAACATATTGCTGAACACAATGCACGTTTAGTTGCTGTTGAAGACAGACCTGTTGAAAAAGGCGACACAGTTGTTATAGATTTCGAAGGTTTTGTTGATGGAAAAGCATTTGAAGGTGGAAAAGCAGAAAATCATGAATTAGAAATTGGTAGTGGTAAATTTATTCCAGGTTTCGAAGACCAAATAGTTGGAATGAAAATTGATGAGGATAGAGACATAAAAGTTACATTCCCAGAAGAATATCCAGCTAAAGAATTAGAAGGAAAAGAAGCAACATTTAAAATAAAATTACATGAAATCAAGAAAAAAGAATTACCAGAAATCAATGATGAATTTGCAAAAGATGCAAGCGAATTTGATACATTAGAAGATTGGAAAAAATCAATTAGAGAAAAACAAGAAAAAGCAAATGAATCAAAAGCAAAATTCGAAATGGAAGATGCAGCAATTGAAACAGTTTGTAAAAATGCAAAAGTAGATATTCCAAGTGGTATGATAGAAACTCAACTAGATAATATGGAAAAAGATATATCATCTAGATTAAACTATCAAGGAATGAACTTAGATCAATACCTACAAATGATTGGTAAAACTAAAAAAGAATTTAGAGACGAAAACAAAGAACAAGCAGAAAAACAAGTAAAAACAAGCCTAGTATTAGAAGCAATAATGAAAGACGCAAAAGTTGAAGTAACAGAAGAAGAAATAGATGCAAAGATTAAAGAAATGGCTGAAATGTATGGACAAAAAGAAGAAGAAGTTAAACAAAACCCAGAATTAAGAAAATATGTAGAAGAATCTTTAAAATCAGAAAAAACAATTCATTATATTGTAGATAATGCTAAAATAAAATAAGCATGTTTACAAGGGGCTAGCACCTTTGTGTTAGTCCCTATTTTACATAAAAAGAAAGGAATTGATAATTATGGAAAAAAACAGTTTAGTACCTTATGTAATTGAACAAACAAGTAGAGGAGAAAGATCATATGATATATTCTCTAGACTATTAAAAGATAGAATTATATTTTTAGGAGAACAAGTAGATAGTTCATCTGCAAGTGTTGTAATAGCACAAATGTTATTCTTAGAATCAGAAGATCCAGAAAAAGAAATACATTTATACATAAATAGTCCAGGAGGTTCTATAACAGACGGAATGGCTATTGTAGATACAATGAATTATATTTCTTGCCCAGTTTCTACTATTTGTGTTGGTTTAGCTGCAAGCTTTGGTGCAGTATTATTAGCAAATGGTGAAAAAGGAAAAAGATTTGCAACACCAAATTCAGAAATCTTAATTCACCAACCATTAATAGGAGGTCAAGGTGGAGGTATTTCTGGTCAAGCAACAGAAATAAAAATATATTCAGATCATATGATGAAAACAAGAGAAAAATTAAATAAATTATTAAGTGAAAAAACAGGTCAACCAATAGAAGTTATTAATAGAGATACAGAAAGAGACAATTATATGACAGCTGAGGAAGCATTAAAATATGGTCTTATAGATGGAATTATGGACAAAAGAAGATAAAGGAAGTTGCTAAAGATAACATAAAAAGAAGGAGCGCTTTATTATGCAAAAAAATGATAATAATAAAAATATTAGATGCTCATTTTGTGGTAAAACACAAGATAGTGTAGATAAAATAGTAGCAGGACCAGGAGTATATATTTGTAATGAATGTATACAAGTATGCTCAAATATTATAGAAAATGAATATTATGAAGATGATGAAGATTTATATACAACTGTAGAAGAAGATGTTGTACCTACACCAGAAGAAATAAAAAAAGTTTTAGATGAATATGTAATAGGTCAAGAAGACGCTAAAAAAACGTTATCTGTAGCTGTATATAATCATTATAAAAGAATAAACAATGAAGACGAAAAAAATAATAAAGATGATGTAGAAATAAAGAAAAGCAATATTCTATTATTGGGGCCAACTGGTTCTGGAAAAACATTACTTGCACAAACTTTAGCTAAAATATTAAATGTTCCTTTTGCAATAGCCGATGCAACAACTTTAACTGAGGCTGGTTATGTAGGAGAAGATGTCGAGAATATTTTACTAAAATTAATTCAAGCAGCAGATTATGATATAGAAAAAGCCGAAAGAGGAATTATCTATATAGACGAAATAGATAAAATCTCAAGAAAGTCAGAAAACCCATCTATAACAAGGGATGTAAGTGGAGAAGGAGTTCAACAAGCCCTATTAAAAATAGTTGAAGGTACAACAGCATCTGTTCCACCACAAGGTGGTAGAAAGCATCCACATCAAGAACTAATACAAATAAATACAGAAAATATTTTATTTATCTGTGGTGGTGCGTTCGAAGGGTTAGAAAAAATTATAGACCAAAGAACTGGTAAAAAAGCCATAGGATTTGGTGCAGAAAAGAAAGAAATTGTTAAAAAGAATAGAACAGAGGTATTTAAAGAACTATTACCACAAGATTTATTAAAATTTGGATTAATCCCAGAATTTGTAGGAAGATTACCAATTGTAAGTACACTAGAAGAATTAGATAAAGATGCATTAGTTAATATATTAACTAAACCAAAAAATTCTTTAGTAAAACAATACAAAAAACTATTAGCTATGGATGGAGTAGAACTAGAATTTGAACCAGAAGCAGTAGAGGCAATAGTAGATAAAGCAATAGAAAGAAAAACTGGGGCTAGAGGTTTACGTTCTATTATAGAAGAGATTATGAGAGATATTATGTTTGATATTCCATCTAATCCAAAGATAGAAAAATGTATTGTAACAAAAGAGACCGTAATAGGTTTAGCAAAGCCAGAAATAATAATAAATGAAAATAAAGAACCTAAAAGACAAGTCGTTAAAAGAAGAAAAATTCAGCCAAATGAAATAGAAACTGCTTAAAAATAAAAAATAAAAATAGAAGGAGTAGTATTAATAGATTATATGCTAAAAATCCTTCTATTTTTTTCGTGTATAAGTTGAAAAAAAGATTAAGTTGTGATATATATAGTTTTACAAATAATAGGTGAAAAAGAGAAAAGAAAATGAAGAATATAAAAGATTATAATTTAGACGAACTAAAAAAAGAATTTCAAGAATTAGGAGAAAAACCATATAGAGCAGAACAAGTTTTTATGTGGCTATATAAAGAAAAAGTAAAAGAATTTGATGATATGACGAATATATCAAAAGAGCTAAGACAAAAATTACAAGAAAATTATACAATGTGTAATTATAAGATAGCAAAAAAATTAGTTTCAAAAGATGGAACTAAAAAATATTTATTTGATATATTAGACGGGAATATGATAGAAACAGTTTTAATGGAATACCACCATGGTAAAACATTATGTGTTTCATCACAAATTGGTTGCAAAATGGGGTGTAAATTCTGTGCATCAACAGGAATTCCATTTGTTAGAAATTTAAGTAGTGGAGAGATTGTAGAACAAATCTTAGCAGTAGAGCAAGAAGAAAATACAAAGATATCAAATATTGTTTTTATGGGAATTGGTGAACCATTCGATAATTTTGATAATGTAATAAATGCTATTGGAATTTTAAATAATCCAAAGGGATTAAATATAGGTGCAAGACATATAAGTATTTCTACTAGTGGAATTGTACCTAAAATTTATGAGTTGGCAGACAAAAAAATACAATGTACATTATCAATATCATTACATGCAACAAATGACGATAAAAGATCTGCTATGATGCCAGTTAACAATGCATATCCAATTAAAGAATTAATGAAGGCATGTAAATATTATATAGAAAAAACAAATAAAAGAATTTCTTTTGAATATGCTTT